>ERZ795048.1141-NODE-1141-length-25105-cov-31.993733_pt1 | contig 25105 bp, 12 predicted proteins | sample MGYA00375132_ERZ795048 | MGnify/ENA primary metagenome ERZ795048 (study PRJEB30177, sample SAMN05720225) | activated sludge metagenome | isolation source: Anaerobic digester | place: Hong Kong | collected 2014-12-17 ... | reverse complement strand
CCTCTGCACACACTGATGAAGATATCGAGAGAACTGCGGCTGCCGTGTATGAATCGCTTGAGGAGATATTGTAATATAAGCAAGGGGTTACAACCCCTTGCTTATATTACAAATGAAAAAGGCCGCTCATCATTGAGCGGCCTTTCTGCTATGCATCCCCGAGGGGATTCGAACCCCTGTTACCGGGATGAAAACCCGATGTCCTAGACCCCTAGACGACGGGGACATGCTATATAAAATTTGTTTTGTGAGTCGCCGGGGGATCGAACCCCGGACCCACTGCTTAAAAGGCAGTTGCTCTACCGACTGAGCTAGCGACTCAAAACAAAGTGATAACCTTTTACAAAATGAGTTTTTACCTGTCAATGAAATTAAAAAAAAATTCAAAAAATTTTTAATTTGGCATTGTTTTTAAAACACTTTTTTAAATGTAAACTCTCTCCCGGGGCCAACTGAAATATATGAAATCGGAATGTTAAGTTCATCTTCAATAAAATTCAGGTAATCCTGTGTGTTCTTCGGGAGTTCATCAAATGACTTGCATTTGGAAATATTCTCCTCCCATCCATCCATTTCGATGAAGATAGGTTTTATAGAGGATAATTTTGACAGGCAGATTTCATCCATTCTTGTTCCATTAAGATCATATCCGATGCAGATGTTGATCTTTTCAAAGCCTGTGAGAACATCAAGCTTTGTTATAGCAAGAGAGTTGAGGCCGTTTATCTGAATAGATTTTTTTAAGAGCGGAATGTCAAACCAGCCGCATCTCCTTGGTCTCCCTGTTGTTGCTCCGAATTCGTTACCGTTAACCCTGAGCCTTTCGCTGTCCTCTTCGTCCGCCTCTGTGGGGAATGGCCCTTCTCCGACGCGTGTTACATATGCTTTTGTAATTCCGAGAACTTCGGTGATATCTCCGGCATTGAGTCCGGAACCGATTAGTGCTCCGCCAATCGTCGGGTTAGATGATGTAACGAATGGATATGTTCCATGATCTATATCAAGAGCGTAACCCTGTGCTCCTTCAAGAAGAATATTTTTTTTATGCTTAAGAGCTTCATGCAGATACTTCTGGCTGTTGGTTACCATGGCGCCTGCTTTTGCTTTGAAATCAAGAAGCAACTCCATAATTTCATCAGATGTCACAGGAGGGAGTCCGTACATCTTTTCAAGCTGGAGGTTTTTTACTTTAAGAGCGGCTGTTACCCTTTTAAGAAGATAAGACTCGTCAAAGATATCCCCTGTTCTTATCCCCGCCCTGAGACATTTGTCCGCATAACAGGGCCCTATACCGCGCTTTGTAGTTCCGATCTTTTCTTCGCTCCCCTCCTCAAGCAAACTGTCCAGAGTTTTGTGATAAGGGAGGATAAAATGGGCTGAATCGGAAATTATAAGCCTGTCTTTAACATCGTAGCCTTTACTTTGCAGCAGGTCGATCTCCTCTATAAGTTCAACCGGGTCAAGTACAACGCCGTTTCCGATAATGCATGTTTTACCCTCGTGAAGTATTCCCGATGGTATAAGGTGAAATACAAATTTTTTGTCATTAACAACAACTGTATGTCCGGCATTTGCGCCACCCTGGTATCTCGCAACAATGTCCGCGTCCCTTGTCAGGTAGTCGATCATCTTTGCTTTACCTTCATCACCCCATTGTGTCCCGATTGCAACTATACAGCTCATAACGACCTCTTTATTGATAAAATAATGTAATTTTCACACACAAAACTCAATTCTTAATTATATAATCATAATAAACAAGCATTTTTTCAAGATAAAAATGTTTAAAAAGATCAGTTAATCAATTGAATAAACCGTATGGGGGATTTGAACTGTCTATGCTGACCTGAACAGATATATCGGAGGGGGGTATAATAAATCCGTAAACGATATATGTCAGCCTGTCTATTGTACGGATTGAGTCTATCGCATCTTCTGTAGAAATCGGGGATGGCTGTACCCTTTTCATTAGAAGCATTTCCATTCCCCAGGTTTTGAGGAGAGCTGAATACTCTTCATCCTGGGTGAGAACTGATTCAAAGTAGAATTTTTTTGCAGCAAGTTCATCAAGAGCTTTCACTTTGTTTCCGGACAGGAGAGAAGCGCCCCTGTCTATCAGCATAAGAGTATCCCCGGATTCGGAGGGCATAACTTCTTTATGCTGTATAATTTTTTTCATGAAGTCCCCCCTGTCGCCTGAAGGTAAAAACCTTTTTTTTCTTAGAAGGGCTCTTGCGCTGAAATAAAGTTCATTGTCCGTAGCATCGGTTAAGCTCCCGACATACTGAAGATTCAGGTCAAGATTCAGCTTTTTGATAAAATTATTTATGCAGTATAAATAGTTGTCAGGGTCTACTGTATGTACAAAGGTTTCTGTAATGATAGAGATCGATGGAGCGGCTGTTCCTGTATTTATTGATATGGTTTCAATTTCTGAAGGGGAAAGTCCATCAGGGGAAATTATTTTTTCAATTGCAGCCCGCAGATAATCATCAGGGTATACTATAAGTTCATAAATTGTTCCGTCATTCAGTCCGGTGTCATTAAGAAAACCGGTAAGTTCCTTTTCGGTGTTGATGCCATAAGAAGTTTTAAGAAAGTGAAGAGTTTCACTGTCAGGTTTGAATCCTCTTTGAAGACGGGCAAGAATTCTTTCAGTAATCTGCTCTATTATTAATAGGTCATGTTTCATCTTATAAAAGTCGCCTGGATATAAAAATATAGTATATAATTCCGGTGAAGTATATAATGTAATAAATTTAAACAGCGGGATTTATGTATCAAATTAAATTTTTTAAATTTTTGATGATTTGAAAATTATTTTTAAATTTTATTCGCAGTTTTTCGTCTATTCTATAAATTGCCTGAAGTTAATAATGGTTTAATTTCTGTTTCTGATAATATTAAAGCGGAGCATTACATGCGCTTTATCCATACTGCAGACTGGCACTTGGGGAGAATTTTTCACGGGATGCATCTCACTGATGACCAGGCTTATATACTCGCAAACCTGGAGCTTCTTCTTAAAGATGAAAAGCCCGATGCCTATATCATTTCCGGCGATATCTACGACAGGTCTGTCCCTCCACCTGAATCTGTTAAGCTTCTGAGCTCTCATCTGGATTATGTGGTCCGGGGCTTAAAGATTCCTGTTATTATGATAGCGGGCAATCATGACGGAGCGGAGCGTCTTGACTTCTGCTCCAATATGATGAAAGGGTCGGGGCTGAATATTTCAGGAATATTCAGCGGGGCCGTAGCACCTGTCATTCTGGAAGATGAACATGGGCCGGTTTATTTTTATCCTGTTCCTTATGCTGATCCCGAGAGAATGAAACCGGCTCTTCAGGCTGATGAAGTTGTTTCACATAACAGCTGTATAACTCTTTATACGGATATGATACTTGCTGCAAAACCTTCAGGTGTCAGGTCAGTTGCAGTTGCTCACGCCTTTGTCAGCGGAGGAACTTCCAGCGAGTCTGAGAGGCCCCTTTCTATAGGGGGGGCGGGAGTTGTGGGAGCTTCAGCTTTCAGCGGTTTCTGCTACACAGCCCTCGGGCATCTGCATGCTCCTCAGAATATAAGTGATACAATAAGATATTCCGGATCTCTGATGAAATATTCACTTTCAGAGGAGTCACACAATAAGTCTGTTACGCTTGTTGAGATTGACAGAACCGGAAATGTTAAAACCGGTGAGATCGCACTTATCCCCCGGCGGGATTTGCGTATAGTGGAAGGTTCTTTTAAAGAGATACTTGGTGCTGATGATCCGCTTAACAGGGAGGACTATGTTGCAGTGAAACTGACTGATCGTGAGGCGGTCTATGATGCCATGAACAGATTGAGGAGCGTTTATCCAAATATTATTCACCTTGAGAGAACTGAATTCAGCACTTCAGGGGAATTGGCTGCTGGTCGCGCAGGGCTGAAACATAGCGATATGGATCTGTTTACATCTTTTTACCTGAATGTTACCGGGAATGAACCTGATGAAAATGAGATGGCAATAGTAGGGAGTATTCTGGAGGAAAGAGTTAAAGCCGAGGAGAGTTTATGAAGCCGGTTAAACTGGAAATACAGGCCATGGGGCCGTATAAAAATAAGGAGATCATCGATTTTTCAACTCTTGGAGAGAAAAAATTTTTTCTCATACACGGGCCCACAGGTTCAGGGAAGACTTCGATCCTCGATGCCATGACTTATGCTTTATACGGCGATACAAGCGGAGACGAAAGAAGCCTTGAGCAGATGAGGAGCCAGTGGGCTGACGGGAATACTGAATCGTATGTTCTTTTTGAATTTTATATAGCAAATAAACTCTACAGGATAAAGAGGAGCCCGAAGCAGACTCTGAATAAAAAAAAGGGAGAGGGTACCCGTGAGGTGAACCAGGAAGCTGCTTTATGGCATGTGGATAATAATTCCGATTTTATTATAACAGGTGCATCAAAGGTTACTGAAAAAATTGAGGATCTTCTGGGATTCAGCAGCGGGCAGTTCAGGCAGGTGATTGTACTTCCCCAGGGAAAATTCAGGGAGCTTCTTGCCTCAAAGGGTGAGGGGAGGGAGGAGATCCTTAAGGTTCTCTTTGCCACTGAGCGTTTCACGGATATTCAGGAGATGATTAAAAACAGGGCCGGTGATGTCAGGAGAAAGCTTGATGATCTCAGTCTTGAGCGTGATGCAGTGCTCAGGGGGGAGGGGGTTGAGTCAGCGGATGAACTTGCAGCTAAAGCATCTTCATTCAAAACTGAAGCGGAAGGTCTGGGGAAAAAACTGAAGAAGCTTGAATCTGAAGAGAAGAAGCTCCGCGAGGAGATGAAGGCGGCTGCTGTTATTGAAGCCCGGTTTTCTGAGAGAGATATGGCACAGGAAGCCCTTAAAATCCTGCAGGCCCGTGAGGATGAAATAAAAAAGGATTCACAATTAATTGAAGCCTGCAGAAGAGCCAGGGGGCTTACTGATGTTTATAAAGGCCTTTCAGATGAGAGAAATATCTGCAGCGGCGTTGAAGAAAAACTTAAAACGGCTCTGGAGAATCTGCAATCCAGTGAGAAAGCGAAAAAGAGCGCGGAAAAACTTATTAATAAAATTCCTGAGAGAAGAGATGAACTGAGTAATATTGAAAAAGAACTCTACAGGTTTGAATCAACCAGAACTATTTATACAGAACTTGCAAAAACTGATGAAGAGATAGAACTCAGTGAAAAACTGAAAAGCGATTCTGAAAAGAGATTCCAGGTCAGCGTAGATAAGAAAAGGGAACTTGATGCAGGCCTCCAGTCTGTAAATAAGCAATTGACTGAAGCGGAAGTTGCCGCTGCGAAAATTGAAACACTTAAACTGTCGCTGGAGCGCATAACTTCAGCAGGGAAAAAAATAGCAGAAATTGAAAAAGCAACAGAGGTCATCCGCCAGCTTGAAAAAGAGATCCCTCAGATTGAAAAGAAATATTCAGAAGTATCGGCAGAAGCTGTAAAACTGGGTAAACTCAGGGAGGATGCAGAGGAGAGATGGAGGAGAGGGCAGGCCGCGATACTTGCATCGGGTCTTAAGATCGGTGAGCCCTGCCCTGTATGCGGGTCTCTTCACCACCCGGCACCTGCTGATCCGGATAACATAATACCGGGAAAAGATCAGATTGAAAAACTGAAATCAGAAGAGAAGAGTGCGGATGGTGAAGCAAGGATTTTAGAAAAGGAGATAATAAAAAAGCGGGCGGAGCTTGAATCAATTAAAGGACAGATGCCCTCCGCTGATGATCTCCCTGAAGAATACAGCGCTCTGAACCGTGATGATCTGAAAAAAAAGTACAGGGATGAATCTGCTGAACTGGAAAAACTCTCTCTAAAAAAAACTGAAGCTGAACATCTGAAGAAAAAACTTCCGGAATATGAAAAAAATTATTCTGAAGCTGTGGCGGATGAGGAGAAAGCTTTATCTGAAATCAAAAACACCGAAGTCGCACTGGCCTCTCTCTACAGCAGAAGAGAGCATCTTGTAACAGGAATCCCTGAAGGGATTAATAATCTGAAGGAACTTCTTGAAAGGATTGCGTCTCTGTCAGAGCGGAGCAGCGAAATCCGGGGTTACATAAAACAAAGTGAGGATACCTGGAAGGAATCTTCTGAAAAGTTTACAGCAGCAGAAACCCTTTATGCTAAAATAAATGAGGATTATAAATCAGCAAGGGAGAGATTAAGTGCCGGAGAAGCGGAGTTCAGAAGGAGACTTCAGAACGATGGATTTGAGTCAGAATCAGAATTTTCTCAACTGCTGGCAGGATCCTCAAATATAAAGGAGCTTGAAGAGGGTGTTGAAAAATACAAAAGGGATCTGATATCGGCAAAAGGGAGGTTTGAGAGGGCTGCTGCAGGCATAGCAGAAATGAACCGTCCTGACATTGCCTCAATATCTGAAAAGATTGAATCAGTGAGGAGCGGAAGCGACCATCTTATAGGGGGATTGAAAGGTGCACAGTCGGAAGCGATAAGGCTTGAAAGCATTGCTGCAAGGATAAAAAGCATTGAAAAGAGAGCATCTGAAGAGGAGGAGTCTTTCAGTGTTATGCAGAAACTGGCTGATATTGCAAACGGAAGAAACAGCCGGAGAATTACTTTCCAGCGGTATGTTCTTCAATCCCTCTTTGATGAGGTGCTGATGATTGCGTCAAACCGCCTCGAAAGGATGAGCCGCGGGAGGTACAGACTCATAAGCCCCGGAAAACTTCATGACAGGCGGGCGTCAGGGGGCCTTGACCTTGAGGTTTTTGATGAATACACAGGGTACAGCAGACCTGTTGTTACTCTATCCGGCGGTGAGGCTTTTCTTGCTTCATTATCACTTGCTCTGGGGCTTGCTGATCTTGTTCAGCAGTATAGCGGAGGGATGCAGCTTGATACTGTGTTTATAGATGAGGGATTCGGTTCACTGGATAGTGAAACACTTGATCTTGCTATTAACACTCTTCTTGATTTGCAGAGCAGCGGAAGGCTTGTGGGGATTATATCGCACGTCAATGAACTGAAGGAGAGGATTGATGCGAGGCTTGAGGTTATCCCTTCAGGCTGCGGCAGCACTACGAGGTTTGTTGTATAAACAGCCATAGAGAGGCGGTGATCAGCCGTAATATCATAAAAATTTGACTTTTTTGATAAGTTTAAATATATTTGGCTCTCTCTAAAATTTATTGACACCACTTTTAAGGCTGAATTAATGACTCTGGAAAATCAGACAATTGTACGGAGTTTTAATAATGCAGCTTCCCTCCACATACGAACCGAAAGAAGTTGAAAAGAAGTGGTACGAATACTGGGAGAAAAACGGCTATTTTCATGCTGATGTGAATGACGGCAAAGAGCCCTTTTCTATAGTAATCCCGCCGCCTAATGTAACCGGCAACCTCCACATGGGGCACGCTCTTAATAATACTCTTCAGGACATACTTGCAAGATGGCAGAGAATGAAGGGAAAATCTGTTCTCTGGATGCCGGGCTCAGACCATGCAGGTATTGCCACACAGAATGTGGTGGAGAGGCTCCTGGCGTCAGAGGGTAAAAATAAGAACGACCTCGGGCGTGAGGCTTTTGAAAAGAGAGTATGGGAATGGAAAGAACATTCAGGGGGACAGATACAGGGTCAGCTCAGGCGGCTCGGATCATCTCTCGACTGGGAGAGGGAGAGGTTTACCCTTGACGAAGGGCTTTCGAAAGCAGTGCGCAAGGTTTTTGTCACGCTTTATAACGAAGGGCTGATATACCAGGGGTACAGGATTATCAACTGGTGCCCGCGGTGTGAGACCGCACTCTCAGATATTGAGACTGAGTACAAAGAGCTTGATGGCAATCTCTGGCATATAAAATATCCTGTTAAAGGGAGCGATGAATTTGTTGTTGTTGCAACAACACGTCCTGAGACAATGCTCGGCGACACAGGTGTTGCTGTGAATCCTGAGGATAAGAGGCACAGTCATCTCATAGGTAAAACTGTAATCCTCCCCCTGATGAACAGAGAGATTCCGGTGTTTGCCGACAGCTATGTTGACATGGAGTTCGGTTCAGGTTTTGTGAAAGTAACTCCCGCACATGACCCCAATGACTTTGACATGGGTAAAAGGCACAACCTCGAAGAGGTTATTGTAATGGATGAGAACGCCGTGATCAATGAGAACGGCGGAGAATATAAAGGGCTCGACAGGTACGAGGCGCGTAAACGCGTTGTGGCTGATCTTGAGAAACTGGGTTTACTTGAAAAAGTTGAGAAGCATGTTCACTCCGTGGGGCACTGCTACAGGTGCAACACAGTAATCGAACCGTACCTTTCAAAGCAGTGGTTCGTGAAGATCAAGCCACTTGCTGATGAGGCTATTAAAGTTGTCGAAGATGGAAGAATCAGGTTTGTTCCGGGGAACTGGGCAAAGACCTATTTTGAATGGATGTATAATATCCGCGACTGGTGTATCTCAAGGCAGTTATGGTGGGGCCACAGAATACCGGCTTTCTACTGCGATGAGTGCGGAGAACTGAGCGTCACAATGGATGACCCGGAAAAATGTCCGAAGTGCGGTTCAAAAAATATCAGGCAGGATGAGGATGTTCTGGATACATGGTTCTCCTCCGCCCTGTGGCCTTTCTCAACAATGGGGTGGCCTGATAATACTCCAGAGCTTAAAAAATATTATCCCACAAGCGTACTTGTCACCGGTTTTGATATCATCTTCTTCTGGGTCGCAAGGATGATCATGACAGGGATGAAGTTTATGGATGACATCCCGTTTAAGGATGTTTATATTCACGCGCTTGTACGTGATGAACACGGGCAGAAGATGAGCAAGTCCAAGGGGAACGTAATTGACCCTCTCATCATGATGGACAGCTACGGTACTGACGCCTTCAGGTTTACGCTTGCGGCCTTTGCTGCCCAGGGTAGGGATATTATTCTCTCCGAAAAGAGGATAGAGGGGTACAGGTCTTTCTGCAACAAGATCTGGAATGCAACAAGGTTTATACTGATGAACCTTGGTGATAACTTCAAACCAGCGATGCCTGATGCTTCGAAGCTCGAAGTTTTCGACAGGTGGATGCTGCATACCGCGAACCTGGCTGTAAAAAACGTCAGCTCCGCACTTGAAGAGTACAGGTTCAATGAGGCAGCTAATCTTATTTATGAATTCTGGTGGAATGAATTCTGTGACTGGTATCTAGAACTGGTGAAGCAGAGAATCTATTCAAAGGATCCTGCATCGGGAGACTCGTCTGATGCCGCAAAACAGGTGTTATACTATGTTCTTAAAACAGGTCTCAAACTCCTCCACCCCTTTATGCCTTTTATAACTGAGGAGATCTGGAGCATTATAAAGGCTGATGGGGAAAGTGATATTATGGTATCACAATGGCCTGAGTATAATAAATCCGGAGTTTTTGCGGATGAATCAGTTTACGCGGAAACATTTAAGGAGATAATATATAAAATCAGAAACGTAAGGGGTGAGATGAATATCCCCCCCGACAAAAAAGCTGCTGTTGTGTTCAAAACAGTGAGTCCCTTTATAACAAAAATAATTAATACAGAATCTGTGCATATTCAGGCCCTTGCGAAAGTTGAATCTGTAACAATTGACGCAAATTATACACCTGAAAAAACTGATGCTTCAGCAGTTATGACAGATCTTGAAATATTTTTACCCCTTAAGGGCCTTATCGACACTGATAAAGAGAGGGCGAGGCTTGAGAAGGAGATCGGTAAAATCAATCAGGAACTTCAGAGAGTTGAAGGTAAGCTGAATAATGAGAGCTTTACCGGAAAAGCCCCTGCTGATGTTATAGAAAAAGAGAAAGCAAAACAGAGAGAGTACAGAGATATGCTGGAGAAGCTTCAGGAGAGCCTCTCCAAGCTGAATTAGTAACTATGGAAAACAATCTATCCCGGAGGATAAAATGAAACGTATTTTTGCACTTACATTATTAATGCTTATACTGAGCTCTTCCGCGTTTTCAATAGCGCTGGATGACCTGCAGATTAAACCTGTAACTGCTGACAGGGTTAAATATTTCCCTGTGCCTGATGATAATAAAAATTATATGTTTCTTCAGGCAATTGATAACGACAGTTATATTGTCATAGGTGATTTTTCAGGTGTTGATAAGGTTATTGTTCTCATTATAGACAAAGGGAATGATAACACTGTGGATGCAGTTGTTGAGTATTTTCCGCTAAATAAAAATTACAGAATGAAAAAATCATCTGATTCAAAGTTCTTCACAACGGATCTGGCAAAACTGAAAAAGCAGATTATTACAGGGAGCATATATAAAAATAATTACACTGATGAAATGAAGTCTTCTGATGCACTTGAAGCGATGCTGAAAAGAGATGATAAAATCGCGGTATTTGAGGACGTATACGGATTCAATATAAAGCTTTTTGAAATTGATGAAACAAATAAGTATTCAGCAAAATTTGCTTATGGAAAGAATGCCGGAGGATATTACCTTCAATTCAGGACAGAGTATTACAGGAGAAATTTCGGTACAGAGATTAAACCGGTTCTCAAGTATTCTGTTTACTGTAAAGATACAAACGACCCTGTTGTAAAGGAGTATGTTGAAAGTCTTTTTAAAATTAGAGCGCCTAAAGTACTTTCAGCAAAATAATTCCCCCTGTGTGTCTCCCCCATGAAAAGATGGGGGAGATAAAACTATTAAATGCTGCACTTCACTTTCCCCATTTCAACAGCATGTAATCTTGCTTCTCTTCTCTGCAGCGCTTCACAGTTTCTTCTTTTTTCATCCTCAGTTTCAAGTATAACAGGAGGGATCTGTCGTGTCTTGAATTTTTCATCTAATGAGACAAATGTAAGGTAAGCTGATCCTGTATGTCTTACTTCACCTGTTACAAAGTTCTCCGCTTCGATACGAACACCGATCTCCATTGATTTTGTGCCTACGTAATTGACGCTTGCACTTACCCGCAAAAGATCACCTACAAAAACCGGTGAGTGGAAGTCGAGCCTGTCTATTGAGGCCGTTACCACGTTGCCCCCGGTGTGCCTTACCCCTACAATGCCGGCGGTATTATCGATAAGTTTCATTATGGTACCTCCATGTACATTTCCGGCGAGGTTTGCGTCCTGGTGTGTCATCTGCTGGACAACGGTTATACTGCTATCTTTTACTTTTTTAGGTTCCATATTTTTCTCCTCTTGATAAATACAATAAATAAAAAAATTGTGTTAACAGGAATATTTAGATTTTTATTAAATACTAATATTTTATAATATTAAGTTTTTGCGGTGCCGGCAACTTTTTTTCGTTTTTTTATTCAGAAAAAATTGCGGTTTAACTGTATTACTTTATTTGTTATTGTTTTGTCTTAGTAGAGAGAGTGCAAGATGTGCTGCTTCAGTACCTTTCCCTTTCCTGAGAATTACAATAATACCTGTATCATCGCATCCCCCTGTAAACAGGCCGTACGAGTGGTGTGAATTTGTCCCGGCAATTACCGTACCGGTTTTACCCCACATTTCCGGGTATAAATCAGCTGGTTTTTCTTGTGTATCATTTTTTATCACTGAGGGTTTTGCCGTTCCCAATGTGAATGTCTTTTTAAGTGCATCATCTATTATAGCAGATGCCTCGGGAGATATATCTCTCCCCGGATTACGGATAAAGATTGTAAGCTTTATAATGTCTCTTACCGCAATGGCGGTACTGAAGTTAAGCCCGGCAAGAAGTTCACTCCACTTCTCTTCATTCTTTATAGCAGGGAGACGCATGGATATCCCCCGGGATTTTACAAAGCTGCTGAACCACTTTCTGAAATCATCCATACTGATCCTGTTATATAAAGATGCGAAGTATATATTGCATGAGTTATAGACGGCGCTTCTGATATCTGTTGTGCCATGACCCTTTCTGTCCCAGCAGTGATCCGGAAGCGGTGCAGGGTTTTTTGCAGTGCAATTGTACTTATAGTTGAAAAAGAGATCCGGTCTTTCATTTGCGAGGTATATTGCTGTGAAAAGTTTGAATAGTGATCCGCACGGGATTCTTCTGTCCAGAAAAGAGGTTCCTGTTGAACTGAAGATTATATTGCCATTGCGGATATTATATGTGACGTACTGATAACTCTGATCCGGTTTTCCGTTCCGGAGATATTTAAGATTAGGGTAGTAGTGCTCAAGAATTTCATAACGGGAGTACCCTTTTTCTGCAAGCTGCACTGCTCCCTCGAGACTTATACCGGTGCAGTGTCCCAGGCCGGAGCCTGTGAAATGAAGCACGGAATCATCTGACTTAATAGAATAATTGTTGCTCTTGATGAAGCTCCAGCCATTCCTTCTGTTAATCTTCAGCCGGAATTCCTCAGGAGCCATGGAAATTAATCCTTTATCTGTGTGCAGGGAAATAATTTCATTATCATGGCTATAATCAGCTCCATACACATTAATTTTTGTACCTTCGCAGATAATTGACGAAAGTTCATCTCTCCTTATGGAAGCAGACCATGCTCTGTGAAGATTTCTGCTAAGCAGAAGGTTCTCAGAATAGATAATATCTTTAGGGGGTGTGATTTTTCTTTTTTCTTTGTTAAATATTGATTCTGTGAAGAGCCTGCCGCCGCTTGATGAGTGAAAAAAAAGCCCGTACTGTGATACAGATGTATTGATGAAAGGCCCGCTTACAGGGTTAAGTCCGCTCCTCCCTTTATATGTCTGACAGCAGGTAAGATCGCAGAAGTGAGAATCGTGATGTTTTTTGGTCAGAGAGTCAATCCGGCTTCTTCCATGTATTGCAAGAGCAAGTGCGTACAGCGCCTCGGCTTTTTCCGGTGTCATATAACCAAGCTCTGCAGATGCTGAATCAATTGCATACTGTTCCGGAGATTCATAAGTAAAAATCTTCAGTAGATCTCTGTCCTGAACAATTTCAAGGGGGAGAGGATAGGACCTCTCGTTATCATCAATTTTGATTCTGCAGAGAAAACTTTTATTTTCAGAATATATAACGCATTTTCTGAAGTTAAGGGGGCGGTTTTCAGAGAATATACTGTAAATATCGCCGGAATACTTAATACTCAGGGACTTTGCGAAAAATTCAGAATTATCATAGCGTATTACAGAGCCGGCCGGCAGATAAAACGTCAATTCGCGGTTTTTATTTTTTTTTAAAAGCCCCAGATGTTTTGAAAGAATATTAATTTTTAACGTATTGCTGATGTTCTGCTGTGAATGCGTAACTGAATTATATGGAAAGAACAGTATAATGAAAGTGAAGAGAAGGGGGGCGAGAGCCCCCCTCATGAAAAAATTATTCATTATTAACATCAATTACTGCAGGCTGACTCCACCCCTGCACAGACTCTTCGTACATGCAGCTTATCCTTGATGGACGCATGATGAAACTGCCGGGAAGTTCAGCACGGATAATATATGCCACTTCATACTCTTTATCCTTTTCCACACCGGTGAAAAAGAAGACTACCCTGTTATCACGTTTTTCCACATGAGAATATGGCTGAAATTCATTGTACGCACTTTCTGTAACAACTTCAAATCCTGAAGGGAGAAAATCCTCAAGCATAAGAAAACCGAAGCTCTCCTCGGGCCTGAACTTTACACGCACAAGGAGCTCATCTCCCACAGAAATTTTACCTTTTTCATCAGCACCCTGTGGTACAAGGTATTCCTGCATCTTCTGATCTTTTATCCTGTTGAGATAGAACATATCTCTCCTTGCCTCAATACCGCTGGAAAGTGCGCGTATACTCCTTTTTTCAGATTTAATAAAGGAGAAGAAGCCCTGCGGCCTGAAGTAGAGTGTTCCGCTCACAGCGGCGGAGAATACGGCGCCGCCTGAAAGATCACCTTCAGCTTTCAGATTATATAATTCACTCCGGTTTTCTCTATTAAGAGGGAATGATTTTGTAAGCTGGCTTAAGCTTTTGCTGTCTTTCAGGTTGTACGATATATCACCAAGTTTCTTACCGTTAAGGGTGAAGACGGCATTTCCTGATGTTTTGAAGTTTCTGCTTTTATCCTTCAGGTAATCACAGAGTGCGAGGATTACAGTGCCGCTCCCCTTGGTGGAGTTCCAGCACTGGCCGTTAAATCCGCGTGCAAGTGTTGCCACACCTTGTGATGCGAGTGAGGCTTCTTCACCTGAAAGAACCAGGGCTGAAATTACATGAGCAGTGATTTCGCTGCGTCCCCCTGGCCATGACCATACCTGTTCCCTGGTCTCCGGCCAGTAGACTCCCCCTGAATCTCTCTTTGCGGCTGATTTGATTTTTTTTACGATAATATCTTTCCCCTGTTTTATCTCACGGGCTTCGAACTCCTGAAGTCTGTTGCTTCCTTTAAAAACAGTCAGAGCTTTAAGGATATTGGCGGCCTGATAGGGATTGATTTTTTCATCAAAAGCGATCCGCTTGAATGCCCCGTGATCCCATCTCTGGTGCAGAGCATATATATAGAGAAGGTATGACAGCTCGTCATTATCACTCTTTTCTGTATCTTCAAAAAATCTCTGTACAGCATCAAGTCCCTGCTGCACAACATTGTCATTTATTTCATACCTGTTCTGTTTTAAAAAGTAGAGAGAGAAAAGCGCGTACCCTGTGAGATACCCGTTCCCCCGGTCACCGTTCCACCAGCCCCATGAACCGTCATAGTTCTGACCTGATTCGATCTTTCTAATACCTTCAGGAATATCGTCTTTAATATCGATGCTCAGCTTATCAGGAATAAGATTTGAATATTCGCTGTTTTTCATCAGTGAGAGCAGAGCAAGTTTGGGGATGAATCTGTTTATGGTCTGTTCGATGCATCCGTAAGGGTAGCTGTTGAGATATTCTGCAGCTTTAATCATCTGCAGAATTGGTGAAGGTGTAAGAGTAATCTTTATCTCTTCAGGGACAAATTCAAAGTCCTCTGTCCCTTTGACAGGTTTGATCTCAACTGCGTTTCCTGTAGCAGAATCACCGGTTGCAGTAATAGCATATTTTATCCCGCGTTTTTCAACAGGGACTGTATGTTTAACAGCATCGCCTTTCTTCGCCTGCGTGAGAGCGGAATACTCAAGGACAACAGAGTCTTTGCCTTCGGGCACATTCATTGTATAGAATTTCCGGGCTGAACCGAAGCCTGTGAGGCTGACAGGGAAATCCTTATCAGCTGCAACAGTTCTGCCTTCAGCCTTAAGTTCAGTGGTTATTTTTTCAATCCCTGAATCGGTGTTGTTATTTATGATTCCTATGATGCCGATTCTGTCACCTTCAACAAGGAATCTCGGTTTTCCAAGCCGTGCAATAATGTCCTGTGTTGCCAGAAATTTTTTTCTCGACTCTCCCATTCTGCCTTCACGGTCATGACCGCGCGCTGTGAGCCTCCATGTTGTCAGGTTATCCGGCGCTTTAAACGAAATTTCCGCTTCGCCGTTTCTATCAGTGCGGATAGCGGACTCCCAGAATGCAGTGTCTTTGAAGTTTTCACGAATCTTTACCTGCGCATCCTTTCCCGCACCCGCAAGGAGTGTAATGGGGTAGGAGTATGCAGTAAGGACCCAGTTTGATATTTTAGAGTAGAAGTATCCTGAAATCTCCGGTGTGTTGTCCGATCGTATCATGAATATAGATTCATCAACAGCGGCAAGTGAAATATCCGCTGAAGCAGGTGTTCCCTTTTCGTCAACAGCTTTAAGCTTCACCTTTATAGTCTCACCAGGTGAGTACTTCTCTTTATCCGGGGTAAGTGTCAGCTTAAGTTTTACGTCGTCAACAGGTATGGTTACCTCCTGCTCTGCGGTGTAAAGTGCCCGTCCCCTCTGCATTGCGCATCGCACGAAAAGATTCGGAGCAAGTTTTGTATCAATCCTGAATTTCACAGGGACAATATTTTTAGACATCTTAATTACTCTATACTCATAGAGCTCTCTCCCTTCAAGAGAAACAAACACGTAGGAGTCAGTGAATCTGCTTTTCACAAGGCATGTGATCTCCCCCGGGTTTTCCAGTTCGGATTTATTAACAGTGAGTTCAAGATCTTTCAATTTTGAATCAGCACTACCGCCCGCATCGTTATAGATCCAGATTATTTTTGAACCTGTTATTATATTCCCTTTAGCGTCGCTTCCAAGGGCCTTTAGATCAAACTCACCATATGCGGTAAAGTCTCCCGGCAGAGTAAATACTGCTTTTCCATTTACGTCAGTTGTAATTTTTTTTGTGAAGTATGGCCTGCTGTCATGTATGTAGACTCTCTGGACAGGTTTCCATATATATTTCAGCAGATTAAGTTCAAGGTTTGTGCTGACCGGTTTTCCGCTATGGGTGAGTGTTGTCACTGTGACTTTCTTTTCACTTTTTGCACCGAAGAAATTCTCCTCGGGAGTGATTTTTATAAAGAATTCACCGCGCCCGATCTTTACTGTTTTGCGGGACGTAATAGTAATGTTGGACTTGTCCGTAACAGACGCTTCAAGTGTAATCTCCCTGTCGTAAGGATAGTTGCCTGATGCAATTTTCAGTAAAGTGTTGCCGTTCGCATCGGTGTATTTCTCACCTTCAAGTCTCATGCGTGAGTAGGATGATTCAGAGCGGTATTCATCAGCCATCGGATCTTCATCAGTGTCGATTTTTCTTTCATAGAATCTGTATTTCACAAGGACATTTGTCAGAGGGGCACCGAAAAAATATTTCGATTCAACTTTAAATTCAGCTGTCTCCCCGTTGATAAAGAAATCTTTGGATGGCATAATCTCAACTTTAAATTCAGGTTTCCTGTATTGTTCTATATAAAAAGAACCGGTACCGTACATGTCATTCTCTTTGAACCCTGCCCTGATTGTAAAATATCCCAGTTCAGAATCTCCGGGTATATCGGCATTCCCGTGAATTGTTCCCCATTCATCAAGTTCCATTGACCCTGAACTGATCTCTTTGCCGGAATATGATTTCTGTATTGAATAGTAGAGTGTCCTGTTTTTTATAGGGAGGAACTTCTGCTCCATCCTTTTTGCAATAATCTTGAAATATATTTTATCCCCGGTCCTGTAAACAGGCCTGTCAGTGTAGATAAAGATCTTATCTTTTTCACTTCTGTAGTAATTTGAGGCTCCGGCACTGCAGATTGCGTAACTCCCCTCATCTGTTACAGCAAGGAGGAACATTCTCTGGTCTGAAGCGGCTGATGTTTTAAAAATTCCGTTTTCATCAGTCTTTCCTTTCCCGAGGACTTTTACAGGGAGTCTTTCTATGTCAATACCCTGGTTTTCATTCAGGGCTGTTTCATTATTTTTCTTTTTAAAATTGTGGTCGTATATAACAATTGATACATTTTTTACCGGTCTGTTCTGCACAAGGTCAGTAACGTAGGCGTTTATGCTTCCCGGTGAACGCTTAACGACAACTCCGATATTTGTAACAGTAAAAAATTTACGTGCGAGAATGTCACCTTTACCTTTAACTTCAATACAGTAGCCGCCGGCAGTAAGCGGTTTATTGACTTTTACAGAGTAGTACATCCATTCATAAGGATTGAAGTCCTTAACTGATTCATCCCACTCCGTAACTGTTTTAAAACCTGATTTTTCCGGTGTCATCGATTCAGGTTCCCTGTTTCCCGTAATAAAATTTTCGAAGGGGACTTTGTAAACCCTCACATGAACTGTATCGAGTCTAAGTGTGCGGAGGTTGAACTCAACCTCGTTACCCGGTGTAAATGTGTATCTGTAGGAGTGAATATTAATTTCCGGAGATTTAGCTTCAACATTATATTTAAGGTTATCGAGTTTCACTCCCTCGTTCACTTTAAGGTTTTTTATTTTAATCTGGTGAAAGCCCTGGTGCGACAGTGTTAGAGTATAGTTTCCTGGTTTTACATCCTCAAGGATAAATGATCCGTCACGGTAGGTCACATTGGAGTAGCTGTATCTCCCTTCTGCTGTAACATTAATATTAACAGCGGGTGAATCGAGACCCTTTATCATTACTTTACCTTCGACTGATGCGGGTCTGTACATAACCATCTGGAGTTTAAAATTTTCAGCGGACTTAATACCTGATAGCGAGGCGGTCTCTGTTATATACCCGGCTTTTGTAAATGTAGCAAGGTAGGGGCCCGCTTTAAGTTTATTGAATACATAATTACCTTTGCTGTCTGTTCTGGAAAAAACAGGTTTAAGGGGGCTATAGTCCGATTCACCTTCATAGTAGTCATATGTTGGCCTCAGCGCTATCTCAACATCTGTAAGCGGATTGCCTGAGCTGTCTTTAACTGTGCCGGTAATCAATGATTCCTTTGTCAGTTTAATATCATTCTTAACAGCGGTTATACTTGCTGTCTGAATATAAGAAACATATCCGTCAGATGATATTTCAATTTCATATTTGATATATGGAATAAAATCATTGATCCTGTAGTATCCGTTCCGGTTTGTCTCTGTTTTATAATAACCCACGCCCCTGTTGGCATTTTTGATTTCAACAACAGCACCCTTTACAGGCTTCCCTGTAACTGAATCGGTAATGGTACCTTCTATAAAGGCTTTCTCTTCAAGTGCATTTGTTTTCGCGAAGAGAGCTCCGCTGTTTTCCGGCATAAGTGTTCCGGGAATTCTGTCAGTCATAATTATTGCGGTCAGGATTACTGTGCAAACCCCTGCGATCCAGGATCTTTTCATTGATGTTCCTCCCTGATTGTCACTGCCCTGAAGCGGCTGATGCGGCAGTTTGTATATCTGTTGTTCCAGTTCAGTCTGCTGGCTGTTCTGAATTCAGCAGGAACAATAACAGTTGCTGCTGAATCATCACATTCAATTAATACTCCGAAACGGCTTATGTCAACTTTATTTAGGCTCTCTGCATGTTCTGGATAAGAGGCTGCTGTAACAATAATATCTGTTTCATCAAGTTCATGTTTTCAAGAGGTTTATATATAGAGGGAAATTTTAATAACTGAATATTTACGGGGTAAAAGGCCGGCATTATTTCAACTTTATATGACTGCCGGCAGGCGAACCTCGTATACGCCCGGGCGGCAGCCCCTTTATAAGCCCCGCAGGACTCCTTACGGTCCCATAAACGGAGTTTTTGTGACGGTAAGGAGTTGTAAGATAGAACATATTTTTTATTGTTTTTATCAATGATTTGAAAAGGGCTGCTCTGCTGAATCTCTGAGATAATTCGATTAAAAGAGTTTTAGAATGCCTTTTTCAGTAATTAAAAAGTTATGTACAACAGACAAATGCATCACATACTCCTCGCTAAGCGTATTCCATAGGTGAATGTGTTATACGGTGTGAAAGCGAACCAGTAGCCTACCTGCAGGCGATCTATGTAGTTTCCGGAGAGGTTACAGGCGCCGCCACGTATAATTCGGTGGGTGACAAGATCGGGTCTATAATCAAGGCACCATGCCCAGGCATTACCACTCATGTCGTATAAGCCCAGAGAATTTGCTTTTCGGCTCTTTACTGTTGCGGTTGAAGTCACTCCATATACCGCAACTTCTCCTGTCGCCGCTGCATTTTTATAGTCTGCAGCAGCTCCGCTTGCAGAATTTCCTCTTGTCCAGAAAAGACCGCTCCTTGATACCGCATTCGAGTTATCAGAACCCTGATACCTCGCAGCAAATTCATATTCATTACTTGTGGGAAGCCTGAATCCCTTTGCTGTGCAGTATGCCATGTCAGTGTTGCCGTGTGTACTTGCCTTTATATACGGGGCATCCTCTGTTCCTGCTGTATTATAGGTTATGGCAGTACTGTTTGTTGAAATACGCAGAGGGGTATTGTACGTTGAATCTGTGTAATAGACGCAGTCAAGAGCAGGTGAGCCGCCCTTCGCATTGTAGTATTCTGTCAAAGCGTTGCACCAGACAATAGCATCCCGCCAGTTTATCATGACCACAGGGTGCTCTGTACTGTCGCTTGTATTATTATAACCATTAGTCCCTGCATTCGCAAAGGTATATCCATTGTTTATCGCCCAGTCATAGACTGTTTCCCACAGATCATAGGTTGTAAGTGTCTCTGCTATAATAAAGGGCGTTGTTAACTCCTGTGGATACTGATCATCAGTTCCATTGGGATATCGGATACTGCCGTCTATTGTATCAGGAGTTGCCTGAATCATATTAAAAAAAGTTCCTGCGGGGAGTTCATATTCGGTTATTGCTTTAATCCCGGAACCTGTTTTTGTTACAGTAATTTCCGGAGGAGTTGAATCCGGCGCTCCATCTCCTCCACCACCTCCGCTGCCTCCACAGCTGAGAATGATAACAGGAACTATGCAGATATATAATAACCCTGATATTTTTTTCACATTTCTGCTCCTCTGATATTTTTAATTTTCTTTGCGTAAAATCAAAATTGATGACAAACCCATAAGACATAATTGGAATTATTACAAAATCCCTTTCTTTGGAGTATTATTTGTTAACCGGTAAATACTACGTTCTTTTACGATAAAAGGACAAGCGGGGGAGGAGTGAGCGTGTACTGAAAAGGAATGAACGGCATTATATCTGTTTTTTTTATAACTTTATATCGAGGTAGCTCCTTAAATTTTCTATGCAGATACGGCTTACGATAAGGCGGGTGTCGTCATCGTCATTGAGAAAGGCCTCGTATCTGCCGCTCCCTATATGTGAAACCTTTACGAGATATGTCGTATTTATTATATACTGTCTGTGTATCCTGATAAATGTATCAGGGAGCTTATTCTCAAAAAACTTCAGTGAAAATGAAGTTTCATGATCCTGTTCTGTAGTATGGATAACGGCATTTTTTCCTGATGCTGAAAGGTATATGATATTTTTATATGGTATAATTCTGTTTGTACTTTTTTCCCTGACCTGGATACTCGGCTCTTCGGGGGCGATGACTTTATTGCACTTCAGCTGATTCTCAACACGACGTGACAATTCCTCAAGGCTGAAGGGTTTGATTATATAATCATTGGCTCCTGATTCAAAACCTTTATTTATATCGTCAATTTGTGATTTTGCTGTAATTAATATAACCGGGAGTTCCTGAGGAGAATAATTAAGACGTATTTTTTTCAGGAGATCATACCCTGATATTACCGGCATCATTATGTCGAGCAGAATGAGATCAAAGCTGATACCATCTTTAAGTTTTTTCCCTGCTTCAAAAGCGTTAACAGCAGTGTATACATTGTATTTAAGTTCAAAGAGGTAATCTTTCAGTATTTTCACTGATACAGGGTCATCGTCAACAACAAGGACAGTTGGTCTCCCTTTTATATATTCATCTGTTTTCTGAGGTTGAATTTCAGATGATATAATGTGAAGAGCATGATCAGTATCAATGATAGTTTTATCCCCGGTATTTATATGTTTATCATCCGGGATTTTATCTCTGGTATCTGCTATGGGGAGTGTAAAGGTAAAATCTGAGCCTTTTCCCGGTTCAGACTTCACACTGATTGTTCCTCCGTGAAGCTCTACAAGTTTTCTTGTGATGGCAAGTCCAAGCCCGGTACCTCCATGGCTCCGGGATATGGAGTTTTCCCCCTGTTCAAAAGAGTTGAATATCCTGTCCATATCTTCGGATTTAATCCCTATACCGGTGTCGCTGACTGATATCGCTGCCATTCCATAATTATCAGTTACAGATGAAACTTCTATAACTCCGAAAGGAGTATATTTCAGGGCATTACCTATGAGGTTTGTAAATATCTGTCTCAGACGGCTTTCATCGGCAAAAACCGGATGGAAATCTGCCGGGATGCTGTTTCGCAGTTCTATAGCCTTTCCGCCGGTTAACGGAAGGATGAGAGAGAATACTGCAGAAACTGTTCCCCTCAGTTCAACCGGTTCTCTGGTTAGTGCTAAACTGCCCTGCCTGATGCTGGAAAAGTCGAGAATGTCATTAACCAGGGTCATGAGCCTCCTGCCGCTCATTGCTATAAGGGAAAGGTTTTCTCTTGTTTTTTCTTCGAGTTTCTCTTTCCCGCTTTTCAGCATCAGTTCTGAAAGGCCGACTATACCATGAAGAGGGGTTTTTAGTTCGTGAGATGTATTTGCCAGGAACTCGTTTTTGAATTGTTCGGTTTTTTCAAGGTTTTCTATGGCGAGGGCCTGTGCATCTATCCTCTCTCTCTCTATCTTTGTTACCCTCAGGCTGATTGCGTATGAAAGTATAAAAGCCTGTGCTATGGTAAAGAACAGCAGAACATTCCTGCTGAATAATTCCGGAGAAACCAGATCAAATCTGATTAACATATATGATGTATTACTTGTAAGACCGAGTATTGAAATAATCAGAAAATAACGGGCCAAAGAGTATTTCTGCATAATGCGGATAATAGTGACTGTTACTAATGTAAAATCCTGAATAAGTGAGAGCAAAAAGAAAATGCTCCAGATATATTTTTCGGGGAGTATAAAACTTGAAAAAGCCGCAAGTATATAGATCGAAATAAAAAAGTAGAATAACATTGCCGCAGCAGGCAGATCTTTTTTCAGGTTGAGCATGTGAACAGAAAAGAGTGTAGCAATTACAGCACCGGTAGCAGCGGTGAAGGACATGAGTACTCCACGAAGCATATTGCTTACTAATCCTATATATGGCTGCAGCAGACCTTCATTAAGTATGTAAAAAAGTATCTGGGCAAATATAAATGATACAAAATAGAGATAGTCCCTGTCTTTTACTGCGGTGTATAACAACAGGTGATAAAATATCAGGATAAGCATTACCCCGATAAATATCCCGGTCATGATATTTTCCATGCGTATTTCGCCGAACATTTTTTTTTCAGATATGATTGAAAGGGGGAATATCAGGACACCTGTTGATTGAACGCGAATATATGCTGTAACTGTCCGGCCTGGCTGGTTAATCAGCGGGAAAATGTATGATCTGATTGGTATCTCCCTTAACGATACAGTATGGGATGCTCCTGTTTCTGATATCCGGAAAGTTCCTCCCGGTTCGCATATATATGCTGTTACCGATGTTAGATTGGGCCATGCGTATTTTATAAACCATTTTCTGCTGCCATGTATACTTTCATCAGGGAATGTAATACGGAATTTTACCCAGTAGGCTGATTTAGATAAATAATAGTTCGGTATGTTTTTTTCTGACGGGATAAACAGGTTAGAGTATGCAGGGGAACTTACATCTTCGAAACTGAGGCTGCCTGTTTTATCTTCAAGAATTTCAAGATTGCGCCCTATTGAGTACTCATGGTCTGTGTTGTTTACTATAACAGGAAGCGCGCGGCCGTCCGGAAAAAGAGGAGTTGAGACAAGAACAAAAGCGAAAACGATATATATATAATAGAGCTTATTTCTCATGTTGATATCCTGTTTCAAAAAAAGAATTAGATAGCTGTTATTGCAAGCGGAAATTATTTTACCTGTAACACCTCTCCCCTGTTGCTGTTCACTCCGTTTCAGTATACGTTCACTCCACAGCCTCTTGTATAAGTTATGGATAAGTGTTTTATGAATTAGTTTTAATTCCTTAATTTTTCTACGGTAAAAAAAACTCTATAATCCCGGCGGATGTTGCGGCAGGGACATGGATTTTTTTGTAAAACTTTTGTTCAGGAATTATTGCTGTTTATGAATACTAAAAGCAAGAGGAGTATTATGAGATTTAATTTAAAGATTGAAACAATGGTTTTTGTTTTAACATTTTTTCTTCTTACAGCATGCGATGGGGGAGGTGGAGGTGATGCGGGGCCCGGAAGCGGAGATCCGGGGAATAATGGACCTGCGTTGCCTTTTTTCTTCAGCGCTAATGACGGTACTCATGGAGAAGAACTGTGGATAAGTGACGGCACAGCAGACGGGACAAAGCTGCTTAAGGATATAAATACGAATGGTAGCGGCCATAGCCGACCAGATTATTTTACAAAAATGAACAATAAAGTCTATTTTAGGGCAAATGACGGCATCAATGGATCTGAACTATGGGTAAGTGACGGCACAACGGACGGCACCAGAATGATCAAAGATATATATGCGAGCGGCAGTGGCGATCCGGATAAATTTACGGTGATGGACGGAAAAATCTATTTTGTTGCAAATGACGGTACGAATGGATACGAACTATGGGTGAGTGACGGTACAGCAGGCGGTACCAGGATGGTTAAAAATATAAATGAGACCGGCAGTAGCGCACCAAATTACCTCAGCGTAATGAACAACAAAATCTATTTTAGTGCGGATGACGGCATCAACGGACGCGAATTGTGGGTAAGCGACGGCACAACAGACGGTACAAGTATGGTAAAGGATATATGGTCAGGAGTTACTGGCGGTAATCCATCTGAACTCACGGTGATGAACGGCAAAATCTATTTCAGTGCGAATGATGGAATATATCAGAAAGAGCTGTGGGTAAGTGACGGCACAGCGGCTGGCACTGAAATGCTTAAAGATATATATGTGAACGGCAGTGGCAATCCATATGAATTTGCAGTGATTAACAACAAACTTTATTTCAGGGCAAATAACGGCACCAATGGAGATGAGTTATGGGTAAGTGACGGTACAGCGGCTGGCACTAAGATTGTCAAGGATATATACGCCGGTCTTGATAGCTGTGATCCCTCTGAATTCGCAGTGATTAACAACAAACTTTATTTCAAGGCAAATAACGGCACCAATGGAAAAGAGTTGTGGGTAAGTGACGGCACAGCCGATGGAACTAAGATTGTCAAGGATATATACTCCGATGTTCCCGGCGGTAATCCATCTGAAATTATAGCGATGAATGGCAAAATTTATTTCAGGGCAAATGACGGCACCAATGGAAAAGAGTTGTGGGTGAGTGATGGTACAGAAAGTGGTACTATAATGCTCAAAGATATAAATGTGTCTGAAGGCAGCGGCCCATTTGATTTTACCGCAAATAATAACAGGATATTTTTCTTTGCCAATGATGGCACTTATGGAATAGAGTTATGGGTAAGTGACGGCACAGAGGCTGGCACTGTAATGCTTAAAGACATTAATCCCGGATCAGGAAACAGCAACAATCCTCCCAGTTAAATCAAAAAAACATTACTGGATTGAATTGATGTTTTACTTTAAGAGTGGCAAGTGATTTAAGCGGGAGCAGCAGCC
>ERZ795048.1140-NODE-1140-length-25113-cov-5.407654_pt1 | contig 25113 bp, 17 predicted proteins | sample MGYA00375132_ERZ795048 | MGnify/ENA primary metagenome ERZ795048 (study PRJEB30177, sample SAMN05720225) | activated sludge metagenome | isolation source: Anaerobic digester | place: Hong Kong | collected 2014-12-17 ... | reverse complement strand
ATATGATTCTATAAAGGTTTTTGGTAATTTTTGATTTTTCTTTTTTTGCCATTTAAATTCAAATCCGAAAATTTTACCGTTATTTTCTTCTACAAAATCTACTTCTTGTTGTTGTTTGGTTCTCCAAAAATAAATGTGAGCAAGACTTTGCTTGTATTCATTTTGCTTAACTCTTTCCGAAATCAGGAAATTCTCCCAAAGAGCACCTTTATCAGTTCTTAATTCAATAGGATTAAAGTTTCCTATTACCATATTCCTTATTCCGTTATCGTAAAAGTATATTTTTTTATTTGTTTTAATTTCATTTCTAACATTTCGACTAAAACTTCCTAGTTTAAAAATTATATACCCTTTCTCTAATATGTCAATATATTTACTGACCGTATTTTTGTCAGCATTAACTATTTGAGCTAATTCGGAATAATTAACTTCGCTGCCAATTTGAAGGGCAAGGGCTTGAACAAGCTTGTCAAGAACCTCAGGTTTTCTTATGTCAGCAAATGAAAGGATGTCTTTATATAAGTAACTGGTCACTAAATTTCGTAAAATGGTGATTTCATCACCCACATTATTTAAAACATCCGGATAAAACCCATAAAGTAACCTGTTTTCTAAATTCTGTTCGGAGAATAAGTATCCATGGTGATTTTCGTATTCTTCCCAAGAGATTGGATACAGCTGGTATTCCCATTTTCTGCCGGTCAATGTTTCGTTGATTTTATTCGATAAATCGAAAGAAGAAGAGCCACTGGCGAACAATTGAACGTTTTTAAACCTGTCGGTAATAATCTTCATCGTAAGCCCGATCCCGTTAATTCTTTGTGCTTCATCTATAAAAACATACTTATAATTACCCAATATTGTTCTGATTTGTTCTGTGTTGGGTTCGGTTAATAATGATCGTTGTTTTGGGTCGTCACCATTGAGCAGCAAATAATCTTTTGATTCAAGGATAGATTCAATAAGAGTTGTTTTCCCAACTTGTCGCGGGCCAATTATAATTATCGCTTTACCTTTGTCAATACGACTTTCTATTTTGTTTTTTAAGAGCCTCGGATACATTGTTTTTCTCACAAAGATAATAACTTTTGGTGATTGTATTCACCAATAGTTATATGAAATGGTGAATAGGTCTTGTTGTTTTGTAATTATTTGTGCCAATAAATACAAAAAAGTATTTCAAATGTACTGTTTAAAAACTATTAAATCTTTTCCAACAAAAACCTACCGGTGTACGATGTTTCGATTTTTGCCACTTCTTCGGGCGTTCCAACTGCAACAAGGTTTCCGCCTGTTTCGCCTCCTTCAGGTCCTAGGTCGATTATACAATCGGCCGATTTGATTACTTCCATGTTGTGTTCAACAATTAAAATGGAGTGTCCGCGATCAATCAGTGCATTAAACGACTTTAGCAAAGTTTTGATATCGTGAAAGTGGAGCCCCGTAGTTGGTTCGTCGAAAATGAATAATGTAGGTTCGGTGCTTTCTTTTGCCAAAAACGAAGCCAGTTTAACCCTTTGGCTTTCTCCGCCCGAAAGGGTGCTCGACGATTGCCCGAGGTGTACATACCCCAAACCTACATCTTGCAAAGGTTTTAACCGTTTAGTAATTTTCTTTTCTGTACTTCCTGTTCCATGTCCAAAAAAATCGATGGCTTGGTTTACAGTCATTTCTAAAACATCGTAGATGTTCTTTTCCTTATATTTTATCTCAAGTATGTCATCTTTGAACCTTTTCCCACCACAACTTTCACAGGTAAGGTAAATGTCGGCCATAAACTGCATTTCAACTTTTATTTGGCCTTCGCCCTGGCATTCGTCGCAGCGGCCACCATCAACGTTAAACGAGAAGTGAGATGGCTTCATGCCCATGTGTTTGGCCATTTTTTGTTGGGCAAACAGTGCCCTTATTTCGTCAAAAGCTTTCAGGTAGGTAACAGGGTTCGATCGCGACGACTTGCCAATGGGGTTTTGGTCAACAAACTCAATACCTTGTATTAAGTGAATATCACCGTTAATTTTGTCGTGTTGGCCGGTATGTTCGCCATAAGCACCAAATTGCTTGGCAAGTGCAGGGTAGAGCACCTGCTTAACCAACGATGATTTGCCCGATCCGCTAACACCGGTAATTACTGTCATTACATTAAGCGGGAATTTTACATCGATGCTTTTGAGGTTGTTTTCGCGAGCACCGGTAAGTTGAATAAAATTGTTCCACTTACGGCGTTTTTGGGGCAGTTCAATTTTTTCTCTGTTGCTTAAATAGGCAGCTGTTAAGCTGTGTGTATCATTGGCAAGTGCTTTTTGGTCGCCAATAAAAATCACTTCGCCTCCGTGCATTCCGGCACCAGGGCCAATATCGATCAATAAATCGGCAGCACGCATAATTTCTTCGTCGTGTTCAACCACAACAACTGTATTGCCTAAATCGCGTAGCTTTAACAACACTTTTATCAGCCGGTGTGTGTCGCGTGAGTGGAGGCCAATGCTGGGTTCATCTAAAATATATAGTGAGCCAACCAGTCCACTTCCTAACGATGTAGCCAAATTGATGCGCTGTGATTCACCACCCGAGAGTGTGTTCGATAAGCGGTTGAGGGTAAGATAGCCCAACCCTACATCGCACAAAAATTCGAGCCGAACATTGATTTCTTTCAATAAACGGGTTGCAATTTTCTGATCGTGTTCATCAAGTTGAAGTTGTTCGAAAAGCACCCGTAGTTTTGATACGGGCAATAAAACCAATTCTTGCAACGAGTGACCTTCAACTTTTACGTAGCCGGCTTCTTTCTTCAGACGCGAGCCTTTACAATCGGGGCAGGTGGTTTTTCCCCTGTATCGCGCCAGCATAACACGGTATTGTATTTTGTAGGTGTTTTCTTCGAGCATCTGAAAAAACCGATCGAGGCCGCTGAAATATTCATTACCGGTCCAAATCAGTTCTTTTTGGGCATCGCTCAATTCGTAATAAGGCCTGTGTATGGGAAAATCGAAACGATGGGCAGTTTCGATCAGCCGGTTTTTCCATTCCGACATTTTTTCGCCTTTCCAGCATACAATGGCTTCATCGTATATCGAAAGGGTTTTGTTGGGGATTACCAAATCGGGGTCGATGCCTATTACTTTCCCGTATCCTTCGCAACGCGGACACGCTCCAATAGGGTTGTTAAAGCTGAACATATCGGGTGTGGGCTCTTCAAATACCATCCCGTCGAGTTCAAAACGGTTCGAAAAGGTTTCGCTGATAACATTTTCTTCCGAAAATATTTTCACAATACAGGTGCTGTGCCCTTCGTTAAAAGCCGTTTGTATTGAATCGGCAAGGCGGCTGAGCGTATCATCGTCGGTGCTTACCGTAATGCGGTCAATCATTAGGTTGATTTGATCGTTCTTGCCGTGAATTTTTTCAAGGGTTTCGGCCGAATCGATGCGTAAAACCTTGCTATTTAACTCGATACGGGTAAAGCCTTGTTGAAAAAGCAGCCCGATTTCTTCTTCAATCTTGCGCCCGTGATGAACATGGAAAGGCGTGAGTATGAGCACGCGGGTGCCTTCGGGGTACGATAACACAAAGTCAACAACATCGCTTACATCGTGCTTCTTGATTTCGCGACCCGAAACAGGCGATATGGTTTTGCCAACGCGGGCAAAAAGAAGCTTCAGGTAGTCGTAAATTTCGGTCGATGTGCCAACCGTTGAACGTGGGTTTCGGGTATTTACCTTTTGTTCTATTGCAATTGCAGGCGGTATCCCTTTAATGAAATCAACTTCGGGTTTATTGATGCGCCCCAAAAACTGGCGAGCGTACGACGATAAGCTTTCGACATAACGCCTTTGCCCTTCGGCATAAAGTGTATCGAAAGCCAGTGTTGACTTGCCCGAACCCGATACCCCGGTAATTACAACTAGCTTGTTGCGGGGTATAACCAATTCAATGTTTTTTAAATTATGGAGACGGGCTCCTTTTATATGTATGTTTTCCGAAAAATTGACTGAACCTGACATTTATTACTAAATTGTTTGCACGTAAATAAAATTTACTTATTTTTGGAGCAAAGTTAATATTTTGTTTCACCATTTAAACCGATAGGAGATACTTTATAGAAACAACTCTACCTTATTAATCTCAAAATAGAAGGTAATGATCGACAGAATTAAGCTGAGCGATAATGAGTTGGTTCAATCGTATATAAATGGTGATTTCCCATCACTCGAAATTCTCATTAATCGTTATAAGGACAAGGTTTTTACGTACATAATGATTACGGTAAAAAACCATCATTTAGCAGAAGATATTTTTCAGGATACCTTTATAAAGGTTGTCCGGTCGTTAAATATGGGTAAATATACCGACAATGGTAAATTTGTGTCGTGGGTGATGCGTATCGCTCATAACCTCATCATTGACCATTACAGGAAGGAGAAAAATCTAAATACATTATCGAACGACGGCACCGAAATTGATCTGTTCAATTCGAGCAAATTCTCCGACGATAACATTGAAGATTTGATAATTAATGAGCAAATTTTAAGCGAAGTTCGTGTTTTGGTTGAAGAATTACCCGACGATCAGCGGCAAGTTGTATTAATGAGGCACTATTTGGGACTTAGTTTTAAAGAAATTGCCGATCAAACCGGCGTTAGTATCAACACTGCTTTGGGACGTATGCGTTATGCGCTAATTAATTTGCGGAAAATAATTACCAGTAAAGGATTAATTCTTACAAAAGATTAAAAAAATACATTGCTTGTAAAATAAATTCATCATAGGCACGTTATGATGTTATAACTAAAGAATTAATTGCCTATGATGAATTTTTTTACTTTAAAACTTTTTTTCAATAATTATAAAAATCCCGGCCAAATCGATTACACAACAATGAGTTATGTCGAGATGGATGAAAGGTATAAAGCCCCGGAGAAATGTATTGAAAATATTCTGAACTTTGCCCGATCGTACAAGGTTGAGCAAACAAAAGCTACCGGTAAAGTCGAAATGATTTTAAATTGAATAGGGTACATTGATTAAAGCAGCAATTGGAAACGAAAACCGGTTGCTGCTTTTTTTGTGCTAGTTACTCAGCCTGCAAGTTTATCGCACTTGTATGGTTTGGGTTTGTGATAAGAGGGGGCAATTTAAATAAGGTTTTAACAATTCAATGAATTTATTACAAAACGATTTAGAATTTCGAGTTCGTTATTTCTCTTTTTGCAGAAACGAATGCTAAAAAATGATTAAATTTTCTTGTTCGCTTTATTAGTTTATGGTGTAAAAGATGCTGATAATCATATTTTTCAGTTATTTTCGTTCGATTTTGGAAAAAACATCTTACTGTTTTTTTGAAAGTGTTAATTAGAATTATTTTTAAAATTTAAACTACAAATAAAATCTCAAGTCAATGGCTATTAGTGCATTACAAAAAGAGAGGGCAAAATATCAGCCCAAATTACCAAAGGCTTTAAAAGGCAATGTGAAAGCAGTAGAAGGTAAAGCAACTCAGTCGGTTGCCGATCAGGACGCAATTAAAGAATTGTTTCCTAATACTTACGGTTTGCCAATGATTACCTTTGAAGCAAGCAGCGAAAAATTATCGGCTCCGGTTATCAACGTGGGCGTAATTCTTTCGGGTGGTCAGGCTCCTGGTGGTCACAACGTAATTTCGGGTTTGTTCGATGGTTTAAAAAGCCTCAATCCCGAAAATAAACTTTATGGTTTCCTTGGCGGCCCCGATGGTTTTATCAAAAATAATGTGGTTGAATTAACTTCCGATATTATTGATGAGTACCGTAATACCGGTGGTTTTGATATTATTGGATCGGGTCGTACAAAGCTCGAGGAAGAAGGTCAGTTCGATCAAGGCCTCGAAAATTGCAAACAACTTGGTATTAACGCTGTGGTAGTAATTGGTGGCGACGACTCAAATACAAATGCTTGTGTTTTGGCCGAATATTATGCCAAAATCAATGCCGGTGTTCAAGTGGTTGGATGCCCAAAAACCATCGATGGCGACCTTAAAAACGAAATGATTGAAACTTCGTTTGGTTTCGATACTGCTTGTAAAGTTTATTCCGAATTGATTGGCAACATTATGCGCGATGCCAATTCGGCAAAAAAATATTGGCACTTCATTAAATTGATGGGGCGTTCGGCTTCGCACATTGCTTTGGAATGTGCTTTGCAAACCCAACCTAACATCTGTCTAATTTCGGAAGAAGTAGCTGCAAAAGAGCAAACTTTGGGCGAAATTGTTGATGGTATTGCCGATGTAATTGCCAAACGTGCCGAGAACGGCGAAAACTTTGGCGTTGCACTTATTCCCGAAGGTTTGATCGAATTCATTCCCGAAATGAAAACATTAATTTCGGAATTGAACGAGCTTTTGGCCGAAGGTACTCATACAGCGCAAGCTTTCTCGCATGTAAAAAAATCGCACCGTGTCGATTGGGTCGCCGAAAAGCTTTCTTCAGCATCGTCGGTGGTTTTCCGCTCGTTGCCCGAAGGTATTGCCAATCAATTAACACTCGACCGCGATCCGCACGGAAACGTGCAAGTTTCGAAAATCGAAACCGAGAAGCTTTTAATTGAAATGGTTGAAGCCGAATTGGCTGAAAGAAAATTGGAAAACAAATTCAACGGTAAATTTGGTGCACAAAACCACTTCTTCGGATACGAAGGTCGTTGTGCTGCTCCTTCGAATTTCGATGCCGATTATTGCTATTCACTTGGTTTCAACGCTTCGGCTTTGATTGCAAGTGGCAAAACAGGCTACATGTCGTCGGTAAGGAACACAACAGCTCCGGCCGACCAATGGATTGCCGGCGGTGTGCCCATTACCATGATGATGAACATGGAACGTCGTCACGGCCACATGAAACCTGTTATCCAAAAAGCTTTGGTTGAACTCGATGGTAAACCTTTCTCGTATTTTGCTTCGAAACGCGATGAGTGGGCTGTGAAAACCGACTTTGTTTACCCAGGGCCAATTCAATATTTTGGACCTACCGAAGTTTGCGACCGTGTTTCAGAAACTTTGAAGCTCGAAAAGGCTTAATATACAACTTATAATATAATGTATATGGGCATTGCTGTTTGCAGTGCCCATTTTTTTTTGGATAAAGCTATAAATGTTAAAAATAAGTTAAAAAGGTCTTTTTCTATATTCCGACATTAAACATTTATCCTCGTTTGTGGTCAATAAGGTCGTTTGTTAGTTTGATCAGAATTTATATAAAATAGTATGAGAAGGAATATATTAACATTTTTGGTTTTAGTTTTAGGAATAAGTGCTTTTGCTCAGCCATCGGCGGTTTATAATACAAGTGACAACACAGCACCGGTACAAGGTTCGTTGAAAGGAAAAATAGTAGAGTCGGGGAGTAATGTTCCGCTCGAGTATGCCAATATTGCAATTTTTTCGAGTGCCGATTCGTCGTTAATTAGTGGCGCAAGTGCCGGTCCCGATGGTAGTTTTGTGATTACTGGCATTAAGCCTGGAAAATACTACGCCGATGCAAAGTTTATTGGCTATGAACACACTTTTAAAGCCGAAATAGAAGTTAGCCGCAATAATCAGCACATCGATATTGGTGTGATTGAACTGATGCCGGCTGCCGAGAATATCGATGAAGTTACTGTTGTTGCACAAGATCGGCCCATCGTATACGAAATTGACAAGAAAGTGATCGATCCATCGCAGTTTCCAACAGCTGCCAACGGTACTGCTGTCGATATTTTAGCCAATACGCCTTCGGTGGTTGTCGATATCGAAGGAAATGTTTCGATGAGGGGCAGTTCAAGCTTTACCGTTCTTATTGATGGAAGGCCAACACCGTTCGATGCAGCCGATGCTTTGGAGCAGATTCCTGCAAGTACAATCCGTAATATCGAAATTATTACCAACCCCTCGGCCAAGTACGACCCCGATGGTAATGCAGGTATAATCAATATTAACACAAAAAAGAGTAAAATTACAGGCGTAAGCGGTATAGTAAATGCTTCGGGCGATACAAACGGATCGCTTTCGGGCGATTTCCTCCTTAATTTTAAACGCGAGAAAGTGAACTTTTTTGTGAGCGGTAACTTGTCCGACAGAATGCGAAACGGTGAATATTCAAGCTTAAATAAAACCTATGCTACTGCCGACACAATTACAACACAATCGGATGGAGACAATATTCGTGGCTTTAAAGGTTGGTCGCTTAAAACCGGTTTCGATTATTTTTTCGACGATTACAACACCTTAACATTTAACGTTGGGGTTAATGGTCGCAATCGTTATAACGAAGGCGTGTCAAACTTTCAAGAGTTTTCAACATCGGGGTTTAACGAGCTGTCGATTACCGAAACCTTAGGCGAAGGCAAGGGCGAAGAACTTTCGTTTGGCCTCGATTATAAGAAAACATTTGATGAAGCCGGGCGCGAGTTTACTGCTTTTGCATATTACGAAACAGGTACAGGCGATGATTATTCGCTTTACAATCAGTTTAACGGCGATAATGTATTATTCAGGGGTCAACAAAGTTGGGAAGCCGGATCGGGTCATCAATTCAGGTTCAAGGCCGATTATATCCATCCGTTTAACAAACGCAACAAGTTGGAGGCAGGTTATCAGGCACGTATCGATCGCGATTTGGAGTGGAACGACGTATATTGGTACAATACAATAGAATCATACGAGCCTTCGCCCGAATCGGAATACTATTCCGAAACCAATTTCAAACGCGATATTCATTCGCTTTATTCAACCTACAGCAATAGTGGCCCCATTGTTGGGTTTCAGTTAGGATTGCGGGCCGAATATACCAACCGTTCGCTTGAATACAGCAAAGCCGACGAGCCAAGTACCATTAACCGTTTAGATCTTTTTCCAACAACCCATTTGTCGTTCCAATTGCCTTCCAATCAGCAGCTTATTGCAAGCTATACCCGCCGCATTAACCGTCCGCGAGGGCACTACCTTGAGCCATTTATTACTTACGAAGATGCTTATAATATTAGAACAGGTAACCCCGATATTGAACCCGAATACATCGATTCATACGAGCTTGGATACCAAAAACAGTTAGGTAAAGGTTTTGTTTCGGCCGAAGTGTATCACCGTAAAACCAATAACAAAATTGAACGCTTGCGCAGTGTTTACAGCGAAAATGTGATGATTCAAACCATTGCCAATATTGGTGCCGATTACTCAACAGGGCTTGAGTTAATGCTGAATACTAACCCTGCAAAATGGTGGATGCTTAATCTGATGGGGAATGCCTATCATTATCAAATAGAAGGCGAAATATTTGGAACATCGATAAGTGCCGAGCCCAGCTTCAATTGGAACTCGAGGTTGAACAACATTTTTACTTTGAGCAAAACGACCAAGGTGCAGTTCGATGTAATGTACAACAGCCCAACAGTTGGGGCACAGGGGCGCCGACAAGGTTTCATGTTTACCAACTTAGCAGTTCGTCAGGATTTGTTTGATAACAAGCTGAATGTAACTCTTTCGGCGCGCGATTTGTTCAATACTGCAAAATTCGGTTTCGAATCGAGTGGCCCCGATTTCTATTCAAAAAGGAGCTTCGATATGAAATCGCCAGTTTTTGCAATTACCTTATCGTACAAAATAAATAACTACAAAAAGCAGAACGGTGCAGCCAATTCCAACCAAGATGGAATGATGGATATGGAAGATATGGGCATGTAATTTGAAGTCCGGGTTCGGTTTGTGTTTATCGAGCCCGGGCACATTTCATTTTATGCTCTTCAACATACTACCTAAAATTCATTTGCATTTTTATTTTAAAAGTAAAAAATACTTTTAAATTTGTTTTCAATTAATATTGAAAGCAAATGTATCAGCATATAGCACAACTAGTATCGGTTGATTGTATCATTTTTGGTTACGAAAATGATGAGCTTAAACTGTTGGTTTTCAAACGGTGGATTGAGCCCTGTAAAGGAAAACTTTCGTTGTTGGGTGGCTGGGTAAATCCCGACGAATCGGTTACCGATGCTGCCCGAAGGGTGCTAAAGCTGATATCGGGTTTGAACGATATTTACCTCGAGCAGGTCGATGTGTTTTCAGAAGTAGGACGCGACCCTGGCGGGCGAGTGATAAGCATTGCTTATTATGCTTTAATGACCATTGATGAGCAGAACCAAAAACTGATTGAGCAGCACAGTGCCCAATGGGTACCTTATAATAAAAAGCCTGGCTTAATTTTCGATCACGATACTATGGTCGAGAAAGCACTCGAAAAGCTTAGGATGAAGGCAAGCTACAATTTAATTGGCGAGCATCTTTTGCCCGAAAAATTTACGCTATTACAACTCCGCAAATTGTACAATGCCATTTTCCAGAAAGAATTCGATCCCGGCAATTTTCGTAAAAAAGTATTGTCGCTCAAATTGTTGGAGCAATTGAGCGAGAAAGATACTACTGAGTCGAAAAGGGGAGCATACTTTTATCGTTTTAAGAAAAAAGATCATGCAAACTTCAGCAATCAAATTTTTAGGGTAGAATAATAATGTACTAACTATAAAAAATAACAAAATGTCAGAAATTCAAACTTTAATCAAAAAAATCAATAATGGGCAAAATCCTGTTTTCGAGTGTTTATACGGAACCGATTCGGCGGTGTTAGCTGCACAGGCCAAGCGTTATGCCGATTTGATGGATGAGTTTAAATCGACTTACAAAACAAGCGAAGTAGCTCTTTTTAGTTCGCCCGGACGTACCGAAATTGGGGGTAACCACACCGACCATAATTATGGCAGGGTACTGGCCGGTGCGGTAAATCTCGATAACATTGCTGTTGCAGGTAAAAATAACAGCAACATTATAAGGGTAAAATCAATAGGCTATCCAGCTTTCGAAGTTGATATAACTGACCTTACTCCCCGTAAAGAAGAACAATATACTTCGGAAGCAATTGTGAGGGGCATTGTTGCCCGTTTTAAAGAATTGGGTTATGAGGTAGGTGGTTTCGATATGTGCAACCACAGCAATGTTCCTAAAGGATCGGGTTTAAGCTCGTCGGCTTCGTTTGAAGTTTTGATTGGTGCAATTATCAACAACTTGTTCAACAATGGTAAAATGAGTGCTGTTGAGAATGCAATTGTTGGTCAGTGGTCCGAAAATAATTATTTTGGAAAACCATGTGGGCTAATGGACCAAACAGCATGTTCGGTAGGTGGCCTAATTACCATCGATTTTAAAGATCCTGCAAACCCCGTTGTAAAAGAAGTTGATTTCGATTTTGTTGCTACCGGCTATGCTTTGGTGATAACCGATGTTGGTGGTGGTCACGACGATGCTGCATCGCAGGAAGAATATGCCTCGTTGCCTACCGAAATGAAAGCAGTTGCCAATGTGTTGGGCGCAAAAGTTCTACGCGAGGTTAGCCTTGAGCAAATTGTTGAAAAAATTCCCGAGATACGTAAAGTTACCGGCGACCGTGCAATTTTGCGTGCTTACCATTTTCAAGGCGATAACCAAAGGGTGGCCGATCAGGTTGCTGCGCTCGAAAATGGTAATTTTGAAGCATTCCTGAAGATGGTTGTTGAGTCGGGTTACAGTTCGTACATGTACAACCAAAATATTTTCGATGTGGTGCATAAACACGAGCAGGTTGTTTCGTTGGCATTGGCTTTAAGCGAAATGATATTGAAAGGTAAAGGTGCATGGCGTGTTCATGGTGGAGGTTTTGGCGGAACCATACAGGCTTTTGTACCGCAAGAGTTGGTTGATACCTATACCAAAACACTTGAACATGTTTATGGCCAAGGAAGCTGCCACAAACTCTTTATCAGAAAAGAAGGTTCGATAATGCTTGAGTTATAATAAATAAATATCAATAAAATAACTAGTTAAACCATTTATTATGAGTAAAAACAAATACTTATTTCCGTTGATTGTAATGGCATCGCTGTTCTTCTTGTTCGGCTTCATTACAACCATGAACAATTCAATGATCGATTTCCTGAAAGATGCTTTCAGATTAAACGATGTTGAAAAACAGTTGCCCAACTCATTCTTTTACGGAGCTTATATTCTATCTGTTCCGGTTGGTTTTCTCATTAACCGTATTGGTTACAAAAACGGTGTGTTGTCGGGCTTGGCGCTTGTTGCTCTTGGTTTTTTCTTGTGCATTCCAATGGTAGCTTTGGGTTATATTCCGTTTTTAGCTGCTGTGGCTGTTTTTGCTATTGGCGTTGTGTTGCTACAAGTTGCAGCAAACCCTTATGTTAATGCTTTGGGCGCACCCGAAACTGCGGCAAGCCGTTTAACATTGACAAATGCTTTGAACTCGGTGGCAACAGTTATTGCTCCAATATTTGTTTCGATGTTGATTGTAAACGATACCAGCGATCCGAAAGCTGTTCAGTTTCCGTTTGGTTTGATTGGTGTTATTACAGTTGTTATTCTTGGCATTATGTTCTTTTTGAAACTTCCCGAAATAAAGGAAGATGATAAAGATCAAGCTGTTAAGCCCAAAAAATACAAGGCAAGTGCATTTAAATACACCCATGTTTGGTTGGGATCGTTGGCCATTTTCTTTTATATGGGTATCGAAATTGGTATCCCCAGCTTTTTTGCCGATTATACCGAGAAATTAGGTTTCGATTTTACCTCGCAAAACCGAATCGATTTGTTGAAATACTATTGGGGCGGTTTAATGGTTGGTCGTTTGATAGGTATTTTTGTGCTTCAAAAATTCTCGGCCCGCCAAATTCTTACCCTCTGTGCCATTGGTGGTGCTGTGTTTGTTGCCGGTTCGTTAATTATTGGCGGAAGTGCAAATACCGTTGCTTTGTGGTTGTTCCTTGGTACAGGTTTGTTCCACTCAATTATGTGGCCAACTATTTACAACCTGGCTTTGGAAGATTTGGGTCCGCATGCTAAAGTGGCATCGGGTGTTATTGCTACATCGGTAATTGGTGCTGCTATTTTGATGCCTGTTATGGGTGCAATTCAAACAGCTACAGCTTCGGTGATCATTGCAATTTCATGTTTGTTTGTTTATTATGCTTATCTGATTTTCTTTGCTCAAAAGGGTTCAAAAATTCGATAGTCAATTATTAATAGTCAATAGACAATAGTCATTGGTCAGCAGTCGGTAGATAAACTATTGACTACTGACTTTTTCCTTAAAATATAAAGAATGAAAGCAACAGATAGTTTTACTTTAAAGAACAACAATGGTGTTGAAGTAACTTTTACCGCTCATGGAGGACGGTTGGTGTCAATTAAAGCTCCTTCGCCCAAAGGTGAAATTGCAGATGTGGTTATTGGTTACGATACTATTGAAGAATCGGTAGTTGGCGATTTGTACTTTGGTGCACTTTGCGGCCGTTTTGCAAACAGGGTTTCTAAAGGCCAGTTTGCTCTCGATGGTGTTCAATATCAGCTCGATGTGAATAATGGTCCCAATCATTTGCATGGTGGTTTCGATGGTTTTCATAATAAGGTTTGGAATGTTGAACCTACAAGCAAAGAAGGTTCAGTTGCTGCCTATAAACTTACCTTGACGAGTACCGATGGCGATCAGAAATATCCTGGTGAATTGAACGTTAATGTAGTTTATAGTTTAACTGCCGATAATCAGTTTGTTATTGAATACGAGGCCGAAACTTCGAAGCCAACTATTATCAACCTTACCAGTCACCCATATTTCAACCTTAAAGGTGCAGGCAATGGCGATGTTTGTGATCACGAGCTGCAATTAATGGCATCGCGTTATACAACAATCGATCCCGAATTGGGAACTTGTGGCGGCGAGATTGCCGATGTGGCAGGCACTCCAATGGATTTTACATCGGTAAAAACTATTGGCAAGGCAGTACATGAAAACAATCAACAGCTACAACTAGGAGGCGGAGGTATTGACCATAATTTCGTTATCGACAATGGCGGGAATAGCGTAGTTTTAGCAGCCCGTTTACGCGACCCTGAGTCGGGTAGGGTAATGGAAGTTTATACCGATCAGCCCGGTGTGCAAATATATACCGGCAACCATTTCGATGGAACGACTATCGGTAAAGGACAAAAAGGAATTGTTAAGTTTGGTGGTGTAGCCCTCGAAACGCAAATATTCCCGAACTCGCCAAATATTGAGCATTTCCCAAATGCTGTTTTACGTCCGGGCGAAAAGTACAAACATACTTGCGTTTATAAGTTTATATAATATTCGATAATATTGTAAATTAAAAAAGCCGTTGGGATAATTCCTAACGGCTTTTTCTTTATATATTTTAACTGCAACCGCCGGCTGCTGGTACAATTGTTTTGGTCACCGGTTTTCCAATATTTTTAAGTGCTTCGGTTAATTGAAGCATATTAATGGCAGCTTCGCTCCTGAAATTGTATTCGTTAATTTCTTTTTTCGAAGCCACTTCAAAATCGGGAGGTGTTATATCGAAAAACATTTGTTTGAAATCGAGAGCCGAAACGTTTAGTATTTTATTTTTCGAATCGCCCACGAAGTTTGCTTTTAAACAAGCCATACGAACAATGGTGTCGCCGTCGGCATAAAAAACATTGGTTTTTATTTTTTGTTTAAACAGGTCTTCCCATTTGCGGTCGGTAATTTCGCTCAACGGAATATTTATGGCCATTGGCAGGTGAAATGCTTCAAACTCTTCGGGTGTACGAACATCGATAACATTAAGCTGGTAATAATGATGAACAATCTCATCGGCCAAACGATCGGGATCAATTTCGTGAAATACACATTTTTGTTGCCTTTTGGCCTCTGCTATCCTGTTTTCGATAATCTCTTGTTTGCCAGGTAAAAATGATACTACTGCTACTATTACAAAAGGAATTGCCGAAGCAAAAGCGTAACGCGAGATCCATTTGGGCGATGTTTTTTCGTTCACTTTGCGAACTTTCTTTTCAATTTGCCAGGTAGCAATAAAAGCAAAAATAGCAACAGCTGTTAACAGAAAGGCAAACAAAGGCATCGATATGCCCAGCATTTGGTACATGGTAGGTGCACCCATATTATCGGCCAGATAAAAATCGCTGATTAATGGGTAGGTTTCGGCAAAAATAAAAACGCCTATAATTGATCCCAAAACAAACAACATAGCATCCATCTTCCCGATTGAAGCAGCGCAAACACTGGTGCCGGGGCAAAAACCTCCAATAATGAAACCTGCCCCCATTACCAGCCCTCCAACTATGGCCGACCTTAAAAATGTTGGATTTATGTAAATAAGGTTGAGGTCGATTAGCCCGTAATGTTGGAATAAAAGCACACCAACCATTGCGGTAACGCCAGCAGTGAAGAAAACACGCAATACGGTAAAATCATAACCATAGAAAAGGCCTACCAGTTTTTTTGTTGATGAAAAACCGGCTTGTTCGAGTATAAAACCAAAGCCAATACCAATAAGTAGGGCAATTATAAGGTTAAACTCGTTCGATATGATATAAGGTACTAATGGTCCCATAGTGTAATTATTTTAACCAAAGTTTTCTGAAAAAATAGGCAAGTGCGTAACCCGACCCAAATATGGCAAACATGGTAATAATACCTCCAAACGACATGACTGCCATTCCGCTAAGTGCTGATCCGCTTGTACAACCACGTCCCAATTGTGATCCGTATCCAAAAAGTAAACCGCCAATTATTGCAGTAACAATGCGTGCCATATTAGTGGCACGAGGCCCTTTTTCGAATTTTAGCCCAACGCGGTTGGCCAATACGCCCGAAAAAAAAGCACCAATAACAACACCAATTACCTCAAAAACCAGCCAGTTTACCATTGGGCCTTGTGGGTTCGAAGCGTTGTATTCTTTGAAAAAAATTGCCTCAGAAGCATGGTTGGGTGCAATTATGTTGGTAATGGCAACAATAAGGCTTTTGAAAGCACCACTTGCCCCAAGCCCTCTGCCTGTTATGTAAATGGTTGCCAGCAGCAATAGCCCCAGCAAAAACCCCGCTAAATATGGGTTCATATACGGTTTCGGTTTCATAATGCTATCCTTTTTTTTCGTTATTATCAATTTTGTTTGTTTTGGTTACCGATGTTGTATCTTCATCGTCATCCTCAAGTTCTTCGTAACCGGTTATCATGGCCTGTATGTTTGATGTTGGAGTATGGCCGGTAGTAGTCATGTAAACATGAACAACAAGAAAAACCATTAATAGAAAGGCACCCAATGTGTGCCAAAAGGCAATTCCCTCGAGAGGTATATCGCTGATTACTACAGTGTCGTTTTTATCAACAGTTTTGTGCACCATGTACAAAATGCCTGAAATAACAGTTACCGGCACTAAAAAAAGTTTGAATCCTAGGTAAACAAGTCGTTGCAAAGGGTTCAACTTGGTAAGCCCCGACTTTTTTGTGGGGTGTTTTTGCCCCTTGAACATTCCAAATGCATAAAACAAAATTTGTTCTTTAAGCTTTTTAGTTGTTGGAATATATTGTTTCCATTCGCCGGTAACAAAGTGCCAAAATATTGCAAAAATAATTAGCACAATAAGCATCCACGAAGCAACACGATGATAACGGGCTGCATGTTCGAATCCTAAAATGGAGAACGATCCGTGTACTTCGAAGCCGGTTAAAGCTAAAAATATGATAAGGGCAGCCTGTGTCCAATGCCAAAAGCGTTCAAATCCTTTATAGATATATACTTTCTTCATATTGGTATGGTTTTATATTTGTTGCTCATTTTCGTAATCGATCACGTTCATTTCGTATCGTTTTTTCTTAATGGATACAAGAATTCGAATAGCCGCGTGTATGAGTACTCCTCCGATCGATGCAAAGAACAGGAAAATGCCGGCAAAATCGAGCGGTTTGTTGTAATCGCGACCGGGCAGGTAAAAGCCCGAAAGTTGAGCCAGGCGACCATCGTTATTACGGGTATGACATTCGGCACAGCCAACAGCCTGATCTTTAGGTGCAACCATGTGGTTAACTGGCCAATACATTACAGTTTCAACAAATCCATATTCGCCACTGTAGGGCAAGCCAACTTGTTTCATTCCTGCTTCGGCAGCTTTGGGCCAGTCAAAATCAATCCAGAAAGCACTATCTCCCTTTTGGGTGCCATGTAATTTGGGTTGAATTAGAATGTTGTGTACTTTGTCGTAAATCTGATCGCCAACATGAATTTTTACAGGTATTATTTTAGATTCACCATCGTCGTGGCTTCCGTGTAAATTATTCAAAATGAGCGGGTGCTCATCAATAGTGTCGCCTAATAGGTATAAGTTGGCAGTTCCGTTGAACCACATGTAATCGGGTTTGGCATTGGTTGCCCATTTGAATGAACCTTTTATTGATGTATAGATATGGTTGCCCATTTCGTCGTCAACAGTGTATGGTTCACCGTCTTTTAATTTACCAGATTCGGACCAGTACCATGCCATTTTTGTAGCATTAACTTTTGCATATTCTGGTATGTGGCAAGCTTGGCACGAAACTTTTGCATTGTGCCGGTTTATTATAGGGTCGAAGTGAGGCGTGTTTGTGTGGCATTGTTCGCAGGTTGCACGGTGTGTATTGTCTGACGATACAGAATAAAGTTTACCAAGCATCTGGTGGTTTTCGGCTGTATGGCAGGCAGTACAGCTCATGTCCATTCCATTTGAAGCCATGTGAACGTCAACATTCCTGTCGCAGCCAAGCAGGGCTTGTTCTAAATCGCCGTGTTTAACGTTGTTGCCGCCGCCGCCGTTAAAGTGACAGCTTCCGCAGTTGTGTTTGGTAGGTTGCCCAACATGCTGAGCAACTTGGCTGAGGTTGACCGAACGATCGGGGTATCCGGCTGTTGCTGCTCCTTTTATGTAGGCTTCGCTATTGTCGTGACAAACCATGCAGTCAACGTTTCGGGCATTTTCAAAATCGAAATGGTTATTGCTCATTCCAAAGCCAATATGGCACTTTGCACATGCTTGTTCGTTGCTTTGTGCACCAATGCAAAAATTATTGATCACATTGCTTTTACCCGATGCTTCGATGCCCCGTCCCTCGATGTACGAAATACGTTCCCAGTTCCAGTGCGACGAGTGCATTACCTCGCGGTGACGTTCGGTATGGCAACTAATACATGCTTCGGTTACATCCTGCGGAGTATCGAATTCTTGTTGAAGGATTTCGAACTTTGAGTGATCAACCGACGATATTGGCTTAATGGCGTGTTCTTGTTTGAGTTTTTCGAGCTTCAGATTATAATAATCTTCGCTTTGTAATAAATTGGTGAGTACCAATGCAAACAAAACAGCTCCAATAATGATAAGAATCGCTTTCTTCATCTCATCGCTGATTTTTAGGTTTGTGTATATTCAATTTTTCAATCGTCAAATCAAAAATATCTAAATATCTACATAAATAAAAATGCGGATTTTGATTTGCAATTGAACTTTCAAATACACAATTTAATAAAGATCAATGAATCAATTGCTTGATGTTGGCTATTATTTTTGCTGACCGACTTAATATATAAGCATTCTAAAGAAGAAAAAGGTTCTTTAATTCTTGTAAAACGAAATACTAAGGTTATTCTTATTTGTGGCTTCGTTATGTGTAGTGGCAGGTATTGTAAAATAAAAGATTGAACCGTTTGGATTGTTTTTGGTACACCATACTTTTCCGCCTAAAAGTATAATGTAGTTTTTAACGTTAGATAAGCCCAAACCCGATCCGCCTTTAATTTTGCTGATGGTTTCGGAACCTTGTGCAAATGGATCAAATATTATTTCGTACTCATCTTCTTTAAGCCCACAGCCCGAATCGGTTATCTGAAAAGTATAGTCGTTTTCGGTGCGGTAGCAACTTACATCAATAATGCCTTTCGATGTAAATTTAAGAGCGTTATCGAGCAGGTTGTTGATAATGAGTTTTAGTTTTAGTTTGTCAGTGTAAATTTCAAAGTCTTCGTTTTCGATGTTGAATGAAAGCTTGATTAGTTTTTTTGAATGATCGATTTTCTGCTGTGTTTTATTTTCGAGCTTGTTAAAAAGGTACTTTATTTTAAAAGTCTCTTTTTTAATCGAGATTTTGCCGGTTTCAAATATGGCTAAATGAAAAATCTGGTCGATGAGCTTCAATAAATTTTGCCCATTATGGATAACTTGTTCGGCGTACATTTTCTTCTGGTTGACCGGAACATGGTTCTCGGCAAGTAATTCAGAGAAGCCCAAAATACTATTTAACGGGGTTCTAATTTCGTGACTCATATTCGACAGAAAAAGACTTTTTAAGCGGTTAGATTCTTCAGCCTTCTGTAAAGCTTTTTCAAGGTTCTTTGTGCGTTCATTTATGTCGTTGTTTAGCTGATTTATCTTTCCCATTGTTCTTTTTAAGGCAGTCTGTTTGTATAGTAGCAATATCGATAAGACCAATAGAAGTATTATAGACAATATTGTCAGGATAATGTCAATATAGTTGTGAAACAATATGCTAGTGTTCGGTGAAGGGAATAATGCTAAGAAATTAAGCTGCTCAATCGGTTCGGTTTTTAGCATCACTTTTCCATTTAGAATTTGAGCAGATTAAAATAATAACATTTTATGAAAATAACAAGGCTTGTATCGATTTATTGTATATTTTTTTCTTTAGAGTATATAGGAATTTGATAAACAGTAGTTTCCTTATTGATTGTTCGTTTTTTTGATATGCATTAGATATTGTTGATCGAAGGTGTTTTTGTTTTTTTGTGGAAACAGAAACCTTGCCGAATGGCGTAAACTAAAATGTTGGTAATTAATAATTGTATCGATGTTAATAATTGAATTGTTTATTTCAAGCATTCCATCGTTATCAGTGAAGATCCATGAATCGGTTTGGGAGAGTGCCTGAGCCAGTTCTCCAGGTGTTTGAATATGGTGAACCGGCCGGATACTATAAAACTTAAGTCCATAGTTAAGCGAAAAATGTTTTCGTGGCGGTGTTTGGTCAAATCTTTCTTCGTCAACAGGGCTAACTCCATCCCATAAGTGGCGAAGTAGTTTTAATTCTTCTTTGGGATAATTGTATATGGAAGTTTCATTTGTTTGCAACGAATTCAGGTATTGCGCTGCCCTAGGTTGTGCTTGGTGTCCAAATAATTCGGGTACAATGTAAAAGTTAAGGCATAAGCCTGTTACAACGAGAGCCCCCATCGATTTGACAATTGTTTTGTAGTTTTTATCGATTTTTCGACTTGCAAAAATAAAAACTGTTATTACCAACATTAAAACCATTAGCTTAATGAAATACAAATTGTTATTGAAAAAGTAGCTGATGGCACTTACTGCAATAATAAGTGCTATATTGATTGTATTTTGTGTTTTATTTATTCTTATCGAAGTTTTGCCAAACCGCTCCCAGTAAATAGCTGTAATTATTGCCATTGTGGGTAGAGCTGCCATTAAGTAATTTGGTAATTTTGATTGAGCAGCCGATATGATTAAAAAGAATAGAGTAAAACCAAATAAAAAGAATGAGTCAGGTGCGAGTGATTTTTTGTTTTTTATTTGTAAAATTCCTTTATAGAGTGCTATGAAAAACAGAATTGACCATGGTAAAAACAAGTACAGAATATTGTGGATATAAAACGTGGGATCGGGGTTTTGTCCAAGATACGAACCAGTGAAACGTCCAAATGTGTTGGTTATGAAAAAGAATTTAAAACCTTCGACTTTCCAATTTATATATAATTGATAAAAAACCGGAATGCAAATAATTATAGATACCAATGCAATAAGCAACCACGAAAAGTGAAATATGCGTTTGCTCTGTTTTGTAGCTACTAAGTACGAAAGCACTGAAAAAACAGGCAATAAAATGCCAAATGGGCCTTTGGTGAGCATGCACAAACCAAGGGCAACAGCTGCTCCTAATAAATTTCTGGTTTTAGTTTTTTTAAGATACTCCCAAAGTTGCCATAATGCGAATGCTGTGTTAGTAAATAATACTGTATCGGTATGAATGTCTTGGTTGTATAAAAGAAAAATAACCGAGAATGAGCTTATTGCTGCTGCCAAATAACCGGTCTGTTTGTTGTAGGCACTTTGTCCAAGTTTAAAAATGAAATACAAGCCTATTAATGAGTAAAGTAACAAAGGAAATTTAAATGCAAAATTGGATACGCCAAAAATTAAAAACGAAATGGCCGAAAGCCAGAATGTAAGATGTGGCTTTTGTTCATAGGGTTCATTGTCGATTTGTAAATCGATCCATTGATTATTTTGAACAATCTCTTTGGCAATATATGCATATTTTGCGGCATCGCGGGTTACATCAATATTTAGCCCTCTAATTAATATGCTTGACAGAATTACTGTTAGAATTATTATAATTATATGTATTCGTTTCATTTTAACTCGTGTTTTTTGGCGTTATTTAAAGCTATCGATATGTTTTCCTTTAGTTTATTGAAACCTGTTCGTTTTATGGCCGATTTTGAAAATAGCTTATCGAATTGTTCTTGACTGAGTTGCAGCCATTGTTGGACATTCATATCGAGCATTTCTAGGTTTGGATTTAGCTCTTCAAAATTATGTGGTTTTGCTTTTCTATTCCATGGGCACACATCCTGACAAATATCACAGCCATAAATCCTTCTCATTAGTTGTGGACTAATTTGATCAGGAATGCTTTCTTTTAATTCGATGGTTAAATACGAGATGCATTTTCGGGCGTCGAGCACATAAGGTGCAACAAAGGCTTTAGTGGGGCATGCATTGATACATTGAGTGCAACTTCCGCAGTATTCTTTTTCGAATGGTTTATCGGGTAGTAGCTCCATGTCGATAATCAGTTCGCCAATAAAAAAGAATGATCCCAGCTTTTTGTTGAGCAAAAGCCCGTTTTTGCCAATCCATCCAAGGCCGGCTTTTACCGCCCAAACACGTTCAAGTACCGGTGCCGAATCGGTAAAGTAACGTCCCGAACAATTACCAATTTCGCTATTGATGTATTCGAAAAGCAGTTTTAACTTATTTTTGATTATTTTATGGTAGTCGTTGCCATAAGCATATTTCGATACTATTGGGGCTTGCGAACCGTGTTGCATTTGTGGCGGAAAATAATTCAATAACACAACAATAACAGAACGAGCACCGGGAACAAGAAGGGTAGGGTCGAGCCGCATATCGAAATGATTGGCCATGTAGTTCATGGTTCCGTTGTAGTTATTTTCGAGATAATTACGCAGAAACTGTTCTTGTTCAGATAATCGACTGACGCTGGTGATACCACATGCTGAAAACCCCAGTTCGGCTGCTTTTTGCTTGATTAGTCCGTTATGTTGTGAAAGCTTTGGCACGTCATAAAGATAGTGAGTTTTATCAATAGCTACATGGTGTTTTTTCTTATCTTTAGCAGCAATATGAAACGAGCATGTAAAATATTCACATTTAAATAGGTTATAAAATGTATTAATCAAATTCTTGCGCCTAAGCGGAACAGGCTAATCGACCTTATAAAAAATTAATTATCGAATGAAAACATTAGCAGTAATTCCATCGCGTTTTGCCTCTTCGAGGTTTCCCGGGAAGCCTTTGGCATTAATAAATTGTAAGCCGATGGTTCAACATGTTTATGAACGTTGTTTGGGGCATTTCAATTATGTGGTAGTAGCTACCGACGATGAGAGAATTTACAATACCGTTAAAGATTTTGGCGGAAAGGTGCTTATGACCGATGCCAAGCACAATAGTGGTACCGATCGTTGTGCTGAAGCAGCAAGGCTTTTAGAAGAAAATATGCAATTCGATATTGTAGTTAATGTACAAGGTGACGAACCCTTTGTTCAGCCCGAACAATTTACTCGTTTGCTCGCTTGTTTCGAAAATCCTGAAACACAAATTGCAACTTTAATATCGCCAATTAAAACAACAAATGTTTTATTTGATATTAATAAGGTGAAAGCTGTTGTCGGTGTCAATGGCCGTGCTTTGTATTTTAGCCGACAGGCAATACCTTTTATTCGCGATTGTGACCCAAATGATTGGCTTTTGCAGCATCGATTTTTTATGCATCTTGGAATTTATGCTTACAAAGCCAATGTTTTGAAGCAAATTACCAAATTGCAGCCGGGAGTACTTGAGCAATGCGAAAAATTGGAACAATTGCGCTGGATCGAGAATGGTTTTAATATTCAAACAGCTGTTAGCGAGCATGTAAATTTGGGTGTGGATACGCCATCGGATCTCGAAAATTTAATGAAAAACATAAATGGCTAGATATGAACAATAACGACCTGAAAATACTGGAGATTGATGAATGGTTAAAACCTTATTCGAGTGTTTTTTACCAGTGGAAAAGTATGGCCGAAAATAAAGAGTATAACCTAACAAATGGGCAAGAATTGTGCGATTTTGCTTCGGGTTATCTTTATTATGGGCTGCATAAAGAGCGAAAAAAGTGGGTTTTGCGTGAGTGGTTGCCCAATGCCGAAAAGGTTTTTCTAATCGGTTCGTTCAATAATTGGGTCGAAACTGATGCCTATTCATTGAATCCGAAAGGCAACGGAAATTGGCAAATAGAATTACCTGTTGGTGATTTACAACATGGCGATCTATATGCATTGTCGGTTCATTGGCATGGTGGTAGCGGTAAACGAATACCGGCATGGGCACGAAGGGTAGTACAAGATGATTATACAAAAATTTTCAATGCTCAAGTTTGGGATCCTCCAACTTCGTATAAATGGAAACATAGAAAATTTGTGCCTTCTTCACACGCTCCTTTAATTTATGAAGCCCATATTGGAATGTCGGGCGAAGAGGAACGTGTACATACATACAACGAATTTCGAACAGATATTTTGCCAAAGATTAAAAAGGCAGGTTACAATGTTGTTCAATTAATGGCAATTCCCGAACATCCGTATTATGGTAGTTTTGGATATCATGTATCGAGCTTTTTTGCTCCATCGTCGAGGTTCGGTACGCCCGAAGAATTAAAAGAATTGATCGACGAAGCTCATAATATGGGCATTTCAGTAATTATGGATCTAATTCATTCGCATGCTGTTAAAAACGAAGTTGAAGGCTTGGGGCGATACGATGGTACACAATATCAGTTTTTTCACGATGGTGAACGCGGCCTTCATCCTGCTTGGGACTCGTATTGTTTTAATTACAGTAAAAACGAAGTTTTGCACTTCCTGCTTTCTAATATAAAATATTGGATTGAAGAATTTAATTTCGATGGCTACCGATTCGATGGTGTAACCAGTATGCTTTACCTTGACCATGGTTTAGGTAAAGCATTTGCTGGTTACGACGATTATTTCAGCCCTAACCTCGACTACGATGCCGTGGTTTATTTCAAACTGGCCAATAAGCTTATTCACCAACTTAAGCCCGATGCACTTTCAATAGCAGAAGATATGAGCGGCTTACCCGGTTTAGGGGCAAAAATCGACGATGGTGGTTTGGGATTTGATTATCGTATGAGCATGGGGGTGCCCGACTATTGGATTAAATTAATAAAGGAAAAGAAAGATGAAGATTGGGATGTTGGTGATATGTTTTATCAGTTAACCGCCCACCGCAACGAAGAAAAGGTTGTGAATTATGCCGAAAGCCACGATCAGGCGCTGGTTGGTGATAAAACTATTATTTTTAGGCTGATCGATAAGGAAATGTATTTCAGTATGCGAAAAGATCAGCCAAATATGATTGTTGATCGGGGTATGGCCTTGCATAAAATGATAAGATTATTAACTGCTTCAACTGCTGCGGGGGCTTACCTTAACTTTATGGGCAACGAATTTGGGCATCCCGAATGGATTGATTTTCCTCGCGAAGGGAATAATTGGTCGTATGCACATGCAAGACGAATCTGGAGCATTGCCCAAAACAACGATTTACGTTATCATTGGCTGGGTGATTTTGATGCCCAAATGATTCGGATTATTAATGAACACGAATTGTTAAATATTCCCGAAGTATGGAAAATATGGGAGAATAAAGCCGATCAGGTTTTGGCTTTTACGAGAGGAAATTTGCTGTTTGTTTTCAATTTTAGCCCAAGTAATTCGTATGTCGATTATGGTTTCCCATTCGAGCCATTTAAGTTTAAGCCTTTATTGAATACCGATTCGGCATACTATGGAGGGTACGGAAGGTTCGACGAGCGTATTGTGTATTATACATTGCCAGAAGATAAGGG
>ERZ795048.1138-NODE-1138-length-25144-cov-9.032963_pt1 | contig 25144 bp, 18 predicted proteins | sample MGYA00375132_ERZ795048 | MGnify/ENA primary metagenome ERZ795048 (study PRJEB30177, sample SAMN05720225) | activated sludge metagenome | isolation source: Anaerobic digester | place: Hong Kong | collected 2014-12-17 ... | reverse complement strand
TGTTCCGATATCTTCCGGTACACCAGGCGGTCCAGAAAGTATCCAACAATCGGTATCCTGTAAAACAACCGCGACATCTGATATGCGGCCTGGTCCTTCATTGTCTCTTTTATCATCCCCTCTTCGCCTGAATCATACTGGTTCTCAGTTGAAACTGACTTGCCGCAGGACAAACAGGTAAAGGTATAGCGAACCCTTCCTCCTCTTCCGCTCTCTGTGGAATAACCGGTATTAAGAACCTCCTGAAGCTGCGCATCCATATCAACCCCCTTACAATCGATAATTGTGTATTATATTCATAATACGAATTTCGTCAAATATTATTGTACAAAAGTTCCTCTTCGTCATTACATCTCCGGGCTATATATTTTTATAAATTGTTGCTCCGGGCCACAATTTTGTTGTATTATATATCCGTCATTGATGATAACACTGTATTAGCATTGTTTCCTGTAATGTATTCCTGTGCTCTTGCAGGAATACTGTAGGCATTATGGAACGAAAGTCCGGGAGGACTATATGAAAAGATTAATATCTGCAATATTTATAATAACTGTTATGTCCGCGATCTTTTCCCACTGCGGCAGAGTCAGCGGTTTTCTACCAAACAAAGTATTGAAAGCTTACTATAATGCACAGGTAAATCATGATTGGGGGAGGATATATGACCTGCTGTCCGCTGAATTCAGAACAAAGGTTGAAGCCATGATTGAAAGTCCCCGCGGGAGGGAAGAACTGAAAGCGTTGAAGAAGAAAAATAATTCACTGAATCCATTGTCAACCCGTGATAAATTCAAAGCCTTCATGAATGCCAACAGCACCCTTACGGACACCGGCTTTATATCCTATGAAATTCTGGAAATACCACGGATAAAGGGCAGTGAGCAGGTTATACAAAGCAAAGTAAAGGAAATCAGGAACATCAACGGCAGGAAGGTAGAAATAACAGCCATAATAACCCTGAAGCTTGAAAAGGACGGCTGGAAGATCCATGACAGGAGCAGGGAGTAGTATTCTTCACTCAATGCTTATTCTCTTCCAGGCGCCGGGGTTTGCGGTTCATGATAACGTGTTATGTTGTTGACACAATCGTAATTTCGTTTATTATATTTTTTCGTATTTGATCCGCAGCGCCTGAAACCGCAAAGGTGACTATATTAACGTATGAGGATATATTATGGCTGAAAAAAAATCTCCTAAAAAAAACCTGACACCGTCAACAAACGAATTTCAGGGAACCGATATCAATGCCATTCAGAATTCCTTTGTGAACCACATGGAGTACTCCTGCGCGAAAGATGAATACTCCGCGACAAACCATGACCTCTATAACAGCATTGCCCTTGTGGCCCGGGACAGGCTCATTGAGCGGTGGATTGAAACACAGCAGAGATATTATGATGTTGACGCGAAACGCGTGTATTACCTGTCTCTGGAGTTCCTTGTGGGGAGGACCCTCGGGAACAGTCTCATTAACCTGGACCTGTACGATACCTCATCAGATGCCCTGAAAGAGCTCGGTTATGATCTTGAAGAACTCAGGGAAGTTGAATGGGACGCCGGTCTGGGAAACGGCGGCCTCGGCAGGCTCGCTGCATGCTTCATGGACTCCATGGCATCTCTGGAACTCCCTGCGTACGGATATGGAATCCGTTATGAGTACGGAATATTCTTTCAGAAAATTATTGACGGATACCAGGTTGAGACACCGGATAACTGGCTCCGGTATGGAAACCCGTGGGAGTTTCCCCGGGCTGAATACCTGTATCCGGTACAGTTTTACGGCCGCGTGCAGCAGAACAAGGCCCCAGACGGCAGCGTTAATTTCGAGTGGGTTGATACCGACAACATTATGGCAATGGCATATGATACCCCGATACCGGGATACAGGAATAACACCGTGAACAATATGCGTCTCTGGTCGGCAAAGGCAACACGTGAATTCAACCTGCAGTATTTCAATGACGGCAACTACGAACAGGCAATAAATGAACGCACCTATTCAGAAACAATATCAAAAGTCCTCTATCCCAAAGACGAATCATTCCAGGGGAAGGAGCTTCGTCTGAAACAGGAATTCTTTTTCGTATCCGCGACACTTCAGGACATCATCCGCCGTTTCAAAAAATCTCACAGCGACTTCTCAATGTTCCCGGAAAAGGTGGCAATACAGCTCAACGATACCCATCCGTCAATTGCGATACCTGAACTGATGCGCATACTGATGGATAATGAGGGAATCGGCTGGGACCAGGCATGGGACATTACCACGAACACCATGGCCTACACCAACCACACTATCCTCCCTGAAGCCCTTGAAAAATGGCCGGTCCGCCTCATTGAAACCGTATTGCCCCGTCATATTATGATTATCTATGAAATAAACAGGCGTTTCCTTGAAACAATTAAAAAGCTTTATCCGGGCGATACCAACCGCCTGCACCGCATGTCAATTATTGCCGAAGGCCCTGAAAAGCAGGTCCGCATGGCCCACCTTGCAATTGTGGGAAGTCATTCTCTAAACGGTGTCGCAGCATTGCATACCGAGATACTGAAAGCAAATATTTTCCGGGACTTCTATGAAATCTGGCCGGAAAAGTTCAACAACAAGACCAACGGCATCACCCAGAGAAGGTGGCTGAAGCTCTGCAACCCGGGCCTCTCATCCCTCATTTCATCGAAAATCGGTGACGCATGGACAACAGACCTCTATGACCTGAAGAAAATTATCCCCTTCGCTGATGATCCCGCATTTCAGGAACAGTGGCAGTCGGTGAAACGACACAACAAGGAACTACTTGCTGAATATATACGAAAACATAACTGTATCGATATAAATGTTGACTCCATCTTCGACTGCCAGATCAAACGGCTCCATGAATACAAACGGCAGCTCCTCAATGTCCTGCATGTGATAACCATGTATAACAGAATAAAAAATAATCCTGCCGCTGACGTTGTGCCCCGCACCGTTATTTTTGCGGGGAAATCTGCCCCGGGGTATTTTATCTCCAAATTGATTATCAAGCTCATTAACGCGGTTGGTGATGTGGTAAACAACGATCCCGATATCGGAGACAAACTCAAGGTTGTGTTTATCGCCAACTATTCGGTATCTCTGGCGGAAAAAATAATTCCCGCCGCGGACCTTTCCGAGCAGATATCCACTGCAGGAAACGAGGCTTCCGGAACAGGTAACATGAAATTCGCCCTGAACGGCGCCCTCACAATTGGTACACTTGACGGCGCGAATGTTGAGATAATGGAGGAGGTTGGCAGCGACAATATATTTATTTTCGGGCTCACCGCCGACGAGGTGGGTGACAAAAAATTTTCCGGCTATAACCCCCAGGCAGTATATCAGGAGAACCGTGAACTGCGGCAGTGTATTGACATGATCAGTAACGGCCATTTTTCACATGGCGATGCAAATCTCTTCAAGCCATTAACAGACTCACTGCTTTACCATGGTGACCAGTATATGCTGTTTGAAGATTATGAATCGTATGTCCGGTGCCAGGATATAGTGAGCAGCACCTACACTGACAGGAAAAAATGGACCCGCATGTCAATCCTCAACACCGCAAATATGGGGAAGTTTTCTACTGACAGAACTATCAGCCAGTATGCAGAGGAAATCTGGAGCGCGAAACCGGTGCATGTTGAAATACCGATAAAAAAATCTTCAAAAAAATAATCTGTCCCGGTGCTATTGTTCCTGTTTTACCAGGATTATTATTTCATTCTCTTTTTTCTGTATAAAACCGGCGAATTTTCTGAAAGCCGGATAATCTTCCACGGGTATCCTTTTCGCGTTATATACTATTTCACCTGCAACCCGTATTGAATTCCCGTTTCCGGTTTTCTCATAGGTATAACGGGCGGCAAACTTTTCATGTGAGAATGAAGCATTTTCAGGAAGCCGGTAAATTGTGTAGCCCGCTGGTATAGTATAGTCAATACTCTCTTTTACACTGTATTCGGCGCCTAAAACGACAGGAAAATTTCTGGATTTCCTGATCGCATAATTCTTATACACTCCTGACTCCTGCATAAAAGCCCTGAAGAGAATCTGACCGTTTTCATGCTGCACGAAATTCGGCGCCTTGATTGTATAGGAGTATGAAACAGGGGCGTCCTTTTCAGCGTTCAGCACTTTCAGCGCTTCAATGGTGGAACCGGTAAAGCTGTTATTCCAGTATTCTGAGATTTTCGTTTTTAGCCGGTTCCTGTCCATAAGACTGTACCGTATTGACGGGGCAAACAGTCCCCCCTCTTTTATGAACCTTCGCTGAATGACTGCACGTCTGTCATCATGAATGCTGACGGTATTTGAAATAGAAAGTCTGTTCTGCGAGAAAAGTCTGCTTTTGACCGGCATGAACCGGAAACCGTTTTCATTTACAACAAATGCAGTAACACCATAATCAGAGTCAGGAATCTCCCTGAAACCGGAAAACCGGGAGGTCCCGTCCAGGAAAAATCCCCCTCCAATATTCACATAGCAGATCGCATGATTAAAAATACCAAGATAGGGAAAGGAAGTATCGGCACCTCCGCGGTTTGATGTCCGGACAAGAGCTATCGCTGCGTCAATTCCCGCGGCGCGGAGCATTGCCGTGAGAACCAGACTAATGTCTTTGCAGTCCCCCATCCTGGAATGATATGTTTCATCTGACCGCCGCGGCTGAATGCTTCCAATGCCGAGTTCAAACCCGACATACCGTATTGTTGAGGTGACATGATTGAATATTTTCCGTACTTTCTCAATATCACTGTCTCCCGGTGTAATCAATGCGGCAAGGTCACGTGTCATTTCCTCACTCATGACAATTCTATTATGGATCAATCTCATATACCAGGTATAAAGCTCCTGCCAGCTCCTGTGTGTGCCGCATAATACCGTGGGTATTATTTCCGAGTAATGGGGCATGGAGGATTCTTTGATATAGGGCTCAATGTTGTTCACGGTAACACGGTATATCGACCGCCCTGATGTACGGATTTTTTTTACCTTTCCCTTTGTAAATCCACGAAGGTGAAAATACAGTTTTTTCTGTTCCGGAACACTGATAACGGTATTGCTCTTCAATGTCCGGTAGCTGCTTCCCGCAAACACCCTTGCGCCGAAATAGTTTTTATATATCTCACCGCTTCTGCTCGTTATCCTGTACCGGAACCGGACGACACTTCCTTTTCTCAGGGAGGGAGCACGCACAATGCAGGCAAGAAGATTATAATACAGCCTGCTGTCAGGGTCGGAAAGGGACCGGGTTATATATTCAGAGGTATCAACTTTCTCATTCCCGTTGATAACAGAGCACTCGATATTTTCAAGGCGGTCTGTTGAAGGATCAAGGACGACACTGAATTGAGAAAAAGCCTGTACCGCGCTTTCATCATGAACTGCTGCAACCTGATGCACCCGTTTTTCATAGGAACCATCATCAAGGACCCGATAGGCCGTTTCATTGAGAAGATACACCGCAGACTCATTTCTGAAGGCAGTACCTTCCAGCGCAAGCTGTTCCGGGTCCTTTTTTTCGAGATACCGTTCAATGGGAACATCCGCAGGGTCAATAACCGCGAGATAGCGTTTTAATGCAAAATTTTTCGGATCAATCTCCATTGATTTACGGAGATAATATTTCGCGAGTAGGTCATTCCCCAGTTTGTGATATACTATGCCTGTCTGAAGAATCGCACTGTTGTGACATGGCGACATGTTCAGGATCGAAGAAAGGAACGGCAGCCTGGAACGGTCTCCCTTCACATTGCCGGATATCGATGAAAGCCTCAGGCGAATCCTGGTACTGTTCGGAAACATAGAAAGCCCCCGTGACAGCACTTCCATCGCCTTTTCGTACTGTCCGGATTTCTCGAGACACGATACATACTGCTCCAGCACATCGGGAGATGACTTTTTCTCCGTATATAATTTCCCGAATAATTCAGCGGCTTTACGGAACTGCTTCTGTTTCATTGCCCCTTGTGCCGCAAGCTCTATACGGAATTCATTATAGCGGGAGGACCGTATCTTTTCAGATATCTTCCCAGCCTGATGATACCATCCTTTCCGAAGCAGCAGCTTACCCTGAAGATAAAAATACATTGGTGAATCAGGATCAATTTCATTGATTTTCGCGATACACGGCTGTGCTTCATATACTCTATTTTGATTCAGTCTGAGTTCAACGATGTTTTTCAGGGCCTCAATATTACGGGGATTATAGCCCAGTGACTTCCGGAAATGAAGGTCCTTCGCTCCCCACCGTTTCTCGAGTGTCCCGAGATAATACTCTGATGGTGACGCATATTTTCCTGAAGCTTTCACAGCATCAAAAAATCGTATTCCCTGGCGGTCCTTCTCATTGTGCAGCCCTGACTGCAGATATAAATACCCCGCACAGAAATTCTCTTCCGGCGACAAATCCTTTCTGCCATGCAGCATACGCAGGGAATGAAAATATGAAACACCGGCAGGATGCGCTGTCCCGGTACATGCCGAAAACAGTGGCGCCTCCCTGATGGAAACCGGTTCATCGTCACAGTCCGTTAAGCGGAGTGATATTTTGATATTCTTTTTCTCATGGGAACCGGTTTTCACGAGAATTCTGTGGATCCCCGCCGAAAGCCTGACACCAACTCTGTACTGGTCTCTTGTAAATGAATGCAGTTCTCTCCCGGAGTATACCTTTGTACCGTCAACAAAAATATCTGTATATCCGGACCTCCCCAGGTGAAGGATATACTGACCCTCTTCAGAAATGCTGAATGCAGTAAGAAGATAGAACAGGGAATCCTCAGTAGACTCAAAAATCTCATTCATATCCACAATGCCCCGTACATCAGCAGAGGCACGGAACCATGAAACCTCACACCGTTTTCCCCGGTACACTGCGCTTTCTGAAATATTTTTTTCAGGAGATAATTGATTGCTGAATCCGGAATAGCTTCTGTTCAGGAAAGGCCCCGTCATCATGAAGGAGTGGAAAAAACCCAGGGAATCCCGTATTCTCAGGGCCTCACCGGTATTACCCGTTTTCCAGTGAATATCATTTTCAAGCAGTCCCAGGCGCCCCTGGAGATACCTGTTTCCCGTCACTCCGGGGCTTGCTGATCTGATCCTGCCGCAGGCGGCAAGGCCGTCTTTGTAAAGTCCGGGATATTGTAATAACTCTTGTATACGAAAAAGATTTGTTTCAATCTGAAGAAGGTCACGTTGAGTACAGATACCCTGTACAACAGAATTCAGCGCCCCTGAATAATCACCGAGGGCCTTTCTGGTAAAAAATTCACTTTCGTTATCGGCATCCCCTGAAAGGGGAAACACCGCAACAAAGAAGAATACTGCAATCATAACAATAACTGGAATTTTTTTCTTTGACGAATTCATAGCCCCGGGTATATAATCCATGTAGTTTCTCATACAGACAGATAAAAAGCCTGAAATCCATTTCTTTCCGGCCCACGGCTGGAGAGAACATACTGTCATTTCTCTGTTAGAATAGACAGCATGAAATACACTGAAGGATAATTGTAACATATAAAAAACATATGATGACAAGTACAAAAAATAAAATTTCCCGGAGATACAGGGTCATTGCGGCTTCCGTTATTCTCCTAGCAGCTTCAGCAATTATTATTGCAACCGGCCGCAACACAATGAGCAGATCCTATATTTCCGATCTGGAAAACCCCTTTTTCGATGTGTTCACCCTTTATTTTTACGATGAAAAGGATGAAGCAAAACAGCGCCTTCTTCAACTCATGGAAAAAGATACATACCGGACCCATGCATTTATTAATTACGGTATTATACAGGAGCGGGAGGAAAACTATACGGAAGCGGAAGCATATTACAGGAAAGCATTGAAAGACGGCGACCACGGTGCGCTGCTGTATCTTTACAGTGTGATTAACGCCTTTACCCCTGCAAACCTCCTGCCCCTCCTTGATTCGCTGACCGATATTGACAGTTCACACACATACTGGATTGAATATGAAAAAGCAGCACATTATATGAAAGTACAAAATAAGGAACAGGCCCTTGTCCACCTGGAAAAAGCAGTGCAGTCCGGTTTTTACTCTGCGTCACTGATAACCGCAGACCCTGCATTCAATGCAGTACGTGAAAACCCGCGGTATCAGTCGCTGCTCAGGGAAATTGGAAACAACAGAAGTAATTTCAGGTCTCTGAAGCATGCACTGGAAAAAGCAGAGGAAAAGCTCTTTGTAAAGCTCCCCTATGGACTCGCGAAGGAACTGAAACCATATCTTGACCTTAACGGGCGCCGTTTCCCCGCGGCAGAGGAACAGCTTACATCACTCCTGAGAACAGATCTGCAATTCAGGGACCGTTGTGTGGTGCTTTACTGGCTCGCGGGAATGCGTGCGAAGAAAGGTGATTTCAATGGCGCGCGAACATACCTGACACAGTTCACAGCAATGATACAGTCAGAAAATACAGACAGAACAGGGTTTAAAAAGGTTGTACGGACATATCAAAAAGATATCCTTCATAATGACCCGATACTGAAAAAGATCGCGAACTAATTATCACACCACGCCTGTAATATTGCAGGGGGATGCTATAAACCCGGATTTCTCACAACCACCTCGCAGCAGTCATCCCCCCTGTTCAGGTTTTTTCTGTGCTCCACATGCAGTGTTTTATCCTTTCCGAACAGCCCCTGAAAAATCCCCTGATATGTCTGCACCGTCACAATCCCGCAGTCAGCTATCCCTGCTTTTGCGATCATTTTCTGTGTTTCACAATCAGTGACCCGCACTGTAATTTCACCATGTTCCATGGTGAGATCTCTTCCCTCAATTTTCAGAACATCACTGAGTATCTGCAGGGCCTCAATAAAACTGTCGGGCCACACCGGGTCCGGAATAATTGAAGTGCGTATTTTTTTTCCGAATCCGTATGCAAACCTGGTCCATGCGGCAACATCCATTTCCCATGCAGTGTCAATCCCGTATTTTTCGGCAACAGCCAGGAACCACGCCCCGTCAAGCCGTGTGAAAGAATACTGCGCCATATCAATCAGCACATCATTTGATATTTTTTTTTCTGATATTTCCATGCTTCCGCCTCCCGCTTCCATGTATCGGAAAATCATAGACTGCCCGGTCACCATGTCAAGAATTAATAGAGCAAACGTTCTTTTTCTGCGGGGCGATATAAGGGGCTATTTGCCGATACAAAACCGGCTGAAAATTGAATTCAATACATCATCAGGGGATATCTCTCCCGTTATTTCCATGATGGTGTCGATAAGCTCCTGCACGACAAAGGCGATAATTTCCGGCGGCTCACCTCCGCACATAAGGGATTTCACCCTTTCGCATGCGGTAATAGATTCCTCGAGAAGTCCGATAACTCTCATGTCTGAAATAAAGAAATTTCTGTACTCAAGAAATTCACTCTGCAGGCGCAGGGACAGCTCCTTCTCCAGCTCCTTCAGGCCGCTCCCGGTCTTTGCTGAAAAGGGAATAAGGGGATACCCGGTTTCCCCGGCAAGGCTTTTCAGCCGTTCCGCTTTTTCAACTTCCGGAACAAGGTCAATTTTATTTGCAAGACAGATGGTTTCTTTTTCCGGTACTGATGAGAGGATTTCCCTGTCAGGGCCGGAAATGCCCTTTACCGCATCAATGACCATAATTATTACAGGGGATGACAATATTTTTTCACGGCTCATTTCAATTCCGCGCTTTTCTATCTCACAGCCGGGGACATCTATTCCGGCAGTATCAAAAAGATTCACGTGAATACCGGCAAACTGAATTGTTTCCTTTATCAGGTCCCTCGTGGTACCGGGGATGTCCGACACAATTGCACGCTCGGAGTTGAGAATACAGTTTAAAATACTGGATTTCCCGACATTCGGTTTCCCCACAATGGGAACATCAATCCCGTGTGACAGCCTCTCTCCAACCCTGCATCGTCCCATGATGTCACTGAGAAGCTCCTGTATTGCATCTATTGCCGCCGCTGCCCCCGACTCCGGCGCAAACTCCTCATCTTCATCGGCAAAATCAATACGGCATTCAATATCTGCTTTAAGGTGGAGAAGGCTGTTTCGTACATCGTGGATTTTTTCACGGAGAGAGCCATGCATCTGTTTCAGCGACGCCTCTATTTCCCATTCACTGCGTGCGCTGATGATATGATTTATTGCTTCAGCCCCGGTGAGATCAATCTTGCCGTTAAGAAACGCGCGTTTGCTGAACTCCCCCGGTTCCGCATGCCGTGCCCCGCATGATATGAGAAGTTCCAGTATACGTTTCACGATGATCGGATTACCATGACAGCATATTTCAGCCATCTCCTCACCGGTAAAACTTTTAGGCGACTCGTAATATACTGCTACAACATCATCAATTATTTTTTCCCCGGAAATGATTGATCCATACACAGAATACCTGGGGACCAATGCACCGGGCCGGCTGAAAACGCGGTGGAGAATATTCAGTGATTCGGGCCCGCTCACCCGAATCACTGCAATTGGAGCCTGTAATAATGGTGTTGATAATGCACAAATTGTTTCTTCTGTCACATCTTTCTACTGGTGATTATTTATTTGGTGAAATCTTCACTTTCCTGTAAATTCCCTGGCCTTCACTTTTCGTGATGACCCGCGAATCGTTCTGCAGTGTTAAATGTATAAGTCTCCGTTCAAAGGGATTCATCGGTTCAAGGACCCATGGTTTCCCCGTACGTATTACCTTGATTGCAATCTCCCGGGACATTTTTCTAAGAGCGCGTTCACGCTTTGCCCGGTATGCCTCAATATCAAGAATAATTTTTTTCTCTGTTTTTGTCTGATGGTTCACAATTAAATTAACGATAAATTGCAGGGCCTCCAGGGTTTTTCCCCGTTTCCCGATAATCAGTCCGGAATACTTGCTTTCCAGTTCAATATAAACCTTATTTTCACCTTCTTTCAAATCCCGCACATTACCATCAATCCCCATTTTTGTAAGAATAGATTTAATAACTTCAGACGTCAATTCTCCCACATCAACGGTGTTCTCATTGTAATAAACCCGAATTTTAGCAGGCCGGGATACCCCAAATCCAAATATACCGCTCTTACCCTGATCCAGAATTTCAACTTCAACATCCGATGTAGTACTGATTCCCAGCTGCGCCAATGCTTTTTTTGTGGCATCATCAGCGGTTTTTCCCTCAACTTCTAGTACTTTCATATATACCTCCCAATAAATGACATGGTATATCATTTATTAATAGAAAATAATTTCAAATTGCGCTTCAGCTGTTTTATTTCTTTATGAATGAAACGCTGACATTCTGTTCACGCCTGAATTCGTTACGCTGCCGCCTCCTTTGCAGGTTTTCTGTTAATATACACCTGGTGCAGCACCTGCAGTACGTTCTGCATGATCCAGTAAATGATAAGACCGGAGGGCATGTTCCAGAATATTACTATAAAAATTAACGGCATCAGCTTGACAAACATCTGCTGCTGAGAGGAATCGCTGCCGGGTGTCATCTTCTGCTGGAGAAATGTTGTTACCGTCATAATTATCGGGAGGATATTAATATTGAAACCGCTGATCTGAAACACCGTATCAGGCAGAGAAAGGTCATTTATCCACAGGATAAAGGGCGCTTGCCATAAATCTATTGAATTTATAAAAGCACTATAGAGCGCAAAGAAAAACGGCATCTGCAGAAGCAGCGGCAGACATCCGCTCAGAGGGTTAACTTTCTCTTTTTTATACAACTCCATAACTTTCTTGTTCATTACTTCCGGTTTATCTTTAAACTTTTCCCTGATTTCCTTGATCTTCGGGTTCAATTCCTGCATCTTGCGCATGGAATCCGTAGATTTTATGGTAAGGGGCATAAGTAATATTTTTGACAGAATTGAAAATATAACCAGCGCCCATCCGAGATTTCCCACAAGGAGATTTATCTTAAAGAGGGCCCATAATACAAAGTCCCGTATCGGTTCAATCATCCAGTTTATATCTGCCGCGTCGTTAAGACTTGTATCAACAGCCACAAGTTTCTCTTTGTTCTTTTCCCCGACATACACCTTGAACGACCGGCTTATACTCCTTCCGGGATCCATGGCCTCTACGGGGACATACATTCCGGTCCGGTACCCGTGATTTGTTCTTCCCTCATGGATTACACCGGCACCGCTGAAATTATCCGCCACAAGAACCATGAGAAAATACCGGCTCATAAGGCCGACCCACTTCACCGTTCCCCGTTCACGTACAGTATCAACGGCGCTTGACAGCAACCCTCCCCCCTGGGAACCGCGCTCAAAACTGTTATTGATATGATAAATACTGTTAATAGTGTTGTAGCTGTTGTTGAAATCCATTGTGGGGCCGATAAAATCAGGACCGGAGGCAATAAACATGTTATTCGGCAGGGACACTTTACTGCTCCCCTTGTTGGTAAAACGGTATTCCAGGTTAAAGTAATATTTATCTTTATGGAATGTATAAATTTTCTCAATTCTGATCGGCGTTCCCTGCATGTTCCGCGCAACAGTATAAAATGCAACTTTCGAATCTGAAACTTTTTCAACATTCCACAGTGCACTATTGAGCTCATTACCGCGCAGAAACTCTTCATCACTCTGATAAAAATTCAGGTCCTGTATTCCCGTTGCGTTGATATTATTGCTTTCAAGGACCTTGTGAGGAACTACAAGCTCAATCTGCCTGTCTTTATAATTATATATTAGACTTGTTATCACCCCGCCTTTGTTGGAAAGACGTATATTGTATTTCTGTGTTTTCAGGGACACATTTGTCTCTGCAATATTCCCCGCCCTCTGGACCTGTAATCCTGCCGGTGCAGCAGTTGAAGTCGTTGCCGCTGTTTCCTGTGCAGCATTCTGCCGGTCTGATGCAGAAGGCTGTCCGGCAGTTTCCTGGCGGGCTCCACTATCAACAGCAGCCGGATGAGGGGGAGGTGCCGGTTTAAATATTGCATACCACAAAAGCCACACTCCCAGAGACAATGTGACAGCAAGTAACATTTTCTTATCCATAATAACTCCAACCTGTAATAAAAATATCAATGTTCCGCAGGACAAACAGCGATAACGGAAACAATGCGTATTTTCCGGAATCCTGCAGACACTATATCAGAGAATAATCAACATACAAAGAACTACATGAGAGGGTGCAGAGAGGGAAATGGGGACTAATCACGGAACAGGGTCATATCCGCCTTCACAAAAAGGGTTACACCTGATAATTCTTTTCACAGCCAAATATACACCCCGAAAGGGGCCATGTTTTTTTATCGCACCGACAGCATAGACCGAGCATGTCGGATAAAATCTGCAAGCCTGCGGTAATACAGGAGAGAGCACCATCTTATACGACTCCACAAGCAGAATCAATACAAAGCTTAATCCTTTTCGTATGTATGCTCTGATTCTCATGTCAGCAATCCCGCTTTTTTAAATACACTCGCTATAGTATGCTTTATTTCAGAATAACCTAATAATTGAAAATCATTATCCGGCTGAACTATAATATAATAACCCTCATGCAAATCCGGCAGTAATTCACGACATACAGATCGTACTATTCTCTTTGCCCTGTTTCTCATTACCGCATTACCATACTTTTTTCTTATTGCGATTCCAATTTTAACATTTCCGTGCAGTGTTTTTTTTTCTGTTATATTCTTCCGGGCATATTCATCATGTATGCCGCCGTAATTACATGGTAATACAATAACTCTTACACCGTTTCCCTTAAATCGTCTTCCTCTCGTAAAGACCTTATGAAAAACTTTCCTCCCTTTTAAAGAATAATTCTTTTTCACAAATCTCCCGGCAGCAAGAATCTACTTGCTCAGCTTCTCATCAGAAACGGTAAGTTTATATCGTCCTTTTCTTCTTCTCCGGCGTAATACTTCTCTTCCTTCAGGGGTACTCATTCTGGCCCTGAAACCATGTTTTCTGGCACGTTTGAGATTGCTGGGCTGAAACGTTCTTTTCATATTTATCACCTCTTCACAATTATTATCAATTAATTGCTGTATTGAATTTTATTATTTCCTCTCCGCAGGAACCATGAAAACGTAATTCTTCTCTGTTGTGCCTGAGATTTCGCAAGACCGATTCAACATGATATGAACTCGCTGGCTATCGCAGCCTGGAGAGGTATTTTTCCTATATTAAGAGAAAACTACAAAATCAGAACAATTATTTAAATTATTTTACTTTGAGTCAATACAATTTTATCAATTAAGCTATTATTAATCAACAATTCCAGTTAAAATCAAAAAATATTTAATTTTATTAATGTATAATTTCACAAATCACCGGGATATCCAGGTACATGAAAAATCATTCCCTGCGTAATCACTGATTCTTTTTCTTGACCTTCATGATGGAGCACCATAGTATTATCCTCTTCCATAAAAACGGAGTATGATGGACACAATAAAAAGGACAACCTTCACTACAGTTACCGGCATAATGGATCCTGTGCGCCTGGACCAGTACCTTGCACGCAGGTTCAGCTATTTAAGCCGTTCGCAATGGCAGCAGGAAATTAAATCCGGTAAAATCGAGATTAACGGGGCCCCCGCACACCGGCCGCACCACAGGGTCATTTCCGGTGATACACTGCTGTATTCCGGCAGGGAGATTGCTGAACCGCCTGTCAATACTGACTTCGGAATACTGTATGAAGATGAAAACCTGATAGCTGTCAGCAAAAGCGGTAACATCCCGACACACCCATCGGGAAGGTTTTTCAACAACACCCTCTCCATGGTGCTGCAGAATCATTACGGACACCCGGTATACCCGCTCCACAGACTCGACAGGGAGACATCTGGTATTATCCTGTTCGCGAAAAACACTGATTTCGCATCCCTTATGCATACGCATATAAAAAACGCATCCAAAACATATATTGCCGTCGTACATGGAAATATGGAAAGCAGTGAAATCCGGATTACTGCACCGATTGGAAATGATTTCACATCACCGGTACGGAAGAAACGCGGTATTGAAGATTCAGGGGAATCCGCCATCACAGTAGTCCGCAGACTTTTCTGTTTTGATACGTACACACTGGTGAAAGCGCTCCCTGAAACCGGCCGTCTGCACCAGATACGGGTACACCTGCACCACTGCGGATATCCGATACTCGGGGATAAACTCTACGGCCTTGATGACACATTCTACCTTGAATTTATTGAACGGGGACTTGATGATGAACTTCTTGAAAAACTCACCTTTCCCAGGTCCGCACTGCATTCACGGTCATACAGTTTTTATCACCCCCTTATGAAAAAAACGCTGCACCTCAAGTCACCTCTTCCCGGGGACATGAAATCATTCATTTCCGCAAGGAGATCCTAAAATGTCATCACCCACTATCCCCCCCCGGGCAAAACTTTTTACCGGCATCATTACAAACTCCGACGAACTGCTGTCCCGTGCGGAAAAAGTCCTCATAAAAAAATACGGCCCTGTGGATTTCAGGACATTAAAAATCCCCTTCACCCACACGGACTATTACAAGTCTATTGGCACAAATCTTTTCAAAACATTTTTCTCTTTTGAAAAGCTTATAAAGCGGGAACATATTGTTGAAATTAAACTTTTCACAAACAAGCTTGAGGAGAAAATTTCCAGGGGTGACAAAAGAAAAATCAACATTGATCCGGGCTATCTGACCCTTTCCAACGTGTACCTCGCGAGCTGCAAGGAATACTTCCACAGGACATATCTTGCAAAGGGAATTTATCTTGAAAACGAATACCGCTATGTTGCAAAACAGTTCGAATTCTGGGATTGGACCTATCCCGATTACCGGAAACACGAATATCTAAGTTTTTTTTACAACATACGAAAAATATATTACAATCAAATACGGTAATCTTCTCATGAATACTCAGCCGGCAGGAATTATTTATTGACATATGCCTGCTGTTGCCGATACAATATTAAGGTAATGAGAGAAAAAGATACCATCAGGCGCAAACGAAGGGAAAAGCAGAGTCAGAGGGAAACCTCGTTCCCTCCCGACAGTCCGGCGCTGTCTGTTGAAAAGCAGAAAGCCAGGGACCTTCGGCATTCATCATGGTGGAGAAATAAAAAATCATCCGGGATATGTTATTACTGCAAAAAAAAATTCGACCCTGATGATCTGACAATGGACCACCTTATTCCGGTTTCCAGAGGGGGGAAGTCGGAAAAAATAAATCTTGTCCCCGCCTGTAAAGAATGTAACAATAAAAAGAAATACCTTCTTCCCGGAGAATGGGAGGAATATTTGCACAGGATTCTTCATTCATAAAGGACAGCAGGATACCATTTCCATGTCAGAAAACAACGAACAAAAAGAGATTGTAAAAAAGGGCGAAGTCGTTATCATTCAGGGCCAGGACCCTGAATTCATTCATTTTCTTCATAGCGGCAGTCTTGAAATATTATCATCCCCTTCCGAATATGAAGGACTTGATCCTGACATTATTATTGAGCACGGGACCCGTGTGGGAGTTATTCAGGGGAAGTCTCTTATATCCGGACTCAGCATTCTGTTTACCGAGCCCTACCAGAAGTCAATCCGCGCGATAGAAGACTCGGAATTAACAAAATACCCCATCCAGGAGGGCGGGTTTAAGCAGATATGCACAAAAAACATTTCTCTTTCCATGAACATTCTCGTCCATTTGTATAAACGCCTTGAGCTGTCACTCACAGATGCCACAAAATATACCAAGCTGTACCAGAACCTTTTAAAAATTAATGACAATATTTCACTTTTAATGAAAGAGCTGGCCAGCTCATTTACCGCGGACAGGCTGCTGAATCGTGCGGACAATACACACGGGACCTTTGTGAAAAACGGCGGGGAATTTCCATCCCATTTCGATGCGAAATTTCTTATTGCCGACAACAGTACTATTCTGAAAAAGAAATATGACTTCCCCGGCCTCCCCCTTGAATCGCTTCTTGACATTAAACAGAACGCCTTTTTGAAACGCCTGCTTCAGCTCAATCCGAAACTGATCGGAGAGATGGTAAGGGCCGATCCCGGTGTCGCAATATATATGTTCGAAACTCTTTCCGATAATCTCCTGAAGGTACTTTCCAGAATTGAAGCTATTTCAAATGAGATTAAGGATGAGCTTTCACTCCTTTACGATAATGAGGAAAGCTGGGCATCCTTTCTTGTGGACGATAAAGGATACAATGAACTTATGTCCGGAAGCAGGGTTTCCGCAGACCTCCTGAAAAACTTCCTCTCCCTTTCCGCGAAGATAAATTCATTCTACAAAGATATTTCCGGGAAGGACATTGCAGCAGATTATGCGGGTCTGAAAAAACTCCATTCATTTTATGTCTCGATAAAAGACACTGTTCAGAAAATGGAAACCGAACCCCGGGAAACAGCTCCTGCAAAGGCTTCTCCAAAGTCAGGCGCTGTGCTCTCCAGGTATAAACAGTCAATTCATCAGATATTCGAATTTGCTCTTTCTGACAAGGAGTTCCAGAAGCGGTTTTTGAAGCAGCTCACTGATTTCAAAACCATGAAAAACCCCTTTGACACTGAAACTGAAGGAAGAAAAGTACGCCGGGCTCTTTCAAAGATGTACTGGGAACTATACGGCCAGGTTCTGGTACGGAGCAAATCACAGCCTATTACGCCGCTTCCCGCACGCCTTATGCTTCATTTCGGCTATCTTGACGATGAGCTCCTTGAAGAGTCACAGATTGAAGAGCTCCATGATCTTTCTCATAAAACTGCTGAACAAACACAGTATCCTATTTATTTTGAAGAGGAATTTCTTTCCCGTATTCACGCAGGGAAAATACAGCCAAGCATTAACGAGATGGGATTAACCTATGAAGCGCACCTCCGTGAACAGGGACGGTCGCAAAAAGGGAAAGGCGGTGAAGAACTCACATCTTCTGATGATAATATCAACAAGGTATTATTTGAAGTCAACCACAGGTTAACCCAGACTGCAGCGGTATGTTCCGGATCTACCGCAACAGCGTTTCCCATTCTCACCAACATGGTGATGAAGGGCAATCCCACGAACTTTCATATTTCAAAGAAAAAACTTGAATCAATTATATCCAGCCTCCGTGAAATTGATTTTTCAGTCTTTTATCGTGAAACCGTCGCGAAACTCGATGATGCCCGTGAAATAATTGAGGAGGAGGTTTTTCCGAATTTTATTCTCCTCCCGACTTTTGGGAGCAAAACCATGCTCTGGCAGGAGGTTGAAGGAAATAACCGCCGCAGCAGGGGAAGAATTGTTATTCCGATCCTTTTCATCGGGGACCTGTTACGGAACATGGCCCATACCTTTGCGTGCTTCAGGTATGAAGTAAACCGTACAATAAAAGGCGGCCAGTGGCGTGATCCTATTGAGGGCGGCCTTACGGGAATATATCTTGATTATGTGCAGTTCTTTAAGAAAAACCCGAAACTCTCAATTGAAACAAAGGAGAAAATCAACGAAAAGTTCAGGAGTATCCGGGACGACAGAAACCGTTTTGCTGATGATTATATCATGTGGCTGCTGTTTGAAAAAGACGGTATCCCGAAACTCAATACAGTGGTACGGGATATTTTTTATAAAAACATCCGTTTCAAGAAAGATATCCGTGAAAGACTTGAGACGATGCCCGCATTCAGTGAGATTGCGAACCGCTTCAAAAATGTTCACACCCGGAATGTAACAACACATGAAAGAAAGTTTAAAAAATATGCCGATGAAAATGGAAATCTGCCTGAATTACTGCAGAAATATATGGACTATCTGAATATGTAATTTCGCCGTACCCGTTCCGTTGTGAGATATTCCTTTTTTTATAAAAAAAATACATTTTTTAATGACAGTATGAGTTTCTTTATTAATACTTGCTCATCTTAATCATAGAGAAATTTTATTAGAATTGAATTATCCCTGAATGGAAACAAAAAAGAAAGTTACCGGCATTATACAGATTTACAGCAGGAAAGCAAGGGACCAGATTTTCGGCATCGGCGCAAAGTATTCCCGAGCCGCAGGCCTTGAGTTTCTCACTGAAGATATTTTTTCCTGCGTTGATGAGCTGATAAAAAACTCAGTAAAAGCGAATTATAAATTCCTTCTAATTTTCGATTCAATTACCGCCGCACTGCAGAAGAAATCCCCTGAAAAGTCCATGGATCAAATCAGGGAGGAAGTATTCGAAATTATTAAGGACAAAGACGCTTACGATTCACTCGCCGCGGAAATAATATCCCAGGAGGAAATCGCAGACAAAGTGCGTCTTATTCTGAATGAAGAAGGAAAATATCTCAATATCCGCAATAAAACATACGATGAGCACAGGGATTATACTGAAGAAGAAAAGAAAACAATATCATCACTCCGGAATTTTATCCAAATCCGTAAAGAACTGAAGGAACGGAATATTAAAATACTGCTCAAAATTGAAGGGAACAGGGATTATATTTATATCGAAGTAACCAATACTGCTCCAATTATGACCCATGACCTGAACAGAATTTATGAGAAAAGGGATGAATACCGCCATTACCGGCTGGAGGAAAAAGAGCACGAATTCTTCATCAACAATATTGACACCTCGGATTCAGGCTTCGGTCTCGGGTATGCCAAGATTGACAGCTTTCTTTCAAATATGGGCCTTGTCCCGGAAAGTTCTATTACAATAATTTCAGCGAACAACACCACGGCCCTTCTTGCGCTTCCCCTGGAAAGCCTGCGGAAATACCACCTCAAGCAATAAACAGCCTAGTACAGCAGGTATTTTCGTCTTTTTCCACGGTACGTTTCAATGCCGGCGGATATTTCCTTTTTATACTCAACGAAATCCTTTCCCGAGTCGATAGCCCTTCTGAATTTATCAGTTCCCGCAAGATTGTCCACTCCATACCGTGAACCATGCCGGAACCAGTGTATCATGGGATATTCTTTCTTTAAATACCGGATGATTTTATATGCTGTTTCAGTGGGGCTGAAGACACCGCCGGTATAAAAAATCTGCACACCACCGCATTTTCTTCCCCTGTAATGCGACAGTGACGGCTCAAAATATACCGGCCGGAACCTGAAAGCCTTAAACCCGAGACCTGAAAGGTCCCGTGCGAATTTCTGCGGATTAATGAATGGCGCCCCTATATACTCAAATGGGTTCGGAGTACCCCTTCCGATAGAGATATTAATACCCTCCATATAAACAACCGCCGAATATACGATTGACGACTTGTACGCCGGGAGGTTCGGAGAAGGCGGTATCCATGGAAGCATCGTTTCATGATAATTCATATCACGCCGATACTGCTCTAACGGAACAACCTTCAAATTAACCTTCTTCGCATATTCCCCCCTGTAATACCTTGCGGCTTCACCAATAGTCAGCCCGTACATAAAGGGGGCCGGGAAGGAACTCACATGTCTGGAGTAAAACCCTCTTTCCAGATAGGAACCGTCAACACCGAGAAAACCGAGGGGATTTGGCCGGTCACACACAACAAGCTCTTTTCCTGTGCCATTCAGGGCATCCATGACTAATTTCAATGAGGAGATATACGTATAACATCTCATCCCCATGTCCTGAATATCGTACACCACAAAATCCGCCACCGTGAGCATTCTGCGGAGACTACGTGCGTTGAAATGATGAAGATTATATACAACAATATCATAATCACCATCAACATGATATGAGGTGCGGTCATATTCATTATGGAACCCGTATAGTCCATGCTCGGGAACGAGCACAAAGGCAACCAGTATACCCCTGCTCCGAAGGAGGTCGATATTATGCTGCAGATTAAAATCTGTTCCCGAGTGATTCGTAACAAGCACCGCAAGCTTTCCATTATAGGCCGATGAATGACGGGTGATAAAATTCTCAAGCCCGGAGCGCACCCGGGGGCCCTCCTGAGGATGCATCGTGTACTGGATTTCATTGTTTGAAGTGCTGCATCCGGCAAGAAGTAATAAAAAAACAACCTTTAGTACTGTAAAAAATAATTGCCGGCCAGTTGTACTTCTCCTCACGCTCATATATATCCTGTATTATCATTAAAATTTTAACAAAAAAAAGTCATTTCTGATACAGCATTTCCCCTGCTGCTGGTTCAAAACGCTCTTTATAGTATATACTACTTCTGAATTCATGTACAGTATCCATGGTGTTGCATTTTTTCAATTATAATTATCTTTCAGGCTCCATGTTTTTATTATATTCAGTTCTGTCTATGATAAAAAACATACATCATTCCTGTACTTTTTATCATATAATCATACTTGACAACTTTACTCTGGTGACAAATAGTGAACCTTCATATTTCCGGTTTTTATGAAACAATCGGTTTCATTTATAAAAAAGAGGTTTTTACATGAAAATATGTGATGGTGTATATTCCTATGTATGGCAGGGGATGTTTGAGAACAACTGCAATATGTTTTATTTCGGAGAACCATTGAACATTCTTTTCGACCCGGGCCTTAAACATCATCTTGATCTGCGGTTTAACGCGCTGAAAGAGGACGGCATAAATCCTGAAGATATAAAGTATGTCGTAAACACACATTGTCATCCAGACCACTTTGAGGGTTCAGAGTACTTTATGAACAACAATGTTCCAGTGGGAATGCATAAAGATGAAATCGTTTTTTTGAAGGAGCTCGGTCCGCAGTTTTTCGCGATGTTCGGTATGACCTTCCCGAAGCTGAATATCGAAATTTCCATGGATGAAGGCATATGGAACGTGGAAGGGGTCGATCTCGAAATTTTTCACACACCGGGACATTCTCCCGGGTCAATTTGCGTGTACTGGAAAGAGAAAAAAGCAATGGTGTGCGGCGATCTTATATTTAAAGAGAGTGTGGGCCGTGTTGATTTTCCGGGAGGCAGCGGGGAACAGCTGAAATCCAGCATCAAAAAAATATCCTCCCTGGATATAGAGTATCTTCTTCCCGGTCATATGGATACTGTTGTGGGCGCAAAAAATGTACAGCGTAACTTTGACCTTGTGGAGAGATATTTTTTCCAGATGATGTAGATTATCCTTCAAATAATTGTTGAAACAAAAAGGCCTTGTTTTATAGTTATTCAGAACTGGTTAAACGGGGCTGTAGCTCAGTTGGGAGAGCGCTTGAATCGCACTCAAGAGGCCGTCGGTTCGATTCCGATCAGCTCCAAAAAGGCACCCGCAGCTGGAGTGCCTTTTTTTTGCCCTGAATCAGTTCCCTTCCGGAACAATCCTCATCGTGTGCCTCGGGCTTGTATCAACAAAACCTGAAAAAGACCTGCTGGTTACAAATATTCCTGTAAATTCAGAAAAAGGATTCATTGATACACCAAAGGCCTGGGAGATATGGCTCCCCTCTTTTGAGTGCACTACAGATACCGCGGATACTTTCCCGCACCGGTACTCCTTATTAAACCGGACAGTTCCCATATTGAGTGAAGAGTCATCTCCCGGAAAAGCTGTCTTTTCTGTTTTCAGGAAATTATCTCTTAGATAAGAATCATCTCCCCCGACCAGCAGATCAAATGAACCGGAGTGTATGTTCCCCCAGTGCCAGTTTTCCATTTTCGGCCCATTTTTTTCTGTAAGATACATGAGGGTTTTATGAAAGGCCCTTTCAAAAACTTCTTTTCGCGTTTCAAATTTTTTCTTTGTGGCAACATTATCAAATATGGGAGAAGTATCGTCCGAAAAAATCCGGTAGAGGTTTTCCATGAGATAATAATGATTATCAAGCAGGGTGTACGCCTCATCCCGGAGTTCATCTTTCATTGTCGCATTCAGCATATGGGCCATTACAACCTGGACAATCGATGCGGGTACGGAATCAGTTTCCATCCGATAATTCCAGTTTTTAAAATAAATACGGGTCAACTTCCCCGATGTGATGGACACATCATCAAGCATGGTATAAATAACAGGGACAAATTTTTCAGCGATCATGGAATACGTATCAAGGAGCATCGATTTAACATGCCGCGGTTCCCAGGCGCTGTTATCCTGAAGCATTTTTTTTAACCGCCCCAGACGGAGTGTATCTTTAAAAAATTCAAAATTCTTTATTACCCCCGGTTCATTATCATACATGCTGCTTCCGGTAACGAGTATGTCCCTCCCGCTTGACGCAGTATATGTACCGAGCTGAATTTCCGGGGTTCCATTGCCGAAATTTTCACCCTTCTGAAAAATACGCTGTGCAACATTTCGGAACGGGAGCACACCAGCATAGGTGATCATCCCCTGTTCCTTCGAAGAAAAGAGATACACCTTGGGAACCGAACTCATGTTTGCGGTAAGTCTGCGCCCATCGTTAATTGTTTCAGCATTGGGAATTTCAAAAAGCGAATAAATATACTCCCTGCCGGGTCGTGGAAACACCATTGATACAGTCGATGCATTTATTGTGTCACTGAAAATATCACTGATTACGGGATGCCTGTCCTTGTAACGCAGTGTACAGGGAATACTGGCAGCCTCTCCATTACCGTTGCGCAGCGGCAGCGTTATATTTTCTTCTGTAAACCTGTCCCACCTCCCCCGGTTATAGAAGAAGGTATCGGAGTCCTGCTTCTTTATTCTTTCAATATAATAATCCTGTACGTCAAGCCCCGGGTTAAACACTGAATAGGAAAAGGAAGATTTTTCCCCTGCGAAGAGGAATGGGAGCCCTGCCGCAGTAAGAGCAGATATGCGCACATCGCCTGCTTTAATGTGTACCGGATACCACTGGGTATATGTAGATGCGTCACTGTCATAGGTATACCCCGACAGCGCACTGTTTTCACCGGTAAACCGCGGTGGAATATAAAACCCGAAACCCTCGCAAAATGTTCCCACATACCTGCGGACTGTATTCTTCAGTTCTTTCAGCAGAAGCACGTTATTACGGTCATCTTCATTATAGTAATATGTAAGGTTTTCAGGCATTAACAGGCGCAGAACACGGGAGTTCTCACTTTCATTGAGAAGAAAAACCTGCTCCCTGTTGTTATGAAACGATTGCGCCCAATCCAGAAGAAACAGCACGGAAAGCACATCCCCCGGGGTCCATCCTTCAGCAGGAAACCTGGACATTTCAATTATTTCACTCATTTCCCTTTTTCTGATTAGATTGACGCCTTCGGCATACTGAAGCAGGTATTTTTTATGTTTTTCATCAAGCTTCTCATACAGGTCCCCGGCATCTTTCCGGAACCTGCAGAGCCGTGTCAGCTTATCCATTGCAAGGCCTTCCTGCCCGATAAGCGCCCCGAGACGTCCCGATGCCACTGCACGGTAATATTCCATAAGAATCAACCTGTCCTGGGCATGGAGAAATCCAAGGGCATAATACGCATCCTCCATTGATTGTGCCTGTATGGAAGGAATACCGTTCTGGTCCCTTGTCACCATTACCTCCCCGGCAACATTCCCTGACACCGTCCCGTTGTACACAACGGTTTTCCGGACATATATTGTGGAAATCACAAAACCGGCTATCACAATGACCAACACTGCAATTAATGAAATAATTATAATTTTCTTTTTCATATCATTCCTGACCGGACACCTGCACTGGTACCTGAAACGAAAATATTATACTGTTCCTCTTCTGTCTCATGGGGGAAATGAAAACTAAACACACCTTGAGTTTTATGAGGTACCAATATAATAGTATTGGTATTAAAATTTTTAAAGCATTTTTTCATGTTTCCATAAAAAACCCCTCCCGGAGGGGAGGGGCTGTAGTATTTCATGATATAACTGCACAATTAAAACTCAAACTCAAATTCCTTCAGTCTTGTTTCCACTTCCTTCATTATGCGCTCCTCGTCTTCAATACCGGACGCTTCGAAGGTTGCCGAAAAACGTACATTCGGTTCAACATCATCCCAGGGCACAGTGGAGATCAGCATTTCCTTTATCAGGAACTGGGAAAAATCCTCGGCATTTTCAAACTTCCTGCCCCCTTTTACCCCCCGTGGAATCTTCACGTATAAATAAAATGTCCCTCCGGGCATTTCCACTTCGAATCCAAGACGCTGCAGAAGGGCAACGAGTTTTTTCAGCCGTCTTTCATATTTTATATTAATTTTTTCAGTGATATCCGGGTTCTGTAACGCGGCGACAC
>ERZ795048.1137-NODE-1137-length-25166-cov-48.081319_pt1 | contig 25166 bp, 16 predicted proteins | sample MGYA00375132_ERZ795048 | MGnify/ENA primary metagenome ERZ795048 (study PRJEB30177, sample SAMN05720225) | activated sludge metagenome | isolation source: Anaerobic digester | place: Hong Kong | collected 2014-12-17 ... | reverse complement strand
CCCACATCTCTCCCTATTCCCCACAAACAGTTCTAATCATATCCTCAAACTCTTCTACAAGACAATCATAGTTACTCAAAGTTCTTAAATCGCATTTTTCGGTAACTTCAGTTCCTGAATACATTAAATGACCTGCTCTAAATTTTGAATAAAGAAAGATATCCTTTTTAATTAAGAACTTATCCTTTGAGTCTAAAATTTCTGAGCTGGTATCAATAACTAGCGGAGACAAATTAAGATATTCTTCAAGATGCTTAATAGATTTCATAAGTAAAACAGATTTACTTTCAGTAAAACTTGTTTCATTAAGCTCTCCAGCCTTAAAATCTGAATCTGTGCTATTAAGCAAGTCGATAATATGATGAAATTCGGCAGGTTTATTTTTTGTATTATTAACAATTATTTCTTTTACTGAAACCAATTTATACTTAACAACAAAAGCAATTTTTTGTAATATAAACAAAAGTTTTTCCTCGTACTCAACACAACGCTTTTCAATTTCTTCCTGACTTAGATTAATTTGATAATGACCAATTTCGTTACGCTCAGGCACCCAAAAATCTAAAGCATTTAAAAACTTTTTATCAAAATTTTCTGAAATTTCAGGCATAAACCAATTCATATTATTGTCGTTATACATATTACACATACTTCGTAGCATCCATGTAAAATTACCAAGACTTAATACTTGAATCCTATTGCCTAATTCTTTAGAAAAACTCTCTGGTGTAGTAAACTTATTATTCTTAACGTCTTGCCATACTTGGGATAACATAACAAATGACAGAAATTGCATAGTCCGTTCAATTGTTTTAAATATTTGATCTAAACGCATCCTATCTAATTGCCGCATACTACCACTAAACAATCGTCTAAGTTCTACACCAATAGGCCATGGCATATTTCTTATTACCAAATCTCCCAACACTCTGTGATCGATTTCATCGTCATCGTCATCCTCGTCAACTATCAAGTATTTTTGAAGTGCAGGACGATATTTTACCATCTCATCAAAAACCTTTTTAATTAGTTCTTCGTTAATTTTAATCATTTTATTAGTTTTATGTTTTGAAAGCTTAAATTTAAAAATTATTTTTTTATATTTATTTATTTCTATTTAAATTCATAATAATGAGTGATAATCAGTTAAATATCAATGATTCATATATCATATTTAGCGGTCTATTTAGATTTAATGCCAACAATATAGATAAAAAAAGGCTATTTTCGTCATATACATCTTGGAAATATAGAGTGTTTGATGGTAGCTATAAAGCTACTTTTGGATTTTTAAGACAATGCTATTATGATACATATTTAATAAATAGTTTTCCCGAAATAGTTAACGATAATGCAGAAACTATTTTTAATAAACATACCTTAAATCATTATACACATAAAGATTATTTAGAAAAAAGTAAAAATCATAGTTATAAAATAAATTGCCTAAACGGGAAAGAATACGATTTCAAAATAGACTTTGCAGATATTTATCTTTTTCCTTATAATATTGGCATAATCTCGTTCAAATGCATTTTAAATAATAATTATAATTGTGATGATATCTCAAACTTTATTTATAATTGCCGTTTTCTTGATGCAAAAATTACCGAAATAAACAGTAATATAAGCTTAACAATTGAAGATCTTATTTCGAAAACATTTTTAAAAAATGTAAATCCTTTATCTGATTGGGTTGAATTTAATCCACAACTAAAGAGCTATACTAATATAGATATTAATACCAAGTTACCTACTAATGAACTAGATGCTTTACTTTATGAAATTGGCAATACAGCTCCTATTGGCTCATCGCAAGGAGGTTTTGATTTATCACCATCTACCGATTACTATGAAAAGCTTTTAAGTACTTCCAAAATATCTGTTTTTAATAATTGGACAGCACTCGTACTTTTTGACACTTTTACTCGCATAAGTACAAATTATCCTGATAAATACAATACTTGGGAATACGATTTTTTTAACATATACATTCATTGCTTGTTTATGAAGTTCTTTTTATATCACATAAACAATCGTATGTGCAATAATAAAAAAGGAATAAAAGAAACCCTTTCGACTAAACAAGAATTTGCTGATTTTACTAACAATTATTATTACTCACATATATCATATAAATTTTTGCCAAATCATTTAAGAGACCAATTAATTGAGGCTCTTGACATTAATTACGAGATAGAAAGAATGGAGGTAAAAATTAGAAGAATAAACGAACAAGCAGATGAGAAAAGAGAGAACACAACCAACCTAATACTTATCGTAATCGGATTATTAAGTGTTTTTTGCATGATTTACGATACCTCTTGCTGGTTAGTAGATATGGGCATTAGCGATAAATTTGTATTTCCTTCGCTAAGTTTAGTTATGAGCCTTGTAATAATTATTTCAATTATTGGATTACTCGTTTTTAAAAATAAACAAAAATAAAAGCAGGCCTATAAGCCGGATTCTGTGTACGCCGAAACGAACCTCTGTCATTTATCTAATGCGACCTACCCTCCGGCATCGGGCGGGCAGCCCTCAATCGCCGGTTTACACGGTCTTGCAACATGCAGGACGAACAGCCATAATTGTTACCAACTATGCTGGTGAGCTCTTACCTCACCTTCTCACCCTTATCCCGACAGGTCGGGACGGTTATTTTCTTCTCCGTTACCATACCTTCACAGATATCTTCTCTTTCAGAAGTGCATCGCCCTTTGTTGTCCGGACTTTCCTCCCTGTACTAATACAGAGCGACAGAGCGACCTGCTTTGCTGCAAAAATACAAAATTTTTAATTCAACTAAGCTTTAAGGCTTAGATAAATCAAATTTATTATCTTTACGCTGAAAACTTAAAAATGCTTTGAGAATTTTTGATAACATAAAAAGAACTTTTGGTAAACGCGAACTAGACAAGTTAGCGGAACACCGAAAACATATTGAATGTAAAGGCTTCCAAAATTCAAAAACTATCGGGATTGTTTATGACGCTACTCATGAAAATGCTTTCAAAAGTGTTAAAGCTTTAATTGAAAGCATAAAGAAATATGATAAAAATGTCCATTCGCTTGGATATGCAAACTTACCGGAGTTAGCAAATTTTCATATTCAACCTAAAGAATTTGAATTTTTCTGCAATAAAGATTTGAATTGGTTTAAAAAACCTATTGACAAAGATGTGGAAAAGTTTTGTAATACTAATTTTGATATTCTAATAGACTTAAGTCTCGAAGATTATTTACCCTTACTATTTGTAGTCGCAATGTCGGAGGCAAAATTTAAAACCGGAAGATATTCTAAAACTAACATTCAATTTTATGACATGCTTATAGATATTTCTGAGAATCATAGCATGGAATTTCTTATTGAACAAAGCATGAATTATTTAAAAATGATGAACCCAAAATTTTAATTTATGATTTTTAAAGGAACCGGAGTTGCCTTAGTTACTCCTTTTCATAATGACGGAAATGTTGATTTTACTGCTTTTGGCAAACTAATTGACTATGTTACAGACGAAGGCGTTGACTTTCTTTTAGTAATGGGTACTACTGCCGAATCAGCTACTTTAAACCAACAAGAAAAACAAGCTTTATTAAATTTTGCTATTGAACACAATAATAAACGCTTGCCCATTTTATATGGTATCGGTGGTAATAATACTATGGCTGTTTGTAACAGTATAAAGGCACAAAACCTCGACGGCGTAGATGGTATTCTTTCGGTAGCACCTTACTACAACAAACCGACACAAGAAGGCATGTTCGAGCACTTTAACAGAATAGCTCAAATCTCTTCAAAACCCATAATACTATATAATGTACCAGGAAGAACAAGTTCTAATATTTTGCCTGAAACTGTTATAAAATTAGCTAATAAACACAAAAACATAATAGGTCTAAAAGCTGCAAGCGGTAATATGGCTCAAATTATGACTGTAATTAAAGATAAACCTAAAAACTTCACTGTTTTATCAGGCGATGATGCACTTACACTCCCACTAATTGCAGCAGGTGCAGAAGGGGTAATATCTGTTGTTGCTAATGCTTTCCCTAAAGACTTTAGCAGAATGCTGAAATTAGCTTTTGACAATAACTATGCAGAAGCTCGAAAGATACACTATAAATTAATCGACATTATTAGTATGATGTTTGAACAAGGAAACCCAGCAGGCGTAAAGGCTTATCTACATGCAATGGGATTGATCAATAATATTATGAGATTACCGATTACACCTGTTAACGAAAACTTGTACAAAAAAATAGAGCAATCTTTAAATAAATAATCTATAATAATTTTTGCTTCACGTTATTGAATCCATCTAAGCTTTGCTTTGGGAAAAAGTCATTGCTGCATAACTTACGTCCATTATATCTAAGAGTATCACAAATACCTATAGAGTGAGTATGTACTCCTTTTGAATAATAAATTCTAATTTGCAAATCCGATTGTTCAAAAACTTCAAAACTATCGGCAGTAACAACAAGTTTTATCTCAAATGGGGCACTAATTTCGTCTTGAAATAATGGATTACGTCCTGGAATTGAAAAAACCATATTACCACCTTCGTGCCTTACCAAATTTGTTTGTAACGGATGAAAATTAGTATCATGCAATTCGGCAGGAATAGTAAGTTCCACTTTATAATCTTTTTCAACTTGCCCACCTCTGTTTTGAACTATCAATTTCGGATAAAAACTAAGTCTTTCTATTATTCCATCTTTCATTATCGGGACTCCATTAGTTCCATACAAACCCACAAACTCTAACTCAGGACTGCTTGTAGCTTTGTACATATATCTTACTCTAGTTTCATCCATAACCATAGCCTTTTTCCCATTCCAGTAATAATACCTTCCGTCATCGCACATATGCGGAGAATTGTTAAACTCAGGTATTTTAATTACCAGTAATTGCCCCTCGATTTCCGATATTATATTAATTTGTAAATCTTTAATCCTGCGACTTATACGCGATTGAATTTCGTTTACCAGCCAATTTATACTAACTTCATTTTTTATGTATTCAATACTGTTTGCTCTACCTCTATAAGATTTAATGCCAACTACAATTATCCCACCTTCTGCATTTGCAACGGCAGAAATATCGCGAACAAATCGAGACAAAGTCTTATCGTTTTTATTTATTACAGATGCAGACCAAAAATATACACCATTTCCTTCCCGCATTTTTTGAGCCGTAATGCGTTTTATATCACCAAAATCTTTTATTTCCACAATTTATATTTTAATATATCACAATATTAATGAATTAATACAAAACAGTAAAAGACAATTTACTTTTTATAATATTTAAAATAAACATAATAATCTGATATATTTGCAAACAATAATTAAAATGTAAATTAAAAAACTAATGAATTTATTAGCAATCACTTGGGATATTGATCCTATACTTTTTCAAATTGGAACATTTGGGATTAGATATTACAGTTTATTATTTGCACTAGGTTTTGTAATAGGATATTTTGTCGTAAAAAAGATATATCAACAAGAGCAAATACCAATCAAAGAGCTTGATAATTTAGTAATCTATGTTGTGTTTGGCGGATTAATTGGTGCCCGACTTGCTCACTGTTTATTTTATGATTGGGAATATTATTTGTCGGGATGGAAAGAAATTATTGAGATTTTTTTACCGATTAGTTTTTATCCTGAATTTCATTTTGTAGGATATCAAGGACTTGCAAGCCACGGCGGAGCTATTGGAATTATTATTGCAATGTTGCTTTTCAGACGAAAAAGCACACAAAAAAATATCCTATGGCTTCTTGACAGAGTTGCTGTTCCAACTGGATTTGCGGGTGCATGTATCAGATTTGGCAATTTGTTCAATTCAGAAATATACGGACATCAAACCAATAAAGCTTGGGGTTTTATTTTTGTACAAAACGGAGACACATGGGCAAGCCATCCTACTCAAATATATGAAGCATTATGCTATATTACTACATCTTTAGTTCTTATGTATTTATATAAATTTGAGCGATTTAGAAATGCAAGAGGCTTCTTACTCGGAATATTTCTAATTATGATTTTTACTGCCCGCTTTTTTATTGAGTTCTTAAAAAACAATCAGGTAGCATTTGAAGAAAACCTAAGTTTAAATATGGGACAATGGCTTAGTATTCCATTTGTAATTGGGGGTGCATTGCTTGTTTATATTTCATTAAAAATAAAGAATAAGCAAAACTAAAAACGGTTTAATATTTGTTTGCATCCACAGTATGAAAACTTTTTTATTGCTAATATTATTTGCATTAACATTATACTCTTGCAAAAACAAAGAGGAAATCACAATTAAATTACCTCAACCAAAATTAGAAGGTGCTACACATGAAATAATGGACTCAAGCTATTATATTATCAATACACCCGAAAAAATAGACGATGAATTGACTAAAAAAAACATCATATCTGACACAGTTCCAAAACTAACTGACCAGAACCAACAAATAATTCCAGAATCGGAAACAATTAACGATACCATTTTTTATTATTATGTAAACAATAAAGTATCAGTAAAAATCACTCCTTGGAAAAATGGCAAACGAGACATTAAATTTTATGATTTATATGGTAATAATACATATAACCAAGAAGAAATTAAATTAAGCTATTCCGTTTTTTGTGATCTAGTATTTGGGAATAATGGAGCTGTTGAAAAGATGAATTGTACGACAAACCCCGGGGCAAGCAGATTTTGGCACGAAAGTGAAATAAGTTTTAACGGAACAAATTCTCCGGTGTGGAAAAAAACATATACTAAGCCAGCTGAAACAATAAATGATGCCGAAGGAAAAACTTGGTTTTGGGATAAAAACTCGAATAATTGGAAAAAACAGGAAGTAATAAATTGTAACCCACCCAGATAGTTTTTCAGATTCTTTAATTAACTCACTATTATAATATAATTTTATGGAATATTATAAAATGTCTCCCCAATATTATAAATAATTGTCATAGATGTTTAGATTTTTATGATTTTTATTATTTTTGTTTAAACATTAAAAAAAAGTGATAAAACGCTCTAAAATAATTTGGCGGTGGATATCAACCATTCTAGTAATTTTAATCGTATTTGTCAGCTTTTTGTTTCTTATTGTAATTGCAGAACGAAATTCTCCTTATGCTACAATCAACAACTTTTTTGATGCCATATATTATGGTTTTGTAACAATTGCAGCTGTTGGTTATGGCGATCTTGTACCAGTAACTATAATAGGAAAAATACTTGCTTTAATTCTAGTAGTAAGCTCAATAGCCTTACTTGGTATCTTTACCGGACAAATAACCAACGAAATAAGAAGATTTATGGAAAATAAAAAACTTGGACTTTACGGCACAAAAATGACTAATCATTTTGTAATGATTGGCTGGGACCAATTTGGCATGAATGTAGTAAAAAACATTTTACCTAGTGGAAAACAAGTTGCAATTATTACTAATAACCCTGACGATATTGATTTAATTTACAGCAGTTTCGACGACAATAAAGTTTTTGTACTTTTTACTGATTTCAATAAAATTGAGAACTTTAAACTTGCCAATATAGAACAATCGAAATCAGTTTTTATAAATTTTCAGAATGACTCACATACACTTGTACAACTAATAAATATTAAAAAGCATTTTAAAGATTTAAATTATATAGTTTCGTTAAACAACAACGAACTTAAAGATACTTTTCATGCAGCAGGAGTAACATTTAGCGTTTCAAACAATGAGGTATCAGCAAAACTTGTTGCAAGCTATATTTTTGAACCAGACGTTGCTAATTTTACCGAAGACATAATGGACAACATTACCGAAGAGGGAGATTTCGATTTAGAAGAATATAAAGTAATTGAAGACAACCCATATATTAATAAAGATTATTTCGAGGTTTTTGTAGAATTAAAAAAACAATTTAATTGCATTCTTATGGGACTAAGCAGAAACGAAAACAATGAATTCAAACTATATAAAAATCCCAATAAAGATATTAAAATCGCCATAAACGATTATCTAATTCTACTTGTTGACGGAGCTACAAAACAACATATTGAAAAGTGTTTTAAAGTAAAAGAAGGGAGATAGTAGTAAATACCAAACAGATTGCCATTCTTACGAATGAGCATAGAAAACTTCTGAGAGCGAATAAATCAAACTGTATTTGAACAAATAGTAATCGTTAAAAATTTAAAAAAATAACTATTGGTATGTACTAAGCAGAATGCTTCTCATTCGTGCCTCATACTAGCAAAGACAAAATTGAGATTTAAATAGCAAATAGAAATGGAATCACAATTATCAATCACGAAAGCTTTCGTTACAAATTACATTAAAAATGTCAAAAACAATCTAAATTACCACATTTGTAATCCCAACATCAGGCATTAAAAACCTTAAAAGGTCGATACACATATTCTAATCAATTACTTCGAGTACAAATAACTTAATACTTTTTCGTTAACGTGATTAGGAACTTCAAGATTAGGCAGACATACTCCTATCTCAGTTTCAACTTCAATATCGAGAAAATCGGTTTCGAAAAAAATACTTTCCTCGATAGTTTGACTGTTTAGAATATAAATAAAAGTAGAATTTTCAATCATAGGCACAATTTATTATGATATTTTTACGAATAAATAACGCCAACAATTAATACTTATTATGTTCGGTTTAAAATTTTCCAAGAATTTAAAATGAATTAACTTTGTATGCGTTAATAATAATAAATGAATCGAATTTCAAGACATAGACTAAATGCAATATTATTTACAATAATTCTTCACTTGTTTCTTGTAATAGTAGCTTTATTATTTTCAATTAACACAAAATACCAACATTTTGAGCAAGTAATATTAATAGAACCCGAAATGCTTGATGATATTGATGACAATGAGTTAGATGAACAAACAAATGATAGCGAAAAAATTGACATTGATGAATATTTAGCAAATTTAAAAAATGCCGGAACAAACTATTCCGGAGATATTTCAGATTTAAGCGAGCATTCCAATTTAAGCAAGGAAGAACTACAGCAAATGTATGAAGAAGAGATATTGCGAGAAAAGCACGGAGACGATTACGAAAAAATAATTAATACAAAGCCTGAGGATTATTTGCCCGATAATTTCAATCAGAATAATTATAATGATAGAAATATCGACAACTCTCAACAAGTAACTCATACCGGTCCAGCATTAGTTTACGCCGAATTAGAAGACGACAACAGAAAAACTCGTTATTTACATGTTCCTGTATTTACTTGTCAAGGAAGTGGTATTGTAGTAATAGGAGTAAGCATTAACCAAGATGGTACTGTAAGAAGTACAAATCTCATTCAATCGAATGTAAACAATGATAAAGATTGCCTAATAAGTGCTGCCACCGATGCTGCAAAAAAGTCCAAATTTGCAATTATTAATAAAAACGAAACTCAAAACGGGAAAATTTTCTATCAATTCCTGAGCCAATAATGTCCTGTTTATCTGCACATTAACTAAATTTGTTTATAACTTAAATTTTAAATTTGCATTAAAAAAAAATATAAATTTTATTTTTACAATCTTAAAATAAAAAAACATTATAGTCATGATAAGCGAAAAACTTGTAAAATATTTTGAAGAACCGATTAAATCTAACTGGGATCAAATTGCCTTAACCGATTACGATAATGGTTCATTAAAATACTCAGATATAGGTAAAATTATCCTATCATTACACAAACTATTCGAAGAGCATAAAATTGAACAAGGTGATAAAATTGCATTAGTTGGCAAAAATTGTGGTAATTGGGGATGTGTATATTTGGCAGCAATAAGTTATGGTGCTGTAATTGTTCCGCTACTACAAGATTTTCCGAGCAATGATATATATAAACTAACAAACCATAGCGATAGTAAATTACTTTTTGCATCAGAGTTTATTTTTGCAAAATTTGACACAGACAAATTTACAAATCTACAGTCAATTTATTGCCTTGACGATTTTACTATTAAACATAACTACATCGATTCTGAACACCATTTTTCAAAATTTGATGATAGTATTACCGGCAAACAATTCACTTTAACCGAACACGACAACGATAAGTTAGCAGCAATACTATACACATCAGGGACAGCAGGAGAACCTAAAGGTGTTATGCTGAATCATAATACACTATCGGCAAATATTCGTTATGCACGAGCAAATATGCCATTAGTTGCAGGAGATAGAATAGTTTCGTTTCTCCCGCTTGCTCATTGTTATGGTTGTGCTTTTGAATTTCTTTATCCATTTAGCTTAGGATGTACAATTACATTTTTAGGACGTTTACCTTCGCCCAACATAGTTGTAAAAGCTTTTAATGAGATTAAACCGAAACTTATCCTAACTGTTCCACTTGTACTTGAAAAGGTTTATAAAAACAAAATCATTCCTGTTCTTAATAAAAAAAGCATTAAGATAATGCTAAAACTCCCTATTCTTAAAAATGTAATCTACAATAAAGTTAAGAAAAGCTTAAATGAATCATTTGGAGGGAACTTTATCGAAGTGGTAGTAGGTGGAGCAAAATTAAATCGTGAAGTAGAAGTGTTTTTACGCAAAATAGGTTTTAGATTTTCGATTGGCTATGGTATGACCGAATGTGGTCCTTTAATTACATACGATGGATGGAAAACAACCAAAATATTTTCGGCAGGTAAAGTTGTAGATACACTTGAAATTCAAATTGACAGTAAACAACCCGACAAAAAAGTAGGTGAGATTCTTCTTCGTGGCGAAAATATTATGAACGGCTATTATAAAAACGAAGAAGAAACAAAGAAAGCTTTTACTGATGATGGTTGGATGCGTACAGGCGATTTAGGTCTAATTGACAAAGACGGATATTTGTTTATTAAAGGCAGAAGCAAAAGTATGATATTAAATGCATCGGGTAAAAATATATATCCTGAAGAGATTGAATCAAAACTTCTGAACTTACCTTTAGTAAGCGAATGTGTAGTTGTAGGTCGCAAAAATCAAATAATTGCTTTAGTATATCCCGATCATGAACGACTTGAACGCCAAAATCTTGACAAAGAACATGTTGAAATGGTAATGGTAAATTATCAAAAACTGGTGAATAAAAACTTACCACAACATATGAAAATTAATAAAATGGTTATACGAGACGAAGAGTTTGAAAAAACTCCTAAAAAAAGCATTAAAAGATACCTTTACAATTAGTTTTCATTAGGTTCTTTCATAAAATCAATTAGCTCTCTTATAAAGGCGGTGTGATTAGCGATTGCATGATACATTGTTCCATTTATCTCTAAACAAGGAAACTTAATTGAGTATCCAAGATTAGGATATTTTAATCCTTGTAATATTTTTTGGTCTAACAAACTTTGTTTTTTATCATTATCGATAGTAAAGACAAAATATTCTATTCCTGCCGTATCTAGTGCATTGCGTACAGTTTCGCATCTTCCACAAGATTCGAGTGAGTATAATACTATTTCGTTGATTCCATTTTCAAAATCTTCTGCTTTAAAATACTGAAGAGGATTTTCAGTTAATGCTTCTTCTGAAGTTTCTTGAGCGTAAATTCCAATAGAACTCAAGGTAATTATTAATAAAAAGACAATCTTTTTCATAAAACTAAGTAGTTTGTTTGTCAAAATTACTTGTTTAGCAAAAACTGTGCAAAAAATTAAAATTTTGCAACTAGTTTAATATTAATTCTTCTTCCTGTAAGATAATTTGGGACTGCATATTTTCTACCTTGAATATCAGAAACCCAAATATGAGAAATTGTGTTATTAATATCTAGTAAATTAAAAACCTCTGCAGTAAGCCAAATACTTTTAAAATGCCTAAATGGATTGTGGTTAGGCAATGGTTTGTTTCCTACAATTTGTTTAGAAAAACCTATATCAACACGTCTGTATGGGGGTATTCTGGACATTGCCATATATCTTTCGCTATTAGGTGGTCCAAAAGGCAAACCGGTACCAAATAATAAATTAAGATAAACCTGCCAAGTAGGATTATTCGGCAAATAGTCGGCAAAATAAATTCCAAAATTAAGACGCTGATCGGTAGGTCTTGGGATAAAACCAGGGAAAACCGTATCAACTGCACCATTATCGTTTTCGGTTACATAGAAATCGCCCTCAATATCTTCTTGTGTCTGCATAATCGACAAACTTAACCACGAATCGGTTCCTTTAACAAACTCGCCATTAAGCTTAGCATCAAAACCTACAGCATAGCCATTTGCAATATTTTCGCCATAATATCTTATTCTTACATTATCAATATCGTAAGGTATCAAATTATACATATATTTATAATAGACTTCGGTAATTAGCTTAAAGGGTCTGTTCCAAGCATTAAACTGGTAATCGCTACCAAAAACTACATGTACCGATGACTGTGCATTTATATCATAATTTAAAGTACCGTCAGGTTTTCGAAGTTCTTTAAAGAAAGGCGGTTGATGATAAAACCCTGAAGAAAGCCGAAAGATGAAATCTTTATCCCAATTAGGTTTAAAAGAAATTGCTACACGAGGGCTGGCAACAAATTGATTATTAAAATCCCAATAATGTATTCTTACCCCTCCTACTAGCCCAAGTTCTACACTATCAAATTCGATGATATACTTATCTTGCAAATAAGCCGACATACGATTTGAATTAATGGTATATTCTGAATTTTCGATTGAAAAAAGATCGAGGCTTGTATCGCTGTATGGGAGCGAGTATCCTGCAGAGTCATTCATTTGCCATTCGTTAATACTGTAATCAAAAAACTCCATTTTGTATGAAACTCCCCAGTCAATAAAATGATTATTGGTTTTCCATGAGGCTTTATGTTCTGCATTAAAAACATATCCGTTCAAATAATTTCGAGCATGGTCAAGATATGAGCCTACACCAATATTAGCAACGCTATCACCGAGATTATCAGAACCAAGTTGTTTGTCTAGTTCATTTAAATAATACTGGCTAAGGATATCATAAGTTTCTTCTTCGTTAGTATAAAATCCTCCTACTATAAATTTAAGTTGCAAATCTTTATTGGGTCGATATATTCCGGAGAATGCTCCTGTAATAGTTGAAAACTTATCTACCTCCTGCCCTTCGAAATACATTTTAATTTTTAGAGCTTCGTCTAATGTTCCCCAACTTGTTTCTCTATCTTGTGGAGTAAATTTATAAATATTGCTGCTGTAGTTACCCAAAAAACTAAGTTCAAATTTGTCATTAATATCATACGACAGATAAGTTTGAATGTCGGTAAATCGTGGGTCGTAAGCACCTTCGGTATCCATGCTACCTAGTACGTATTTTGTTGATTTGTAGCGAATACCGGTAAGATGTCGGAATCTATGATCTTTAGAAACTCCCTCGAAATGTGCATTAACGCCTAATAAGCTCGCAGTAAACGAACCAGCAGTTTTACTAGGTTTACGGTATTTAATATCAAGTACCGATGACATTTTGTCGCCATATTTTGCTTCAAATCCACCTGAGGAAAAAACGACAGACGAGATTAAATCTGAATTAATAAAACTAAGCCCCTCTTGCTGTCCCGATCTTATTAACAAGGGGCGGTAAATTTCAATATCGTTTACGTAAACAAGATTTTCATCAAAATTACCACCTCTTACCGAGTATTGAGAACTTAACTCGTTATTCGAAGAAACTCCGGGTAAGGTTTTAATTACATCCTCAAATCCTCCTGAAGTTGGGATATTAGTTGAAATTTCAGGATTAAGTCTAACAAGGCTATTGTGCCTATCCATTTTATCTTCTACTGCCATTTCGGGCAAATAATTTGTAGCTTTTTTTAGTACAAAACTTTCACTTACAATTTGACCTGAACTAAACTGCTTTTCAATAGTTTGCGATTCGTAACCCATACAAGATATACTAATTGTAAGCTTTTCGTTTACCGGCACTACTAAGCTATATGTTCCAAAACGATCAGAAGCAATACCAATACTATGCTTTTCTACAGAAACATTTGCAAATTCTACTGGCATTCCGCTTTCGTCAACAATTCTACCTTTAAGCTTTGCTGACTGGGAAAAGACAAAGACAGGGAAGAACAAAAATATTATGTAAAAACTAATTTTCATTAAGCAATTTGAATTAACTAAAACCAATAAAATCTTAAATTATTGTTTAAACTATCGGTGTTTTTTTCAATTCAGGGTACTCAATTCGAGCATGATAAATATTTACAATTTTTTCTTTAAAAACCTGTTTAATATCCGAAATATCCTTAAAAGTAATATCTACATACTCAAATTGTCCATCATCTAATTGCGATTTAATAATCCCATCTATAAGCTTAGAGATATTTTCGGGTGTATATTCTTTTATTGATCGAGAGGCTGCCTCAACCGAATCTGCCATCATAAGCACAGCCATTTCGCGACTCAATGGTTTAGGTCCTGGATACATAAATTTTTCTTTATCAATATCTTTACTCTCGTTTTCGTTTACATAAGAGTTGTAAAAATATTTTGTAATAGACCTTCCGTGATGTGTTTTAATAAAATCCACGATTTGAGCAGGCAAACGATATTTTTTTGCAATTTCAACACCTTTACTCACATGTCTGATAATAATTTCAGCACTTTTATCATACGACAAATCATCGTGTGGATTTTTACCTGATTGATTTTCGATAAAATATTCCGGTATATCGGTTTTTCCAATATCGTGATATAAAGCTCCTGTTCTTACAAGCAGAGGGTTACCTCCAATTTTTCGGATACCTGCCTCTGCCAAATTTGCTACTTGCATAGAATGTTGAAAAGTGCCAGGAGCTTTTTCGGCTAAAGCTCTTAAAGCTGGATGATTAGTATCAGACAACTCCATTAAAGTTACATCTGAAATAAAACCGAAAAGTTTTTCGTAAACATACATTAGTGGAAAAAAACTAATCAACAACAAAGCATTGCCACCCAACCATAAGAAATCGCTCCAAACAACACTTGAAAAATTACCTTCACGAATAATTATGAACCCAAAATAAGTTACCGTATATGCTAATAACACAGCAAAAACAGACAAAAACAACTGCCTACGCCTCTGAATTGTCCTTAAAGTAAATAATGCAACCAAACCGGCTACAAGATTAATAAATAAAAACTGAAAGCTATTTGGCACAAAAAATCCTAAAACAAAAAGCATTACGATAAAAGAGAAAAAGGCTATTTGGAAATGCAAAAATGTAAAAAGCAAAATCGGTACAATTACAATTGGGATTAAATAATTATTTATTGAGGTAAAGTTTATAATAAGATAAACTATAATAATGAACATTAATAATTGAAGAAAAATAAAAGTAATGTGTTTGAATGATAATAATGTAGAGCGATGAAATATCCAAAAATAAAGAAAAAACACACCAAATATACTGAGAATTAATACTCCTATTCCAATGTTTACCCACACAGCATTTACATTACTGGAATCTGATTCAATTTCATTTTTTAGTGATAATAAAATTGAATTTGTCTGATTATCTACGATATTGCCCTTCAAAACAATTAGTTCTCCTTTTTGAACCACACCTCTTGTTGGCGAAATTGAATTTAATTGACCTTTTAATACATCATGATTAGTAGCCTCGTCGCTTATAATGTTAGGAGCAAAATTATCGTATTCAAGGAACAATTCTGACAATTCAACAAGGACAGTATCAGGCATTTGGCTTACTGCTCTGCATTTTTGCAAAAAACTTTGTTTTGCATTATCTGCTACTTGCTGAGTACTTATAAAGTGATTGTAAGTAAATTTTCCCTTTAGGGTATTTCCATCAAGCAAATAAAACTGAGAATTAGATTTTTGTAAGCTATCGTTAGCCAGAATAATTCCCTTATCATATAATTCCTGCATTACTTTATTTAAACAATCATTTATTACAACGAACTCTTCATCTAAAGAAGGTTTTTTATTAAATAAATTTATACTCCATTTATTATTATTTTTCTCAACTACTTTTTGCTGCCAATAACTCGACATTTTTGTTTGATAATAAGCAAGCATTTCAGATGAAACAACGGTATCGAGCTTTAGATACGGAATAAAGCTACTCCTTATACTATCTTTCTCCATTTGTATTTCATCTTGTGATTTATATACCGGGAAATCGAAAGGAGCTATCAAATCATCGTGTAACCAAGGGCTACCTTTTTCAAAGTCGTAAGCGAATTTTTTTTCTTTTGGAAACATAAAAAAAACTAAAACCATTGCCACAATAAAAACAATTATTGCATAAATAATCCTTAGTTTATTATTTGCAGATTTTTTCATGTTAATAATAGTATTATATTAATTACAATAAGCAACAAAAATATAAATATAAGTTGATAATAATTTACATAGTTCAAATGAAATAAACTTCGATCATAATATTGCTAAATTAGGATAACAAAAATTAGTAAAACTTTTCATTCAAAAGTTTTTTAAGGGCAAACATTTCATCTCTGAGCCTTGCTGCCTCGATAAAGTCCAATTTTGCAGCAGCTTGTTCCATAAGTTTGTGTGTGTTTGCAATTGTTTCATTCAAGGCATCTTTATCCATATATTTAATTACAGGATCGGCAGCAACATCAATTTGCTCTTTTTCGGGATAAGCCTTTTTATAGCTTTGTTCTTCCTTTTTCCAATTACCCAAAGCCGAATGTTTTGATTTTATAATAGTTTCGGGAATAATATTATTTTTTGAATTATATTCAATTTGTTTCAAACGTCTTCGTTCTGTTTCATCAATTGTAAGCTTCATAGATTTAGTAATTTTATCGGCATACATAATAACTCTGCCATTTATATTGCGAGCTGCTCTGCCTGCTGTTTGTGTTAATGAACGTTCTGAACGCAAAAAACCTTCTTTGTCAGCATCTAAAATAGCAACGAGAGATACTTCAGGAAGGTCTAAGCCTTCGCGTAAAAGGTTTACACCTACAAGAACATCAAATAGACCTTGCCTTAAACCATCCATTATTTCTACACGGTCTAAGGTATCAACATCTGAGTGAATATACCTTGTAGGGATATCCATTCTAGTCAAATACTTTGTCAACTCTTCTGCCATTCTTTTTGTGAGTGTTGTAACCAAAATTCTTTCGTCTCTTTTTCTTCGTGTTTGTATCTCGCTCATAAGATCGTCAATTTGGTTTAAGCTAGGTCTTACAACAATTTCCGGGTCGAGTAATCCTGTAGGACGAATAACTTGATCAACAATTTCGCCACCTGTTTTTTCGAGTTCAAAATCTGCAGGAGTAGCACTTACATATATTGTTTGATTCATTAAAGATTCAAATTCATTGAATTTTAAAGGTCTATTATCGAGAGCAGCCGGCAATCGAAAGCCAAAATTCACAAGATTTTCTTTTCTACTTCTATCTCCTCCATACATTGCTCTAATCTGTGGAATAGTTACATGACTTTCATCAATAATAGTAAGAAAATCCTTAGGAAAATAATCTAACAAACAAAAAGGACGAGTTCCTGGCTTTCTACCGTCAAAATATCTTGAATAATTTTCGATTCCCGAACAATGTCCTAATTCTCGAATCATTTCTAAATCATAATTTACTCGTTCGAATAAACGTTTAGCTTCAAGTCTTTTATCAATTTTATTAAAATACTCTACCTGCGCCATCATATCGTCCTGAATTCTTATTATTGCATCCTGTATCCTGCTTTTATTTGTAACAAAAATATTTGCCGGATAAATAATAGCCTTATCAAGTTTTTCAACAATTTTTCCTGTTAGCGGATCAAAGCTAGAAATGGCTTCGACCTCATCATCCCAAAACTCAATACGTATAGCAATATCATGATACGCTAACCACGTATCAATAGTATCGCCGGTAACTCTAAAGCTTCCTCTCTTAAAATCAATTTCGCTACGAAAATAAAGGCTGTCAACAAGTTTACGCAAATAATTGTCTCTGCTAATTATCTTACCTTTTTCAACAATTAAAGTATTTGCATGAAAATCATCAGGGTTACCAATACCGTATATACAACTAACAGACGAAACCACAATAACATCTCTCCTTCCGCTTAATAATGAGCTTGTTGCACTAAGTCTAAGTTTTTCAATCTCATCATTAATACTAAGATCTTTTTCTATATAAGTATCAGTTACAGGCAAATATGCTTCAGGTTGATAATAATCGTAATATGAAACAAAATACTCTACTGCATTTTCGGGAAAAAAATTTTTAAACTCGCTATAGAGCTGTGCAGCAAGAGTTTTGTTGTGGCTCATTACTAAAACAGGCTTTTGAACCAGCTCTATTACATTGGCAATAGTAAAAGTTTTTCCACTTCCGGTAACCCCTAAAAGCACTTGATTTGATTGACCTTTAAAAATCCCATCGGCTAATAAGCGTATTGCTTGTGGTTGATCACCCGTTGGTTTAAAATCTGATACAAGTTTAAACTCCATTTAATAACATTAGTATTAAAACTCACAAATTTATGATAATTATATTGAAAAAGTTTGTAAATTGCTCGTAAGTTTAAAAAGAAGATGAGATACATATTATTATTGATAGCAGGGATTTGCTTAACAATTAGTTTAAAAGCACAAAACAACAGATATACTATAGAGGGACGCTATTTGACCCTTACCGAAGAAGGTCAAAGATATTATAAAAACACACTACCCGAAAGCGTTGATAATTCTACAAGTGTTTATTTTCCTCTAATCTATAATCAGACGCATAATCTTTGCAATCAAGTAGCATCATCGTATTATACTTTTAGTTACGAATATAATAGAATAAATAATATCAGCTCGCAAAATATTAATAACTGTTTTAGCGTGTATTTCCCGTGGAATTGGGGAAATTCAGGATTTGGTTGGTGGGGCAGTCATTATTGTTTTACATTTAATATACTTAAAAATGTTGGGATACCACTAATCACTGAATCTGAAGCAGATATTCATAGAGATTCGTCGAAATGGATGAGTGGATATGATAAGTATTACGAGGCTATGAAATACCGTATTGAGGATTATTATTTAATAAACTGCACAAGCGAAGAAGGCTTAAATACATTGAAAGCATGGATTTACGATCATGGAAATGAAGAAACCCCCGGAGGACTTGCAGTATTTATGGCAAATATCGGGATTAATGGTAGTGGCTATTTACCACCTGAGAGTGCATATACAGGGCAATTTGTTATCCATAATTGCGGAGACAACTCATCACATAGCAATACAATTGTTGGCTACAATGACGATATCTGTTGGGACTACAACGGAGACGGTCAATATACTAATAATATTGATTTAAACGGAGATGGTATTATTGATATTCGCGACTGGGAACGAGGTGGTTTTAAATATGCCGAAAGCTTTGGTACTGATTGGGGAGACAATGGATTTGGATATATTATGTACAAATGCTTTGCTGACTCATATGAAGAAAATGGTTTCTTAAACAATGATGTAGGAGTAATAAAACCACTTAAAACCTACAACCCAATGCTTACGGCAAAAGTCAAGCTTAAATACGAAGACAGAAATAATTTAAAAATAAGTTTTGGGGTTAGCTCCGATCCTCAAAGTAATGAGCCTGATTATGAAATAGATTTTCCGATAATGAACTATTCCGAAGGAAACAATTTCTACATGCAAGGCGGAACAAGCGAAGCAGACAAAACCATTGAGCTTGGTTTTGATATTAGTAAACTACTCGATTATATTAAACCGGGCGAAGAAGCTGCATTCTTTTTAATAATAAGAGAATATGATAATTATAGTAATTATTATCTAGACTTACTTAATTATTCAATTTATTCTTACACTACATGCCCCGAATTTGAATATGTGTACTCCGGTAATATGGAAACAGTAAATAATGGAATAACTTATAAAAAACTTAATTTATCGGTTAATTTTAATAAACCCTCAATAGTTACCGAAAATTTACCTTTATTCAATTCCAATGAAGATTTTACATATTATTTGCAAAGTGAAAACGGTGTTACTCCTATAGTATGGAGTATTCATCCTTACATAAAAGAATCACATTCAAATTACGAGTTTAATGAACTTACCACAAACAAAATAACGCCTAACGAATATTTCGACAACTATATTACTGTAAGTTTACCTTTCGATTTCCCCTTTAACAATAAAAATGTACGAAATATAAAAGTCCATACCGATGGATATATAATGTTAGATTCTATTAGAGATGTGTATAATAAATATTTTCGTGATTATACTTTCGATTTTTTTGCTAACGAAGAAATGATTGCCCCTCACATGCGTTACAGATTTGTTTGCGAACCTGAATATGGTGATGGGATTTGGTACGAAGCTACACAAGACAAAGCATCAATTCGGTGGCAATGTTCTCAACAGTATATGGAGCAATGGACGGTAGCACGCTTTGGGCTTGATCTATTTCCTGATGGCACATTTAGTTTTTTATACGGAAATAGTTCAATACATAACAATGCTACATCCTTATCGGGAGTTTCGCTAGGCGACAATATCAATTATTTAATTTCAAATACAGACGAAATAAACAATGCAAATACAAAAACAGATTTAACAATTTATCCAATACCTGAAAGTATTAATTTATCAAAATCAGGAATATTATACGGCAACATAGATTATAGTACTCCCTATCCTATAAAAGTAAAAATTACAGATGATAACTTTAGAGCCGACATTAAAGTTCTTAATCTAGTTACAGGAATAAAAGATCATATAAATGAAAAGCTAACAATCTACCCCAATCCTACTTCAACAGTACTATTCATTGAATCTGAAGACATCTTTACCGAAAACTACAAATTGGAAATAGTAAATACTGAAGGTAAAATTGTAAAAAACTATATTGTTAAAGCAGGCAACAAAAAGGTACAAATAAACGTCTTTGAACTTAAACAAGCTTATTACATTTTGAAATTATATAATGATAATAATACAATAATTAAAAGTTTTACAAAACAACAATAAAAAATTTATGAAAGCTAACATTTTTCTAATAGTTTTAATAGTGATAAGTATATATTGCGCAGCACAAGAACAATCAACTGAACCACAAAAAGAGACCTATGAACTAGAAAGTTTAAGTCCTCAAGATTTAGAAGATTTATCAACTCTTCCGGTCTTAAAACTGCCTTCTACACATAAAAACAAATCCTTACCGGCAGCTGTAGATAATAGGACACAAATATACTTTCCACCAATGTTTCAACAAGCTGGACTTTCGTGTGGGCAAGTAGCTTCAGTTGCTTACGGGTTTACTTACGAAATTTGTCGGCTACGCAATTTGGATGCTTCCAACACCGACAATAATTATCCTACGCATTTTCCTTGGAATTGGGAAAATGGTGGAGAAGGTTATTCAGGTGTTAGCTACTATCATACATTAGAATTATTAAGGCTTGTAGGTTGCCCCACAACAAACGAATATGGCGGTTCATATTCGGCTGGCGGCGCAAGCAGATGGATGGATGGCTACGACTCATATTATGCCGCAATGCATAACAGAATATTTGGAGCATCGCAAATTAAATGCGATACCGAAGAGGGAATTTTAACATTAAAACATTGGATAGATAATCATTTGGAAGATTCTGATGTTGGAGGAATCGGATTTTTTTATTCCCAATACCATTACCCATCCAACACTTTACCTGCAGAAACACCACATGAGGGAGAACGAGTAATACCTTCGTGGGGAGCATCGCCTAGTCATGCAATGGCTATTATAGGATACGACGATAATATTTGCTGGGACTACAACGGAGACGGACAATACACAAATAACATAGACTTAAATGGAGACGGAATAATTGATGTCCGTGATTGGGAGAAAGGAGCATTTTTAATGGTTAATAATTATTCAAATCCATACTATGCATGGATGATGTATAAATCTCTTGCCGACCCAACCTCGCAAGGTGGAATTTGGAACAATGCTGTACATGTTTGCCATGCAAAAGAATCACATGATGTTTTGCTTACCTACAAAGTAGATATGTATTACACAAAACGAGGTAGAATAAAAATATTAGCAGGAATGTCAACAGATATGGAAGCAACTAATCCCGATTATTACATGGAATTCCCAATTATTAATTATCAAGGAGGTGAACGAGGATTAGAAGGTACATACGATGAACTAGGAAACCAATTAGAGTTCGGACTTGATGTTACTCCATTACTAGACTTACTACCCGAAAACACTCCAGCAAGATTCTTCTTTCAAGTAATTGAAGACGATGACGATAACCTAGGAACAGGACATATAAATTCTTTCTCATTATTAGACTATACAGGCGAAACTGTAAGCGAAATTGAATATCAATACAATAATATTGACATCAATAACAATGACCTTACAAGTATTTACATAGACTATAATCCTAATTATGACAATGTAAATATTACAACAAATGTTTTGCCCGTAGCCGAAACTTATAATGACTACTCTTATCAAATGGAAGCAGAAGGAGGCATATCCCCTTACCGTTGGGAATTTGATATTGATTATAATATTATTGAATCAAGCGGAACTTTTCCTAACGATATTACTACTCCCATAAGTTCCGGTTCTACAATAAATTTGCCTTTTGACTTTCCTTTTTATGGCGAGACTTATAATAAATTCCTTGTTTCTAATAGTGGCTATATAGATTTTTCTTTCGAGCCATATAATCTACCTTACATGCATAAGCTTATTACAGCGTTTATGCATAGAAAATGTATTACACCATTCTATCAAAACATGGGAGCTTCTGTTTATTCTAATATTTCTGAAGAATCGGTAAAAATTCGTTGGCTTAGCAATAACCATGTTGAAACAGCAGTAGTGTTACATAGCAATGGTGATATTGAGATATATTATAGAAATATTAATTTGGCTTATGATGAAGTCTTTGTCTCCGGTATATCAAACGGTAATCAAATTAACTTCGATATTTTTCCATTTAGTTGTAGCCCAAATATTCCTGAAAACACAAAACTTATATTACAAACTAATACACTGCCTGAAGAATTCAACCTATCAGAAAACGGCTTGCTTACAGGACATCCTACATCTGAACTTTTAGCTTATAATCTTAATTTTAAAGTTTACGACAACAGCAATCTAATTGACCGTAAAACCATCCCAATTTCTACAAACGGATTAATTGTAAGCACAGAACTCCATACTACCAATAACGACAGCCTTGAGTGGGGTGAAAATGCATGGTTTGAAATAACATTAAGAAATGCAACTAACGAGATCATGACTAATCTTGAACTACAGCTATTTTGTAATAACCCGGATATTAGCATTACCAACGGAATATTAAATGGCATTAATTTGCAAGCTCAGGAAGAAATCACATTTCAAAATGCTTTTGAATTTGAAAGTCTTTATAATTTTGAAAACGAAGAATCAATACCCTTCGTAATTGAAGCTTCTTGCGATCAAAGCAATTGGACTATAAATTTTGAAGAAATCATTTATACAGCGATTCTTGAAAATATTGACCAATATGTAGATGACAACGATAATTTTAGATTAGATATTGATGAAACTGCCGATGTACACTTTATAATATTAAATAGTGGAGGTAGCAATATTGAAAATGTTGAGTTTTCTATAAGTACCAACGACCCGTTTATTACCTTAAATACAACTTACCATGAGCAAGAAATAATAAATCATGACCAATCAAAGCCTGCTATTTTTAATATTACATCAAGTCCCGAAACTCCTCCAGGGTATATTGCCGAAATATTAATGCAAATTAGTGCTTCTAATAATTACTCAGAAAGTTTAATACTACGAATTTCGATTGGCGAAATAATTGAAGACTGGGAATCTGGCACTACCGATACATTTAGTTGGGAGTTTACAGGTGAGCAAAATTGGTATATCGTAAGCGATACAGTTTACGAAGGTCAATATTCTCTAAAATCGGGAAATATTACTCACAACCAAACATCAGAGTTAAGCATTGCATTAGAGGTTTTACAAACAGGTGAAATCAGTTTTGTTAGAAAAGTTTCATGCGAAGACGGGTCTGCAGACAACTGGGACTATTTATCATTTTCAATTGACGGGACAGAATTAATGAGATGGGACGGACAAATAGACTGGCAAGAGTTTTCGTTTCCGGTAAGTGCAGGTAACCATGTCTTTAAGTGGATTTACCATAAAGATGTTTCTGTAAGTTCATTCAACGATTGTGCATGGATAGATAATATTGTATTTCCACCTGTTTACGATTCTCCAAAAATACTTACACTGTCGGTTGACACAATTGTTAAGTATATGAACATTGACGAGATTGATATTGATACTATTTTTGTTACTAATAGTGGAGGAGGTATTTTAAATTATTCGTTTGAAGTTTTAAATGTATTGCCAAGCGAAGACAACCAAAATAAAAGTTTAATAGGCTCTTATGTTACGTGCAATCAAGAAACATTTACTCAAGGTAATACTGTAAACTGGGTATTTACTGTATTCAATGGCAGTACTGATGCCGAATGGATTAAGCAAGTTTATATGAGCTTTCCTTTTGGCGTTACCGTTACCGAAGCAAGCAACTTTATTGACCAAAATAATGATACATTATACGTTTCGGAAACTACAGGTAATGGAGTAATAATCAGTTGGTTTAACGAAACAGAAAGCGGGTGGGGAATAATTCAAGGTAACGAATCTGCAACATGCTCGGTTGAGGCTATTATTGATGATAATTTTGACGGAGATATCGAAATAGGATACCAATTGCATGGCGACATTTATGGTAGCGAACCTCACATGGTAAATGGAATTATTAGTTTAACAAATTTAGGACCTCCTATTGATTGGTTTCAAGTTGAACCGGAACAAGGCAATGTTATTATTGGAGAATCTGATACTATTTTTGTAACATTCAACACTAACGGAATGAATCCCGGAACTTATGAGTGCTTACTTAGGGTTTACTCTGACATTGACACAGTAGATGTTCCGGTAACTTTGCATGTAGATTGGGATGTAAATATTACAGATAATAAACTAATTTCGAATGTTTATCCAAATCCATCTTCAAATGTTTTCTTCCTTGAAACTGAAATTGGTATTGAATCCGATCTAATTATTTATGATATTTTAGGACAAACAGTATGGA
>ERZ795048.1136-NODE-1136-length-25196-cov-5.051748_pt1 | contig 25196 bp, 25 predicted proteins | sample MGYA00375132_ERZ795048 | MGnify/ENA primary metagenome ERZ795048 (study PRJEB30177, sample SAMN05720225) | activated sludge metagenome | isolation source: Anaerobic digester | place: Hong Kong | collected 2014-12-17 ... | reverse complement strand
AGAGAATTTTTCTTCCGTCATGCTGCCTTTAAATGTGGAGGAAAAATACAGAGAAGTTGGAGGGACACCACATCTCGATAGACGACACACGGTATTCGGTCAGGTTTTTGAAGGGATGGATGTGGTGGATGCAATAGCCGCTTACCCTGTTGATGAAAATGCTATGCCATATGAACCGGTCGTGATTCTTTCTGTGGAATTCATCACCTATTGACAAATGGAAGGGATATTGAAACCGTAAATCAAAAATGCTTTAAATTCTTTGCAGGTTATGATAAACATCGGATCTCTGGAAAGAGATCCGATGTTTTTTGATCTTTCTGATTTGACCCATATCCGTACAATGGAAAAACGCTATTGAATTGGTAAAGGGTTCAGACCTGTTCTGATTTCCTTCGTTCTCTTTTCAAATGCGTCCTGCCACATATCATCCGAAAAGATATAAAACTTGTCCTCTTTTATTTGCCGGATGACATGATCTGCAAATTTTTCGGGATCTGTTCCGGATTTGACACCCTCTCGTATCATTGAATCAATGATACCGGTGATATGGTTTAAGGCTGCATCAAGCTCGTTTTCTTCTTCGTTTTGTTTTGTAAGGAAATCCGGCTGGTTTCTCTGAGCGTCACAGATGTTTGTCTGAACATATCCGGGAAGCAGGATTGAGACTGCAACTTTTGATTTCAGAATTTGCAACTCATGATAAAGTGTTTCGGATAATGCGATGATGGCATGTTTGCTGACTCTGTAAAGCCCATTTCCAGGTCCGCTTTCAAGGGCAGCTGCTGAACAGGTGTTGATGATTCTGCATTCACAATCTTGTGCAATCATTTTGGGGATAAAATATCTTATGGCATGAGTGATTCCGGTGAGATTGACGCCCATTACCCAATCCCAGTCCTGTTTTCTCCCCTGCCAGATAAATCCGGGATAACCGACTCCGGCGTTGTTAAACAATAAATGGATATCTCCGTATTCAAAAACAGCAGCTTCAAAAAAGTGCTTCACCTCTTCTTCGACGGAAACATCTGCAACGATTCTGATGGCGTTTGTTTTTTTTGATAGTGTTTGAAAAGCTTGATTCAAGGCCTTTTCTTCTATATCTACAAGGACGAGGTTCATGCCCTCTTCAGCACATTGTCCGGCAATGGAGAGACCAATACCGCTGCCCGCACCCGTGATAACGGCGGTTTTATTCTTCAGGTTCTTCATCATGGGTCCCCTTGTTCTGTTCAGCCTCTCTTTTTCTCATGCGGCTTCTTCTGACGTTCTCCCTGTTTCGACAGTCAGGAGAGCAATATTTTTCACGGCTGCTGCCGGCGAAGAAAAAATCACCGCAATGAACACATCTGGTAAGGATAACGTTTTCATCCGTAACCGCAAAGGCGTAGATGGTTTCGATGGCTGTTTTAAGTGAATCGAACTGCCAGGCGATGGTTGTGTTGTGAAATTTTTCGACGGTGAACCCAATCTTACTGGCGTTAAAACTCTCCGGCATGATCGTCACTTTTTCCGTAAGATAATGGGACATGTTATTGTAGGTGATCAATTGATTAAAGTGATTGGATAACATACAGGCAAAGTTCAGAAACCAGTCGAGTCTTTCACAATAGAATTTTGAGAAGATCAGATCGATGACAACAGGCCTTTTACCGTAATACTTGGGAGAGTCTTCCGCCTTGACGATATCCACGGCATTTCTATAATGATTGACAATCAAGTCCCCCTCTTCTGTAAAGGGTGTAAACAGACTCATATAGCTTTCTTCATCCATCGTTTTATCACGAATCTTTAAGATATTTCCTTTGATAAACATGACCGTTTTATCCCCGATGATATCACGGTTATAGACGCTGGATGCCATAAATCCGGGTAGACCGTACTGCTTTACAAAGATCAGAACATATCGTCTGATCTGCTCAAGCCGTTGTTCGTCTTTTGTTTTTTTGTAATCGAGCGTCATGTCGCCGATACTCAGTATATCCGTTAACAATGATTCGGCTGTATCAAACGGATTGTACATACTGAATGTAGCATCGTTTTTTGGGCAGATATAGATTTCATTTTCGTTCTCGGGATGTGTTCTGTATTCGTATTCGGAATATTTAAACCAATCCGTTGCAAAGTTTCCCTTAAGGGAAATCCTCTTTTCCATAGTCGTTCCTCCTAAAACGTTGATTGTAATATCGGTAATCGCTTTTACTATTACTATACAATTGTACCTGAAACAATCTCTGTTGTCAACTATTACATTTTTTGCAGGAAGCAGGATGATATAAAAAAACAGACTCCCGCAAAAGAGAGCCTGTTGTTGAAGCTGCTAAAACCGTTTTCGAATCAGTATCGGTACATCGTGACGAGTCCCTTGCTGATTCGAATCCTGTCAAGGAAAGGTGAAGAGTTCTTCCCCAAAGACTGTGGTGCAGAACTCAGCAAATTTTTTAAGTCTTTCTTCCAGCCACCTATGAATATCTTTAAGGAGGTTTGTATCGAGTTTATCACGGATGGTTTCTGCATTTCTCTTTATGTGTTTTTCCCGTTTTGATTAAGAGCACAGCTGCCGCTTCTCTTTTTCATTCTGAGTAGAGTTCCCCATGGGTTTTGAGCAATTCGCTGGTCATTGGTACCGATTCAACTTTCACATACAAGCAAATTGTATTACCCTTGTTTGTTAAGATAATCCTGAAGTGCCAACAATGAAGATGTTTTCTACGTTTGATGAGGGGCGTGTAGAATGAAATATCTCCATTTCTCGAACAACGTCATGATTTCATCTTTGTTGATTCTTTGTAAGGGGTCGATCATATAATTGTTTTCAGTTCTTACAGGACCGGCTGTATTAAAAAAACTTCTCCATGGCTTTCACTTCCTTTTATAACTCTCGCCTCAATTCTAACACTTTCGCAGCAAGTTATCCGATTTGCAAACAGAACCGTCCCCGATGATCTGTCCTGGTAATTTTTGCAAAATGATATACTTGTTAGTCGTTGGTTTTTGGAGATTTTCAATGGCATGACAATATTGTTTTATAAGGAGAGGTTCGGACATGACTATTCAACTAAGACTCGAACAGCCTGAAGATTATCAAGAAGTTGAAATACTGACGAGAGAAGCCTTTTGGAATATACATGAGCCGGGTTGTTGCGAACATTTTCTCGTGCATAAGCTTCATTCATCCGATGCGCTGGTTCGTGAATTAGCTTTTGTGGCTACGGACGGGCCAAAGATTGTGGGGAATATTCTGTATACCAAATCTGCCGTTGTCACGCAAGAGGGAACAAGGCATGAGGTTTTGACCTTTGGCCCCGTTTCCGTTTTACCGGAATATCAGCGAAAAGGCGTCGGTTCTGCTTTGATCGGTCACACTAAGCAAATCGCAACCGATTTGGGTTACCGTGCCATTTTTATTTACGGAGACCCGGCCTATTACAGTCGGGTGGGATTTTCCCCGGCATCCGATTACGCCATTCAAACGGCAGACGGCATGTATGCAGCCGCCTTGCAGGTTTGCGTTTTGTCAGATGAGGGACTTTCGGGAATTCGCGGTCGTTTTGTTGAGGACCCGATTTTTGAAATCAAAGCAGAAGAAGCGGAAGCCTTTGATGAAGGGTTTCCCTTCAAGGAGAAGATCAGCGGCACCCCTTCGCAAGAAAGGTTTTTAGAAATATTACGCATGACACATAAACCCGTTGAGTGATAAAAGAGTCAAAGAGGCGTTAAAAAAACGCCTCTGATTTATTGAATGACGGTATAGTTTACCGTTTGTTCTTTGTTTAGCGTTATATATCCCGAGTCTTCCTTTTTAAGGGCATTAATGATGAACTCATACTGATTCAGTATCATTGACAACCCTTCTTTGATGGTTTTTTCGGAGATGATAATCGGTAAAATGTGCTTTGCCACCCGCTTGATATTCGGGCCGAAAACCAACGATACACCAATTTGGACGTTTTGTTCCTTTAACAAAGACACGATGCCGTGGGCTTTTTTGGGATCGGCATGTACGCCTTCCTCTTCTTCCGTGTGATTGGTGATGGATTGCAGAAAGCGGTATCCTTCTTTTGTCATCTCGTAAAGATCGTATTGTTGTGCATCACCAAAATGTGATGTCACAAAGCTGTTTCCGTCGTTTGTGGCACAGGCTATCCTCATTTTATCTCATCCTTTCTCATTTGTAATGGTCCAGCACAATGAAAGACCCAATAGGTTATACTATATCATAAACATCATTTTCAACCTATTAATTGTGATGGCGCAGGTGATAAAATGAATGGACAACAACAAAAGATGATAAATGAGTATATCAGCAGGATCAACAGCGTGATTGATTATATCGACCATCATCTTTCACAGGAAATGACTTTGGATGAACTGGCGGAGGTTGCCGGCTTTTCCAAATTTCACTTCCATAGGATTTTCTACTCCTTTATGAAGGAAACCCTTTTTCAGTTTATACAACGGGTGAGGCTTCAAAAAGGGGCGGATAGACTTTGTATGAATCCTGAAGCATCCATTACGGAAATTGCATACAATTGCGGTTTTTCCAGTTCAGCTGCTTTTTCCAGAAGTTTTAAGGCCTTTTTCAACCAAACACCCTCGCAGTATCGAGCTGAAAAAAGCATCGGATGTATTCAAAACAGCAATATAAATCAAGTGGACGGCAATCAGTGGAAAGAAAAGATCCCCAAAATCCCCTATAATGAGAGCATCTTGAATGAAAAGGGGAAGATGATGATGAGTGATTATTCCACACAAGTAAAGGTACAGGATTTTGAAGAAATGACAGTTGCCTATGTCCGATATATCGGACCGTATGCGGGAAACGAGGAATTGTTTAAAAACCTTTTCGGAAAACTATATGGCTGGGCCGGACCCAGAGGATTTGCCAATGACCCAAATGCCAAATGCCTGATCATCTACCATGATAATCCCGAAATCACCGATGAGGAAAAATTGAGGATGAGCGTTTGTTTAACCGTGCCGGAAGACACAAAAGTAGACGGTGAGATTGGCAAGATGACCATACCGGCTGGAAAATACGCCATGGCCAGATATGAACTGACCTCAGAGGAATACGGAAAGGCTTGGGAATGGGTGTATTCACAGTGGCTGCCCCAAAGCGGGTACGAACCCGATGACAGGCCGTGTTTTGAAATGTATCCTGAAGAGGAAAAGGACGGGAAAATGATCGTGGATATTTGTATCCCTGTTAAACCGCTTTAGGTGATATCCAAGTAAATGGATGAATAAGGCAAACAAGAGGTGCTTTTTCATGCACCTCTTGTTTTTGTTATTAAGGGTTCATTATTCAGGCAACCACCAATTTCCCGAAATGGCAATCATAGACAGCATTCTGATGGTGTTGGGATAATAGGTGATTTCTTCAAAGGGCAATCCTTCCGACCGGGAATCAGCGGTGATGGAATCCCAAAGGGTATTCAACCATTCCTGATGCGCAGCATCAGCACAAGCGCTTACGCCAAAGGGAGCGATAAAATCCATATCGGAACCTTCCCAGTCTCTGACAATTGGATTGCCTTCTTCAGCGCTTCGGATATAATATCCCGGATTGATAGACAAAGGCACGCCTTCGGTTTCTTTGGAGATCCAGTTGCTGATTCTTGTCAATTGCTTTTTTAGGACAGGTTGATCATTTAACAGATATTCCACGCCTATTCTCCAAGGAACTCGGCAAGCATTCCAATTATAGTCCCCGTCATTTTCCGTTTCCAGTAACGTTCCTTCTGCGGGAACAAAATTTCCATTTTCGTCTTTTTCGAGAAAATCCGGCAATAATCCCGTATTAACCGACCATGTTTCAAGATTGTAAGCAATGATTTCAATGGTTTTATCGTACACCTTTTGCCATCCTTCAGCATTTTCCTGATCAACCGCTGCAAATAATCGTATGTGATCCAGCATGATGTCCGATCCTCTCATGGCGCTGTAATAAAGGGGGCTGTCGTCTTTTATTTGAGCCACCCAGTCCCCCATCAGGATGATCCAATCTTCTTTATTCACCGACTCTTTGTAAATTGCTTGAATACACCTGATCCCTTCTTCTCTGTAATTGATCTCTCCATCACTACCCCATTGATTGTCAGCCATAATCAGGGCATAGGCAATGTCCATATCCCCATCTGTAGCACTGTCGTTGTCTTCAACATCGATAATCTGAATATTTCCATTCCCATCCGTCACTTCAAGTTGTTTCCAGGCCATCAGATATGGATTGATTGAGCTTGGATGTGCTTTGTAAAAACGGTACATGGCATCAAAATGCTCTTGAGCCTTTTCATCAACGCCTGACATAAAAGCCAATGTCAACATTCCATAACCGTGTGCCTCTGAAACAGTAACCGAGTTGGTTGGATAAACCCAGGGACTGTCACTCACATTCCAATGCACATACATCTGAGCAGGTTCCGCATTTGGAATAGTGTGTAAATACCTTTCTTTCCATTTTTGATAATACGCAATGACTTCTTGGTCCAATTCCGCCTGTGTTCTGTTTGAGGGTAAAATGGTCCCTTCAGAATATTCGGTATGCTGAGGAAATGGCCTGTGAGGATCGCTTGCATAGAGAGTAATCAAGAAAAAACACATAAACAATACACTGAAAAACAATATGATTCTTCCTTTTTTGCGCATTCTTATCAATCCTCCTTCAGATCAAGGGACATTGTCCTTTTTTCACACTGTGCTTTTTGGCTTGGGGTTAGTTTTTGATACAACAGGTACATTAATGATGGCGCAAATTGCTCAAAGTAATCTGAAAACCGTTACAGAACCAAATTGGCATGCAATTACAGGAGTTTTAACTATTGCATTAATGGTATTTCATCTCATATGGGCGATTTGGCCGATTCTTTATTTCAGTGGCGTTTTTGTCGGGATGAAAAAAAAGAAAATATGGTTATTTAAGATTTAAAACAAAACGATTCTCTTCATTTTTTGTAAAACCTATTGTTTCCAAGTAATGATCATGGTCTTTGTTGATAGAAGAACAGGTTAGTCTTGTAAAGCCTTTTTTGATGAAATAATCCTTTTTTTCATGATAGAGATAATACGCAATTTTAAAATCCCGATATGCCGGAATGGCATAGTCAACTTGTATTTCCAGCGTTCTCTCATCCGCTTTTTTTGCAATAAAAATTCCTGCCGGTATTACATCCCGCAAAATATAAAAGCCAAAGTTATCGCTATCCACTTTTAAGTTTCTTTCAGGAAAATATTTCAGCATGTCCTTTCTGTAAAAATCCATAAAATAGGCCAGATATTCAGAATTGGGGTACAGGTTGATGAGTTTCAAATGCTCCTTTGCGTTATATATTTTAGTCAGGTAGTAGATGTTGATGATGATGATCCCGCCGTTCATAATTCCCACGGGGATTGCGCCGATTAGAAAACCGTAAACACAAAAGATTGCCGATCCAATCATGTTAATCCACCTGAGTTTGATGATCGAGCTCATCAGCAGGGATATCAGTACCAGTAACGAGGCGGCATACCCCACCCACTCCAATATGTTCATGTCCATTGTTCTTCCTCCTTTCTTTTAACTTGCCAAATAAATCATGATTTGTTGTGGAAAAAAACGAGTCAACATTCTTGTAGGTCATTTGGAAATTCTAAGATTCTTTCATCTATTCTTCTTGCGAGGCTATATGTGTAAGGGGTAAAATGTCTGTTCCAAAACGAAGCGCCCTTAATATTAAACGATTCAAAATCTACTCCGAGAAGGGGATAGTTATTTTGCATTAACCATTCCTGAACGTTATTTAACAATGTTGTTGCGAGCTCATTCCTTCTTTTTTCAGATAAAACGTAAGCCCCAGTGATGTTCATGATGCTTCTGTGATAAGAGATAAAAGACTCCCCTTCATGTTGAATCTTCATAAATCCCACAGGTGTTTTCCCTTCAAAGGCAATCCATAGATGTCGATTTTCACCCGAAAACCATTTTTTGAGTGACTCCAATGCGGGGGTATCTTCTGTTGGCATAAACAATGGAGCAATTCTGAAATATTTGTGATTTATTTCTTCTAAATGGCTTATAGTTTCCAAATCTTCAGTGGTTGCTTTTTTTATAGTTAGGTTGTGGTTTATTGATTCGTCAATTTTGCACGCTTTAATTGAGTCCACACAACGATTGCCAAAACCAAGCCAGAACCACGTGTCAACATCTGTTCGGTTTTGGGCATAAACCGTTATGGTATGTGATAAATAGCCGTCTTTGACCCACTGCGCTGAAGCGTAGGCGTACATTTTCTGATACGTTTTTCTGATTTGTTGTTCATCTTCACTGAACACACCATGCCCATATAAAGGAATGTAAACGCCTTTTGCTTTTCCAAAAAGAGAATCCACCTTGTAGCCGGCCAAAAAGCCTGTGAGTTGTTCGTTCTCATAAAAACCCCAGCCACCCCCATCCTTTTGAAGGATGGTGAATTGTCTGGTGACGATTTCTTTGAAATCACCAGCGGGAGGTAGAAATGGCAACCGTTCCCTTTGTTTCTGATACTTGTTAAGTATTTGATGGACTATCAGTTCTGCCTCAATGCCTTGAATGTTTTTAGTATTAATGTTAACACTCCTTTTTGAAGTTGATTTCACCATGAAATAAGAATAAAGATGTCGTTTAAATTATATCATCAACGGGTCCACAAGATGATATACTAAGGAAACATAATCTTTCGGTACAAACAAGGAGGACACAAATGAAGGCTTACCCAAAGGCAAAAAAAGAGATGGTTGTTGAAGAACATTTCGGTATGACGATAAAGGATCCATATCGGTGGATGGAAAATGAGAAATCAGAGGATTTAAATACTTGGCTGGCTGAACAAAATGAACTGACTCAAACCTTTTTGAATGGAATGCCCCGGAAAGAAGAAATCAATCAGCGTTTGAAACAACTTTACAATTACCCGAAATATTCAACCATCACGGCGGTGGGCAAAAAGATCATCTACAGCTACAACAAAGGTCTTCAGAACCAACCGGTTTATTATATTCAAGAAGGATTCGATACACAAGCACAGGTGCTGATCGATCCCAACACGTTGTCGGAGGACGGGACGGTATCCATTTTTATGAACGGCCATTCCAAAAACAACCGGTATTTGGCATATCTTCAATCTCAATCCGGGTCTGATTGGCATTTACTGAAAGTGATGGATTTGGAGACAAATGAAGTGCTGGCAGATACGATTGAATGGGTGAAATTTACCTGGGTGGCTTGGTACAGGGATGGGTTTTATTATTCGGGGTATGATCAACCTGCTGAGGGAAAAGAACTTTCACAGCAAAACAAAGGGATGAAGGTGTTCTATCATAAACTGGGCGAGACACAAAGTCAGGATCAACTCATTTATTCTGATACTCAGCATCCTCTTCGTTTCAATGGGGTTATGGTCAGTGAGGATGAAGATTATTTAATACTGGTGGTTTCGGAAGGCACATACGGCAGTGAATTTCGTATAAAAAGAATTGATGATAAAGAAGGCGGCTTTCGAACAATTTTTCAAGGTTTTGACAACGAGTATTTTTTCATCGGTTCATCAGGCCAGGATCTTTTCTTTTTGACGGATAAAGGTGCTCCCAACAAAAAGGTTGTAAAAGTAAACGCCACGAATTTGGAGATCGTTGATCTTATCCCTGAGACCGATCAGGTGCTTGAAAATGCCTGGAAATTCGGGGATCAAATCGTAACCTTGTACTTGCAGGATGTGATGGCCAAGCTGTGTTTATACAACATTAAGGAACAAATGATAAAAGAGGTTCAAATGCCCGGGATCGGCAGTGTGTTGGAGGTTGCCGGGGATAAGCAGCTGGATCGTATCCTCTTTTCCTTTGGGTCGTTTATTGCGCCTTTAAGCCTGTACACCGTGGATATTGCCGCCGGTGAGACCAAAGTGTTTAAGGAGTCCCCCTTGTCTTTTGATCCTTCCCAATTCATCACTGAGCAAGTCTTTTACGAGAGTAAAGACGGGACAAAGATTCCTCTTTTTATCACCAGAAAAAAGGATATCCAACGAACGGGGAAAAATCCCACCCTTCTTTACGCCTACGGCGGCTTTAATATTTCCTTGACCCCCGATTTTAATCCGGCGATCATCTATTTGCTTGAAAACGGAGCCGTTTATGCCCATGCCAACCTTCGTGGCGGTGGAGAGTACGGAGAGAAATGGCATAAGGCCGGCATGCACTTGAACAAACAACGTGTTTTTGATGATTTTATAGCGGCTGCTGAGTATTTGATTGACAAAGGCTACACTTCAAAAAAATATCTGGCGATCCACGGGCGTTCAAACGGCGGGCTGCTGATGGGGGCTGTAACCAATCAACGCCCCGATCTTTTTGGAGTTGTATTTGCCCAGGTAGGGGTAATGGATATGCTGCGTTTTCACAAATTCACCATTGGGTGGGGTTGGGTGGCGGAATACGGCAGCCCGGAAGATGACGTGTTCTTTCATCATATCCTCAGCTACTCACCACTTCATAACATCGAAGAAAAGGATTATCCGGCGGTCATGGTCATCACCGGAGACCACGATGACCGGGTTGTGCCTGCCCATTCCTTTAAATATTTAGCCACTTTACAGGAAAAGAATACAAGCGATCAGCCCATTTTGCTTCGACTGGATAGAAAGGCCGGCCACGGAATGGGAAAACCCGTTGAAAAGATTATTCAGGAATATACGGATATGATCGCATTCTGGTTTGGGTGTATGCAATAGCATACAATAGAAAGTGGATAAAAAAGGCCTCTTTGTGAAAGAGGCCTTTTTTCTGATCCGTTCATTCCTTTGGGCAACGATTTTGTTTTCTATAAAACTCCTTTTTTTCTAACGATTTCTTGGATTCGATGATATAATGATGTATATGAGAAAATAGTATTCTTGATAAAGGAGATTAAGATGATCCGTGGGCTGAATATGACAAAGGGGTTAGAAAACACTGGTGGTGACTTAGCCTTTTATAAAGGGTTGCTGCAGGATTTTTTTGATCAATATTCCGATCATGCTGAAAAGATACTTCAGTGCGTTTCAAAAGGGGAATTTTCACAGGCTGAATTGGAGGCGCATTCCTTGAAGGGGACTTCACAGATGTTGGGGTTTGAACAAGTCTACACCACAGCGCTTCAAATGGAGTTGTTGTTAAAGGATAAAGATGAGAAGAATTTATGTCGGCTAATCGCACCTTTGAAAGATCAATTAACAACCCTTTTAAATGATTTTAAGCGGTCTGATCTGTTTATTCAAAAACCGGAAAAACAGCTCTCCCTGAAATTAAGCGAAGAGCAAAAAAGCGACCTTTTAACCCGTTTGAACGCCTTGATTCCGGTAATAAAGACGGGCCATTATCAGGCAGAGGCTTTGATTGTTCAATTAATAAAGGATTATGGGAATTTTGGCTTGAAAAAAAAGCTTTCAGAGCTTAAATCCATGATTGAACAATTGGAATATGAAGACGCCTTTGATTTAATCAAAACCATACAGAAAGATGTATGAGGAGTGGGTTATGCAAAAAAAATACAGGATTTTAGTTGTTGACGATGAGCGTTCCAACAGAAAGGTGTTATCGGAATTATTAGATGAGGAATTTGATATTGTTTTGGCTAAGAACGCCGCCCAGGTTTTTCAGCGTTTGGACTCTCAAGAGAAGATCGATTTGGTCCTGCTGGATATCATGTTGCCGGATATGGATGGCTATGAAATCCTAAAAAAGATGAAAAACAACGACGATCAAAAAGAAATTCCGGTTATTTTTATTACCGTTCTGGATTCAGCGGAAGATGAGGAACGGGCTTTTCAACTGGGTGCGGTGGATTTCATCACCAAACCTTTTCATCCCTCTATTGTAAAACTGAGAGTCAAAAACCAGATCAAACTTCTTGAGCAAAAGCAAATGTTGGAGGAAATGGCCGGAATTGATGGATTAACCGGCATCAACAATCGCCGAAATTTTGACACGATTTATCAGAAGGAATGGCAAAAGACACGCCGGTATGAAGAACCCCTCTCTCTTGTGATGATCGATGTGGATTTTTTTAAGAATTTCAATGATCTATATGGACATGGTGCAGGAGATTTGGTTTTGAAAGCCATTGCCAAGGCTATCGAAAAGTCTCTCAACAGACCTGAAGACATGGTTGCCAGATATGGCGGGGAAGAATTTGTGGTGGTTTTACCTCGGACTGAAAAGACAGGGGCGATCAAAAAGGCTCAAGAGCTTCGTAAATCAGTGGAGGATTTGGCTATCAAACATGAGAAATCGGATTGTGCCGATGTTGTAACGATCTCCTTAGGAGGTGTCACCTATCAACCTGGAGATGATGATCCCCAGGAATTATTACGGCAATCTGATGAAATGCTTTATAAGGCGAAATCAAATGGAAGAAACACGGTGACCTGGCGATAACGGCAACGGTGCTGTTGAGCGGGCTTTTTCTGATATCCGCCGTTAAGAAGAATGGATGATAGAGGTCCAAAAAACCGGCCAAAAAGGCAAATGTGCTGGTTAGCAAAGGATTAGAAAGATGAAGAGACTATTCAACCAAGTCAAACAAAGGGTTTTGCATATAGCAGAAGAGAAGGGATTTTCAGAATTATTTTATCGGGTCTATTTTACAGCCGGTATCCTGATGTTTTTTGTTTCGGGCCTTGTTAACGTTCTTCTGGGATTCCATTGGATCACCTATGCCATTCCTTTTTCAGGCATTGTAGTCGCTCTTTTGAGTTATTGGATTGCTTACAGGGTTTCGAAACACAGCTTAGGCTTTATGATCATTACTCTGTATCTGAATTTCTGTGTCACGCCGTTTATGTGGCTAACCAATCTGGGATTTTCGGGCGGCTTTCAATATTTCGTTTTTATCTTGTTATTCTTTAATTTATTGTTGTTGAAAGGCAAAACAAGAAATTTCATTGCTTCGTTGTATATCCTGCTGGTTGCCGGTCTGGGGGTTTTCGAATCACAGAACCCAGATGTCATACTGGCGATGTCCGCAGCGGATCACAGTTATCCGGATCAGATTATCAGCATCATCATCAGTATGATCGGCTTTATGTTCTGTTTGAACACCTTCATCAGCCTCTACCAGCAGGAGCATGAAAAGATTATTCTTCTGTCCACAACTGATCCGTTAACGAAACAGTATAACAGGCGTTTTATCAAATCCATATTGAACGAGCTTTACACATCTCCCAATCCCAATTCACTAAAGAATAAATACGCCATCTTTTTTGATCTGGATGATTTTAAAGATATCAACGACACAAAAGGTCATACGGAGGGAGACCGTGTACTGGTTCAAGTCTGTCAGACGATTAAGAAGAACATCAGAGAAACCGATTATCTCTCAAGAATCGGCGGAGATGAATTCTTGCTGATCATTGAAGCAACGACTCCGGCTAGTTCCAGAGAAATTGCACACAGAATAATCGAACAGATTCAAAAGGATAACAACATCACAATCAGTGCGGGAATCACTGCGCTAAAAGGAAAAAAAGGAGTGGAGGAGCTGCTGATAACCGCCGATAAACTCATGTATGCCTCCAAAAAAAGAGGGAAAAACACACTCTCATTTTAACCGAGCTTGCGGATTTCCCAAGTAGTAAACATCCCCTAATGATATTTCACCCCGCAGAGGGTGCAAATAAGGGTGAGCCCCTTTCAGCTTCTACGCTTACATCAGAGAGTCCAGATTGTCCAAAATATGACTGAAAAAGATCTTGTAGCCATCACACAGGTAGTTGATTCGCCCGCCATCTTCACAGGAGATCCGCACCCGGTCTTTTGGACAGCCGCCGAAGCAGAGCTTGAGATACGGGCAATCAAAACATTCCTTACAAAGTCCGTAGGTTTTGTACATGCCGAATGGCCTGTTTCTTTCCATTATCTCCTCTAAGGGTGTTTCCATGATGTTTCCCAAGCAATACTCCTCGAAAGCATAATGATCACAAGCATACACGCTGCCATCCACCTCGACGGATGCACCATGGCCGCATAGGGGGTTATGAACGCACAGGCTGCTGGGGATGCCCTGCAGATTCCCGGCGGTCACTTCAAACAACTGGATATGTTTTTTCCCCTTATCCAGTACCTGCCATCTCTCAAAGACCGAAATCATGAAATGCCCATATCCTTCCGGAGAAACCGAAAAGGGGGCCATGTCATGCGCCATTTGTGGGCTATTGCTTCCGGGTGGGGTGGCAAAATGCTGACCGTTTTCAATTTCCAGAAAATCGGGCTTTCTTTCAACAACCGGCAAAAACTGCATATCATTCGTGTGTTTTCTGAGGAGGTTATAAACTGCTTCGGGGTGATTCTCATTGGCTGCATGGACTGCCGTCAGTGTGTTAAAACGGACATTCCATTTCTTAAGCCGTTCGATACCGTTCATGACACAGTCGAAGGAACCACCGGTTGCGTTTTTCCGATAGGCATCGTGCAGCGGTTCAGGTCCATCAATCGAGATGCCCAGCAGAAAATCATGTTCGGCAAAAAAACGGCACCATTCGTCATCGATGAGGGTTGCGTTGGTCTGTAAGGTGTTGATGATACGGCGGCCTTGGCCGTGCTGTTTCTCCCAGGCCATTGCTTTTTGAAAAAATTCCAGACCGGCCAGCAATGGCTCTCCCCCATGCCAGGCAAATTCGACGGTTGCGTTTTTTCCGTTGATATGAAGATTTTGTATGATATACGCCTCCAGAACATCGTCGGACATCAGTCGTTGCGATTGTGCCAAAAGTTTGGCTTTTTCGGTGTAATAGCAATAGTCGCATTGCAGATTGCAATGTGCCCCCACTACCTTTGCCATTACCGAAAAGGTCCGGTTGCTGCTAAGGCGCATCCTTGTTCAGACTCTCCCGATAGGCATTCACCGCCTGATGAAATTCAGCACCATCATCGATGCCCATTTCCTGTGCGATGAGCTGATTCAGCAAGGTATTCATCTCCATGATCAGTTCTTTGTTGGCCAGTGGATCCGATGCCAAATTGTTCTGTTCCAACGGGTCATTTTTCAAATCGTATAATACCATATCGTTGTCCGTTACTAACGCTTCAAATGTTGTGGGGGTATTGAAATCACCAGAGAAGTAGCGGGCGAATTTGTAACGCTCGGTGATGAGGGCACGCATGAGACCTCGAATATCGGTGTCTATGGTGAAATAAAGAATTGTCCGATTTTCTCCCAAAACCACTTTTGCCATTGTGGTGGAGATCAGTTCGCTGCAAAAGAGAGCCCCGGATCGGACCGATTGAGTTGTACCCTCGATGAGTGGCATGAGATTTTTTCCGGGTAGACCTCGGCTGATTTCACTTTTGCGTTCATCACTCAACCCCGTCATGTGGATAAAGGTAGGCGCCAGGTCAATATGGCTTGTGAGCGCATGAATGGAATTTCCCCCTTCATAATCTGGATGGTAGATCACCAGTGGAACGTGCAGGTTTTCCTCGTAAAGTAAACCGCCCTTTCCCTTCAGTCCATGAGCCCCTCCCATCTCTCCGTGGTCGGAGGTAAAGATGATGATCGAATGATTGAGCAGTCCCATTTCATTAAAGGATTGGAGAAGGTCCATCAGGTGATTGTCGCTGTCCTGAATGCAGTTGAAATAGTATTCCTGAAAGGTCTTCCAATCCTCTGGTGTATTGATCACACCGGTGACCCGGTTATCGTAGTTTTTGTAGCGAGATACGGCTTCAGGCAATGTGCCTTCAGTCACATCAACATTCATCGAGACCGGCAGGGGTTCTTGATAGGTCTTGGTGTACAGAATATCGTTCGGGGCCCCTCCCACTGAAACAAAGCCAACGGTCTTTTCATCAGTGGTGAAACACATGATATCGTGGGGATTGATGAGATTGACCGCTAAAAAGAAAGACCGCCCCTGCTCGTTTTGTTTTAAACCCACTTTTTCCAGCCATTCAATGGTATCGTTGACGATCTCACCATCTTTCTCATAGCCATCCCAAACACCGCCGATATAATCCCCGTCAACTCCCCAATCAGAAAATCCGTGTTCTGTGAGGTCGGTGATTCCCTCCTGCGCATCAGAAATCAGACTTGCGTCCCCCATATGCCATTTCCCTTTGAGGGCACTGTAATAACCCGCCTGCCTCATTCTGTCCCCTACAGTTGTGATCTCTTCAGAAAGCGGGTTCTGCCAGCCGAAATCGATATTGTCAATCATCCCGGTACGGTTGATGTGCTGGCCGGTGAAGATGACGGATCGGGAGGAAGTGGACATGGTGGCACAACAGTAATGTTTTTCAAAGGTGGTTCCCAAGGAAGCTAAAAGCTCTCTGGCCCGGTAGGCGGAGCCTTCCGGGTATGCTTCAAAATAGCGTTCCTGATCCGTTGTGATAAAGATGATGTTGTAATTTCCATCTTCGTTTCTTTCAGGGATAATGTTCAGGCTTTTCTCAAATGAAGATTGAACCTGTGCACTGGCTTTCCCGGTGTTCATTGTAAAGAGTATCAACAAGGCAACCGTAATTGCTCCCAGTTTGCGCCGTGTACTCATGATGTTCATTCCCCCTTTTTTAAAAAAGAATAGTTGATTTTCATTCAGCAATCTGAAATGCCGGTTGGATGTGAGGAAGGTATCGATTTGAAAATGATAAGCAGATAAGGAATTATACCCTTCATCCTAAACGATGTCAATTTTGTGGATGATAAAACAGACAAATTTGCTATACTATCTGTAAGATCTAGCGGATTTGAAATGGGGGGTATTCCTTGGAAGTCCTTTTGTATGTTGCCACCGGCGTTTTGTTTACCGTTTCCTTTGCAAAAGACAGGATAAAGACAAAAATGGCGTTAAAAAAGGCTTGGAAGTCTGTAGAAAAAATCCTTCCCCAATTATTGGGGATTGTTTTTGTGGTGGGGATCATCTTAGCGCTTTTTGATGCCCAAACCATATCAACCCTAATCTGCAATGAATCAGGGATAATCGGGATTCTTATTTCAGCAATAGTCGGGGCGATTACGCTTATTCCCGGATTTGTGGCTTTTCCGACAGCTGCCCTGCTGCTCGATAACGGCGCAGGCTATATGCAAGTGGCGGCTTTTGTATCGACCTTGATGATGGTGGGCGTGGCCACTGCACCGGTTGAAATGAGATGCTTTGGAAAGAAACTGGCGTTGATCAGAAATCTGATGGCCTTTGTCTTTTCATTTATCGTTGCAATGATTATCGGTCAGGTTGTCGGAAAATGAAAAAAATCGTCAGGCGTTATCGATTGCTGATTGGAATCGGGTTGTTTTTTATCGTTGCCTTCTTGATCAACCGCTCTTTTGCACAAAAAGCGATGGATTTATCCTTGGAAACGCTTTTGCAAATGGCTTATATCCTTCCGCCAATTTTTCTCCTGCTGGGATTGCTGGACGTTTGGGTGCCAAAAGAAACCGTGGTGAAATACATGGGAGCAGGTTCCGGGCTTAAAGGCATCGTCTTAGCGTTCATAATCGGTTCAGCAGCTGCGGGGCCTCTTTACGGGGCATTCCCGGTGGCCGCCGTGTTCATGAAAAAAGGCGTCAAATTCACAAATGTGCTGATCTTTATCGGTGCCTGGTCAACGACCAAAATCCCCATGTTTTTGTTTGAGATGACCTCTTTGGGAGTCCCCTTTGCATTAACCCGCCTGTTCGTGGATATTCCAGGCATTATTCTGATGGCCTTTTTGTTGGAAAAACTTCTGTCTAAAAAAGAAATCGAAGAAATCTATCAACGGGCTTCTCAAGAATAATCACATAATTCTTAATTTCAATACCCATTCTCTCTTTCGGTATGAAACACGTGGCTGTTCATTGTGTTATACTAAATTGTTCATAAAATTTGAGAAATCTGTTCTCGCTATTTGGTACAATCGAGGGAGGATAGATTGCCCGATAAGAAGGGATAGATGATGATATATGAGTTCATTTTCGGATTTTCAACATTTGTTTTATATTATGCCTTAGCGGCATTGGTTTTATTGCTGGTCCGGCCGCTTTTTAAACAGCAAATGGAGCTTTTTAGAAAACTGCTTCACATTGCCTGCACCATGTCCGTTTTGGTTCTTCAATACGCCATTGAAACCTGGTATATCTCCGTGGCGGTAGTGTTGACCTTTGCGGTTTTCGTGTTTCCTATCATCGCCTTTGTTGAAAGATATCCGAAAGTCATCAGTGCCTTTCATCAGAGAAAAAAGGGCGAAATCCGTTCAAGCCTCGTATTGGTCTTTGTGATGATGGCGCTTTTAACCACCGTTTTTTGGGGACTTTTAGGGGAATCATGGAAATATATAACGGTGATCGCAGTGATGGCGTGGGGATATGGAGATGCTGCCGCCTCACTCATCGGAAAACGATTCGGAAAAAATAAGATCAACCATCGCTTGGTTGAAAGCGCAAAGACCAGAGAGGGAACAATTGCCATGTCCGTGGTTGCCTTTTTTGCGATCTTTTTCAGCCTGCTCATGTTCTCATCACTACACTGGTATACGAGCCTGCTCACAGCCATGTTGATCGCACCGATCAGCGCTGTGGTAGAAATGTTTTCACACAATGGGGTGGATACCATCACGGTTCCTCTGGCAACCGCCGTCCCAACCTATGGCGTGATTCAGTTGTTATCGGTTATCGGGATTTAGAATGGTCACAATCGATAAGGCATCGGCCAAACGCGAAAAGACTATGTTGGTGGCATTTTTACTCAGCTCACCCGGTCCTTTGCTGACTGGTATTGCCGCACTTTCCAGTCAATCGGCAACACAGATTGCCGATTTCCTGAGGCGCTCTTCTGAATTAGTTGCGTTGTTTGTTGCTTGGTGGGTTTTTCGAAAAATGCAACGAGATACCACAACAGATCAAGTGTTTCAAAATAAAATGTCTCGAATTGCGAATCTGACGGTTTCAATCGCCATGATCTGTTCGGGAATCGCCATGTTTATCGTGGGTGTGATTCGATTATTTGTTTTTAATATTGGTGGAAAAGTCATTTTAGGATTAGTGATCGCTGTATTAGGCCTGATAACCAATTCCTGGTTTTGGTGGCGATACTGGAGCATGAATCGGGAAATTCCGGATTCGGTGATTGAAGGCCAAAGAAATTTGTATCGTGCAAAGTCATGCGTAGATATAGCCGTTGTCAGTGCGTTAACGGCTGTACTGCTGGCCCCAAACCATCCGGCTACCCAATATGTGGATGCCGTTGGTTGTATGATAGTCGCTTTCTATCTTTTTTACAGCGGAGCAAAGATGATGAAGCAATCGAAACAAGCTGATATAGAAAAAACAGTTTCCTAGATTAGAACCTTTTCAACAGTTTTTTAAAGGCTGTTGCCATGGGGTATTTTGAAAGATCTTCTAATGTGACCCATTTTATTTCTTCATTTTTAGCCATGCTTTTGTCATTATCATATTGCTGTAAAACCTCTTCATTTAATTCTCCCGGATAGTTGTTTTCATACAGAGTCATCATCCATGTTTTGTGCGTAAAGACATGTTTGGTAGAACCAATGACTTTTAGTGAACACGTTCCTTTGTTTATGGTTTCCTTTAAATAATTGATTAGTTGTTCTTTTGCGTTTTCTGTATTTTTCCCTTCAGCGATTGGAAATCCCCATAATCCATTAAGAAGTTCTGTGGAAGCCTTTGTTATCATTATTTTGTTATGCTTTTTAATAATACCAACCGCAACGGGTATCTTTTTATTTTTTATTTTTTTTCGTTTAACAGGTAACTCATCCTGAAGCGAGCGTTCCTTGGCTTGACAGCTATTTGTCAAGGGACAACTCTCGCAGCGTGGTTTTTTTGGAAGGCAGACCAAGGCACCCAATTCCATCAAAGCCTGATTGAAATCCCTGGCATTATCAGGGATGAGTTCACGGATTTGATTCTGAATGACCCGTTTATTTTTGGCTTCCCCGATATCCAAATGACTGTCAAAGAGTCTGGAGAAAACACGCAGGACGTTGCCATCCACAGCCGGAATGGGTTGATTATAGGCAATGCTCAAAACAGCGCCTGCGGTATAAGGTCCGATTCCCGGGAGTTTCAACGCTTCTTGATAATCCTCCGGGAATCGCCCTTGGTGTTTTTCAACAATCACTTTAGCGCATTTGTGGAGGTTGCGGGCTCTGGAATAATATCCCAGGCCCGCCCACAGGTGCATGACTCGCTCTTGCGGAGCTTTTGCCAGATCGTAAACCGTCGGAAAAGCTTCCATGAATCGTTTATAATAGGGAAGAACTGTATCCATCTGCGTTTGCTGGAGCATAATTTCGGATATCCAAATATGATAAGGATCCAGACTCTCCCTAAAGGGGAGTGTTCTCTGATGAACCTGATACCACTTTAACAACGCTTGTTGAAAGCTCATCTTATCTTTCACTCCTTCATCTTCATTGATAAAAGCATACCATATCTCAACGAACCAGAATCTTATATTCGCCATACCCCTCTTTATCCATGTCTTCGTAGGGGATAAACCGTAAAGCGGCCCCATTGATACAGTATCTTAGGCCTCCCTCTTCTTTCGGCCCATCGTTAAAAACATGTCCCAAATGGGAATCTCCCAGTTTGCTTCTGACCTCTATTCGTTGCATGCCATGGGTATTGTCTTCCACATAAACCAGGGCATCAGCGTCAATTGGTCTGGAGAAACTCGGCCAACCGCATCCGGAATGAAATTTGTCATCGGAAACAAACAAGGGTTCTCCACTGACGATATCCACGTAAATCCCCTTCTGATAAAAATCATCATATTCACTGGTATATGGTCTTTCGGTTGCGCCCATTTGAGTCACATTAAAAGCTAATTCCCCAATACGGTTTTTCAGGGCATCGTCTTTTGAAATATTCAATTTCAAATCCAATTCAATTAAAGGATCATCCGCTGTATTCAGATCAATGTGGCAATAGCCATAGGGATTTTTATCCAGATAATCCTGATGATAGTCTTCCGCATCGTAAAATCCCTGAAGTGGAGCAATTTCAATGGCTGTTTTTCGACCCTCTTTTTGTTCAAAGGCTTCAATAACCCGTTTTACTCTCTGCTCCTGTTCTTCCGTTGTGAAATAAATGCCCGAGCGATATTGGCCACCTAAATCGTTTCCTTGTTTATTGACAGAATAAGGATCGATCGTTCTTAACAAATGTAGAATCAACTCTTCAAGACTAACCACATTTTCATTATACTCAATTTTGACCGCTTCAGAGTGACCGGAGCCGTTGATTACTTCACGATAGGTCGGGTTCTCGGTCAACCCGTTTGCATACCCTACTTGAGTCTCCTCGACTCCGTCCACCCGTTTGAAATAACCTTCAACACCCCAGAAACAACCACCTGCAAAATAAATCGTTTGAAGATCTTTATACTTTGTGTTTATGACTTCCTCTTTGAGATTTTTATTGTCCATATCATTCTCCTTTTGTTGGTTTTTGTTTGTGTTGTTTGCAAACAGAAATATCATCGATACAATGACGATGATGACTATTAATATAGCACCCTTCATTTTAATCACTCTCCTAATAAAGATCGCTTCATATATTTCTTTCTGTTATAAGAGACGTAAATCATATTCGATGAAATTTGTGTTTTGTGGTCACTTCCAAACTACTGAAAATTGATTTAGTAAAGTGATATTTAGTAAATTTATCTTTAGTATATTTAGGAGAGTTATATTGCAATTGATTAATCAAATTCTTGAAAAAAACAAAAATGACAAAACCAGATGATATTAGTAGTTGGTTTAAAAAGACCAAGAGATAGATATCGGCGCTGTTAAAAAAAATACCCTTCACATTTGTGAATGCAAATGGACTAAAAGCAAAGACAAATTCACTTCTTACGGACTTAAAAACTGAATTTGATGACATTTATTATCATTTGTTTTCAAGAAACGGATTTGAGGATATTCCTGAAGAAGAAAATGTTGAGCTTGTGAGTTTTGAATAAAGAATAATTAACTCATACTGGAAAAAATGTTGAAAAAAGGGTTTAAGGTCCTAGACTTTAAACCCCATATTCTCTTATCAATCCTTTTTTGTTTTTTTCAACCTTACCGGTCTTCCTTCAATATATCCTCTGTAGCCCACAGGCTCAAGCTGGAATCTTGGGGCATCTTCCCGAGCCCATTCAAAGCCGTACAATTCCGGATTATAATCATCAATAGCCTGCCAGAGTTCACCAATTGCTGTTCTGAATGCTTCTTCTTCATACGGAGGACCTTGGAATATCATCATTTTACATTTTGGCAGATCCATGATCTCACAACCTTCGGGAATTGATCCTGAAAAATCCGCTGGAACTTCTACTCCTTGTGCATATTCTGAAGTACCGGGTTTAATCATGTTTTTTGGAAACCAGACACCCATGGGTTCATTGATGGCTTCTTTGATACTGGATAGTATTCCCCATATTTCGCAGGGTACTTCTTCGCAGTATTCAAAAGAGTCCTTTGCTTTTTTTCCTCTTCTAACGATAAATCTTCTTTCATCTCTTTCAACAACCTGGACAAATACCGTTTGTAACTTTTCTTTCTTTTCCATTTCATTCACTCCCTTTCGCTTCAGAGATATAAGCCCCTCTACCAGATAAGGCATGAACAGTTTGATAGGGGGGGCCTTTTTTGAATAGGATTTTGGACTGATACCGAATTCTTTTGAAAAAGCCCGAGTAAAGCCTTCATGTGAGTTGAAGTGAAAATCAAACGCCACATCAATCACCCTTGTTTTTTCATCTCTAAGTTTTAAAGCGGCTTTTGTCAATCTCAGAGCCCTGAGATATTCAAAGATGGTTTTTCCGGTATATTCTTTGAATATTTTGGCTGCGTACCAGGGGGAATAATTAACTTGCTCCGCCACTTTCTTCAAAGACAACTCTTCTTGGATATGGTCTTTTAAATATTTTTGCATTTTTTGAACAGACCTAATCTGTTCTTCTTTGTTCATACCCTACCTCCGGACATTTCAGGGGGACAGATCCGACGATACGGAAATCATCACTCCTGACCCCGCTGGCGCATAAGAATCCTATCATTTTACACAAGGAAATTTCTTGACCTGGGTTGTCAGGTTTAATTATATTCTAATCCTTAAAAAAGATTTAAAAGGCATTGATTATAAAAATCATTAATGCAACCATGTTAAAGCAATGATCGCCGATTTAATGACACTGGTTGTATTGAATTCGGATCGATCTTCAACGGGAGTACCGCTCTCACTAAGGTAAGCCCGATCATATTTCCGAGTATTGCCTCTTCCGTAGCAATTTTCGAAGCAATCACCACCAGATCTTCCGCAAACATTATCAACAAAATAGCAATAAACCATACGATTAGTAGTTTTCTCATATTATCTTCCTTCTAAATTTTAGAGAAGATAAATAGTTTACTGGGCATCTTATATGATAAAAAAAAAATAGTGATTTATTGATTTTCAAGTATAATATAACAATGACAAATTCAAATACTAAAAATGCATATGAACTAATGGAAATAATCAAATGTGAATATCAACGGATACTTGGAGAAACCCTTGTTGGTATCTACCTGCACGGCTCCCTCGCCATGGGGTGTTTTCATCCCGATATCAGCGACATTGATTTTCTGGTGGTCGTTGAAAAACCTTTAGTGAAAGAAATTAAAAAAAAGTTGATTCAAACACTTGTCAATCTAAATGAAGTTAAACCCGCTAAAGGTTTTGAAATGAGTGTATTATTACTGAAAGACACTCAAAATTTCACTTATCCCACCCCTTTTATTCTTCACTATTCCAATTCTCATCAAGAAAACTTCTTACAGAAGGGTCAACTGTGCGAAAATGGAAAAGATCCCGATTTAGCAGCGCATATCACCGTTCTCAAAAACAGAGGAAAAGTGATTTACGGGAAGGCGATAGAAGAAGTTTTTAGCAACGTTCCATCCGAAGATTATCTGAAAGCCTTGATTTATGATATTGATGATGCCAAGGAATTAATGAGTGAAAATCCGGTATATTTCACACTTAATATTTGCCGGACACTTTGTTATATGAAAGAAGGCAAAATACTATCAAAAGTTGAAGGTGGACGCTGGGGATTAAACAACCTTCCGAATAAATTTCACAGGATTATTCAACAGTCATTGAAAGTCTATGAATGCGGGGAGCAAAACCAACTCTTTAATCCGGTGGAATTACAAGTTTTTTTGAACTTTGTTCATATTAAGAAAAGATAGGGGAAGGATGGTACAACAATTTCACCCTTTACAAATGTTCCCATGTTTTATCCTCTTCAGGAGATAACCAATCTTTTGCAAGTATACATTCACTAGCCAATGTCACATCCGATATGGCATGTTTGATCTTTAGGAATTCAATAAAATCCAAAATTTCAGACAATTCATTTTCTTTGAATAAATCAAGTTCGTTGATTATTTTTTCTTTTACTTTCATATTTACCTCGTACTTTAATAAAAACTACCTAATGAATTATAACACTATTAATTAAATTGAGGGGAGATTCGACTCACTCTAGACTCAAGGACATTTCAATTGTTTTTAAAACAATATGCCAAGTTCACTTGACACAATATGCAAAGTCTGCTATACTATATCTGCAAAGCGAGCATTGCATATCGAGGTGATCTTTTGAAAACGAAGATTAAAGAACTCAGAAAGGAAAGACGGTTGTCGCAGTCTGATTTAGCCTATGAGGTAGGCACGACCAGGCAGACCATCACATCCATCGAAACGGAGAAATACACCGCATCGTTAATTTTGGCGTACAAGATTGCACATTTTTTTGGAAAACAAATCGAAGAAGTCTTTGACTTTTCTCAAGTGGAGGAATTATAAATGGAAAAATACAGGAAGAACCTGCGCATTAGAATGCTATGGATGTCTTTGGCAATCATCTTAGCTGTGAGTCTTCTCATCATGAACTCGATCAAGATGGTAGAAGCAGCTGAAGGAGAAAGTTTTTCAACCGGATTCATTGATGGATTTCAAAATGGTCTTTTGGCAGCCATGGTGGGTTTGTTTTCGGTTTTAATTATAAAATACTTATCAATCTTTCGAGATGAAAAGAAACTCAAACTTTGGTACAACCATGAACATGACGAGAGACGCCAGCAGATTAAATTAAAGGCCGGTGGCAATCTGGTTATTATCAATGCGGTGATTCTGCTATTCGCAGGAATAGTGGGCGGTTATTTCAACA
>ERZ795048.1134-NODE-1134-length-25223-cov-28.766171_pt1 | contig 25223 bp, 20 predicted proteins | sample MGYA00375132_ERZ795048 | MGnify/ENA primary metagenome ERZ795048 (study PRJEB30177, sample SAMN05720225) | activated sludge metagenome | isolation source: Anaerobic digester | place: Hong Kong | collected 2014-12-17 ... | reverse complement strand
ATCTTTGGCTATTTCCCAACAATTTACTACTTTCACGGGCTCTATTTAAAAATTATTTAGGAGTAAAATTGCTGATTTTGTATGCAATATAGTTGGGTTACAAAGGCGTTGGTTCAAAAAATCATTTCGTTCCTTCCCTTTAGACATAGCATAAATTTCTTCTTTCAAAAACATGTTACACATGGTGTTGAATTGACGGATGAATATTTCTCCGACAGGTTAATCCATGCCAGAAACCATTTAAAATATTTCACCGAGTTAACAGGTTCTGAAATTCCTTCAAAAACGCTTGAGCTTGGCACGGGTTGGTATCCGGTAATTCCAATTTATTTCTTCCTAAAAGGCGTAAATAGAATTTATACCGTTGATATTGCCAACCACATTAAAAGAGATTACACAAAGTTAACCATCAAAAGGTTCTTAAGCGAAATTGAAGCAGGAAGATTGAGCGTTGAAAATGAGCAATTAGTTCAAGAGCGAATAGAACAGCTTAAATCAATTTTAAAGTCGGAAAGCATCCCTGAGCAGCAGCTACTTTATAATTTGGGTATTATTGTTAAAATTCGTGATGCCCGCGATAGCGCATTTGGTGTAGAGGTTTTCGATTTAATCCATTCAAATAATACCTTTGAGCATATTTCAGAAACTGAGCTGAAGGAAATTCTTGGTGAGTTTAACAAGTTGCTCAAGAAAGGTGGCATTATGTCGCATTTTATTGATATGACCGACCATTTTGCGCATTTCGACAAGTCGATTTCCATATATAACTTTTTAAGGTTTTCCCCCAGCAAATGGCGCATGATTGACAACAGTATTCAACCGCAGAACCGTTTGCGTGTAACTGATTTCGAAAACATTTACAAGGAGTTAGGAGTTGACTACAAAATTGTAGAAATTAGGGAGGGGAATGTTGATGAACTTTCCCAAATACCATTGCATAAAACTTTTAGCAATTACACAAAAGACAATTTGGCAATGAGCCATTGCCAGTTTGTTACGCTAAAGAAGTAGTTTATATCAGCTTGAGTTTTACATCAATCCATGAACGTATCCGAATAAGGAATTTTACTGAATCGGGTACGCGTATTCGCTGCGAAGCTATTCTCGATGCGCTGGTTCGTTTTATTCTTCTAAGCAACGCTCCGTAGTAGCGGTACGCTAGGTAAACCCCCAACTTTGCTTGTGCTGGCAGTTTTTTTATTCCCACCAACGATTTATCTAAATCGTTCTGAATATCCTGTTCAATGCTTCTCTTACTCTTTTCGGTGAAGTTGGAAAAGTCAACATCGGGAAAGTAAACTCGTCCACGCTCTTCGTAATCATCCTTTAAATCCCTCAGAAAATTTACTTTTTGAAATGCTTCACCCAGACTGCGAGCCGGAGCCGTAAGTTCATCGAATAGTTGCTGATTGCCGTTACAAAAAACTTTAAGGCACATTAAACCAACAACCTCGGCGCTACCGTATATGTACTTTTTGTATTCGCTGGTACTGTACTCCTGCTTCTCCAAATCCATTTCCATGCTAACGAGAAACGATTCAATCAGTTCGTGTGGAATTTTATACTGATTTACAATAAGTTGAAAGCTATTGAGTATTGGGTTGGTGCTAATTCTCTCGCTTATCGACTTATATGTTTGAGCTTTCAGCTCAGCAAGCAATTCGCGCTTTGGGTGCTGGTGAAAGGTGTCGACAATCTCATCGGCTAACCGAACGAAACCATATATAGCGTATATCGGTTCCTGAATTGAGTGGTGGAGCATTGAAACCGCTTTCGAAAACGAGGTTGAGTAGTGGGTTGTAAAAAGTTTGCTACAACCCATGCAGGTTTTACTGTACAGATCCATAGCGTTTAACAATTTGTTCGGTGGTAAGTCGCGAGCTAATTACTGCCATTGGCAACCCCGTTCCCGGAATGGTACTTGAACCCACGTAGAAAAGGTTTTTAAACTTCTCATCGGTATTATGCGGACGAAAGTAACCAATTTGGTTTAAATCATGCGCCAGTCCTAGTCCGCTTCCGCGGTATAGGTTATACATTTTTTCCCAGTGTAGGGGGGTAAGAACTGTTTTTGAAACCAAATTTGCCTTTATGTCAAAACCAACTCTTTCGGACAGATCACTAATTATAAAATCGGCAATCTGTTCGCTGTCGTCCCAGCTGGGCTTGAAGCGTAAATCGGGAACGGGACAAAGAATGAAGAGCGCTTCGGAACCTTCGGGAGCATACTCGGGGTTTGCTTTTGTGGGCACATTTACGTAGTAGTAGGGTTTCTCAAGGCTAATGCTATTCTTGAATATTTTTGAGCTGTACTCCTCAAAGTTTTGCCCTAGGAAGTAGTTGTGAACCTTCAACCCATCAATTTTCCCTTTTATTCCAAGGTAAAGGGTAAACGGGGCAAGAGTCCATTTCATGCGGTCGAGTTTCCGTTCGCTGTAGTTCTTCCGGTTTAAAACTTTTCCTCGGAAAGCAGCGGCATCGGAGTTTATAATAAATAAATCGGCTTTCCAGGTTTTACCGTTTTTATCGGTGAGAAATTCAATTCGCCCATTGTTATCCTTTTTATAATCAACTATTTCTGTGTTATAGTGGATGGGAATACTTCTTTTCTGAATTTCACCTATAAGACCCTCAACAATTTTATACATTCCACCCTTAACGTTGTGGTAACCATCGTGAACCATTTCGGTGTAGGTTAGCATGGAGTAAACCGCAGGTGTATCGAATGGGGTTGCCCCAAGAAAGAAAGCCACCAGCGAAAAAATAACTTTCACTTCGTAGGAAGTGAAATGCTTGTTCATTTCGTTCCACATACTCCGAAGCATAAGCGGTGCGTGCTGAAGCGGAACCGACGATAACGATGCTGCGAAAGCTAGCGGTGTGTTGAAGTTTTTTCGGATAATTCTGTTCTCGGTATCGTGAAAAAGTTTCCCGGTTTTCTCGAGGTACTTCTTCATTTTTTCAGCAAAATCGGGTTCGATTCCTGCAAATTCTTTGGCCAGCCTGTTTAAATCACGGTATATGGTGAAAAACTTGTTGCTGCCTGAGAAATTAACTGTGTAAAGTGGATCGAGAGGAAAGAATTCGAAGGGAAGTTTTATTCCAGTCGATTTAGAAAACTCATCGAACTCGTAACTCATGGAGAAGAAGGTGGGAGCCAAGTCCCAGGTAAATCCATCCTTCTTTAGCTGGTTAAGCCGCCCACCGGGTTGATGATGTTTCTCAACCAACTCAACATTAAAACCTTGTGAGTGTAAACGTAGGGCAGTAGTTAATCCACCTAAACCAGTTCCAACAACTAAGGCATTTTTCATTCAAAAAAAATTTACTAAAGATAAATATTCTTCAATAACCATAAAAATAATAATTCCAAACAATTTAACAGTTCCAATACGTTTCTGTTCAATTTATTTTCTGTTTTATTGAACGTTTTTTTATTGGCTAAAAACTAGATATATTGCAGTTTATTTTTTTATAGTTAAGTATAAACCATTTTTGTTTACAGCAATCAAACCTTGTGAATTAACCAATAATTATTAATATGAAGAGAATATTTTTGCTAATCATTCCAGTTGCTATGATTACATTCAGTTGTGCTCCAAAAAAGAGCGCAGATACAAATCCTTTCTTTGTTGAGTGGGATACACCGTTTGGTGTTCCTCCGTTCGATAAAATTGATAATGAGCATTACATTCCGGCTTATGAAGAAGCAATGAAACAGCACAAGGCTGAAATTGATGCGATTGTTGCAAACAGCGAGGAGCCAACTTTCGAAAACACCATCCTGGTTTACGATAAGTCTGGAGAATTGCTAAGTAAGGTTAGCTATGTTTTCAACGGGCTATCAAGTGCGAACTCCAACGACAGAATGCGCGAAATTGACAAAGAGTTAACTCCTAAGTTAACAGCACACTACAACGAAATCAACCTTAACCTCGATTTGTTTAAGCGTATTAAGGCTGTTTACGAAAAGCGCAACGAAATTGGCTTAGATGTTGAGCAAATGCGACTAGTTGAAACCATCTACCGCAATTTCCAACGTAACGGTGCCGATTTACCCGACGAACAAAGAGATGAGTTTAAAGCATTGAAGGAGAGAATGGCCATGGTTTCTCTAACCCTTAGCCAGAACTTGGTGAAGGAGAACGATGGTTTTAAGCTCATTATCGATAATGAGGATGATTTAGTTGGGTTGCCCGATGATGTAAAATTCTCTGCAGCCGAGCTGGCTAAAAAGTTGAACATGGAAGGCAAGTGGGCTTTCGATTTGTCGAAACCCAGCTGGATACCATTCCTACAGTTCTCTGAACGTCGCGATTTGAGAGAAAAAATATTTACAGCATACTTCAATAGAGGCGACAACAACAATGAGTTCGATAATAAAAAATTGTTTATTGAACTTATGACTCTTCGCCAAAAAATGGCTGAAATGCTGGGTTTTGAGAACTTTGCCGAGTATGCAACTGACATTAATATGGCCAAGAATCCTGAGAATGTATACGATTTCTTAATGAAGGTATGGGAGCCAGCCCTGCAGCGAGCAAAGCAGGAGCGAGATGATATGCAGGCAATTATCGATAAGCAAGGTGGCAACTTCAAGTTGCAATCGTGGGATTGGTGGTACTACTCCGAGAAGGTTCGTAAGGAGAAGTACGATTTGGATGAGGAGCAGCTAAGGCCCTATCTGTCGCTCGAAAATGTTACCAATGGTATATTTTTCATGGCTAATAAACTATATGGATTGGAGTTTAAAAAACGCGACGATATTCCGGTTTACCATCCTGAGGTTGAAGCATACGAGGTGCTTGAGAGCGATGGAACGCATCTTTCCGTTCTGTATATCGACCCACATCCACGCCAGGGAAGTAAAGAGAGTGGAGCATGGTGCGGTTCATACAGAAGCGGTTCGTACAGAAATGGTAAAAAAATAACTCCGGTGGTTACCATGGTTCTGAACTTTACCCGTCCAACGGGCGATAAGCCTGCGCTGTTAAGCTGGGACGAAACCGAAACCCTTTTCCACGAGTTTGGCCATGCGCTTCACAACTTCTTTGCCGATGGTCACTACAATACTACCAGCCGCAGGGTTCCTCGCGATTTTGTTGAGTTACCATCGCAAATTATGGAGAACTGGGCCAGTGAGCCTGAAGTTCTAAAGAACTACGCCAAGCACTACCAAACTGGCGAACCCATGCCCAACGAGCTGATTGCTAAGCTTCAGAATGCGGGTCATTTCAACCAGGGTTTCGCTACGGTTGAGTACTCAGCCTCCGCAATCCTCGATATGGATTGGCATACATCAGAAGTAACTGCAGAAACCGATGTGAACAAATTCGAAAAAGCATCCATGGATAGAATTGGTTTAATAAACGAAATTGTACCCCGCTACCGCACAACTAACTTCGGTCATATTTTTGGAAGTGGCTATGCATCTGGCTACTACGTGTACCAGTGGGCTGGTGTGCTCGATGCCGATGCCTTTGAAGCATTTAAGGAAACCGGCGATTTGTACAACCAGGAGCTGGCTGCCAAATTCCGTAAGCATGTTCTTGCCGAGAACGGCATGGGCGAGGGTATGGAGCAGTACCTCAAGTTCCGTGGCAAGGAACCTTCAATTGATGCACTGCTAAGGCAGAAAGGATTGAAATAAGAAGTCTTTCATAAATATTAAGAAACTGTTTAAATTTTGTTTTATAATTATGTAAAATATAGCTTTATCAAAAAATTGATTTCTCACTTCGTTCGAAATGACAAAGAATAATTTTTGTGGGGTTGTGGGTGGGCGTAAGTAGCGGGCGATTCCGCCCGCTACTTACGCCCACCCACAACCAATGCTTCGAAAAAACAATGTCATTTCGAACGAAGTGAGAAATCTAAAAAATCGAAAATTTAAACAGTTTCTAAATCATTTAATACAATTTCAGAAGAAACCTCCTTAAAATAAGCCGCATCTTCACTGGTTAAAGTTGAGTTGTAAATAGATAAAGTAGAGTTTTCTTTAAAAAGAGTTGAGAAAATTACACATGCCATAATATAAGATCCATTTATTGAAGGATGATTCCAGTCGTTTGAATGCAGGTAGTGTAAAGGATAGTTTTTATCCTCAAGTACTCTATACCATGCCCAGCCAACAGGTGCTATTATTAAGTCAATAAAAGTTAAGAAATTTATTGTGTTTTGGTATATGTATTTTTGCATAACTTCGTAATTATCAGGCCAACCATACCATGTCATTCCATCTTCGAACGCCCACGGCATACAGAATACAATTTTTGTTGATTCGCTATTTGCTTTTATTTTTTTTTCTAACTCTAGCAATGCAGGTAAAACAGGATGATCAGTAAAGTATGTTGGATATGCAGTGTTTCTTCCAACTCCTTGCAGTACAACGTAATCCCACTTGTGCTTATCAATATAATTCTCCGATGTAATGCTTACAGCGTGGTCAGATAAATACATTCCTCCTGGATTGTATGAATCTATTGTCACATTTTTATTTGCACTTTCGGCCAAATTTTTAAATAATTGGGGAAGATCATTATACCCAAAGTAGCTACTTCCAAGAAAAAGTATTTTACACGATTCATCCTTTCTATCTTGTATTATTGAGTTAGAATAAGTTTGTAATGCAATAGCTATAAACAGAAAAAAAACAGCTGATTTTTTCATTGTGATTTACTTAGTTATTAGACAGCTATATTTTTATGATTTTTTTTGACATTGAACCACTGCTTGTTTTAACTAATAAAATGTACACTCCCTTTGGTAGTTGATTAGCATTGAAAGTACAAGAATGTTTCCCTTCTGGTAATTCTTTCTTAAGAAGATTTGCAATAGTTATTCCGTTAGAATTGATAACTTGAATTCTAACATGTGATGGTAATTTTAATTCAAAATTTATTGTTGTAATAGAATTAGTTGGATTTGGGAAAACTTGTAGTTCCATATTATTTGTTATATGGTTTACTGAAGTAGGAATTGATTCAATGCTTCTATGAATTAGATTTATTGAATAACTTGAGTTGCTATCAACATTCAGCTCTTGCCCAATTACATGAATAAAGTTTGAATTGTTAGGAATAAGCAAGCATAATCCATAAATTTCAGTAGCATTGTAGAAACTGATAGGTTTGTTCTGTGAGTAAAGAGTTGAAACATTCCACTCGTTATCTTTTTTTATAGCGTATCTAATATTTCCCAAATTCCAGCATTGCATTCCGGAATGCCTTGAGGCAATATCTGTAAAAATAATATTAGGCTTATTTTCTTTATCAAACTTTAGGTTGGTTAAACCTCCTGTAAAACTTCTTCCATCTGTTCCGTAATATCCATCATCGTTTGTGGTAACAATCTCGCTGGTCCAGTTACCCGCACCTAAACGTGTTAAAAAGAAAAGAGATGCCTGTGTTGCCGATCCTGTTGGCACTCGCGGAATATAGGTGCATGAAATACTTGGAATTCCATTTTTATCAAGACAAATTGAAGGAAACCAACCAGCTTCATCTTTAGTTCCAGATTGGTAATTAAAAGCTATTTCTAATTCCCATATACCTGATTTATTTGTTGCGTAGCAAAGATGACTAGGCGAAAATGAGTTTTCTGAAGTCTTACCAAAAACAACATGTGCATATCCCTGCTCGTCGATTTGCAAATCCTGACGATTTAGCGCTTTTACATATTCATCACAGGTAGGAATTGTATTGTAGTTGTGAATTAGTTCCTTCGTCCAGCTACCGCTGGCATTTGTTAGATAAAACAGATTCGAATTAACAAATGCGTAGTAATAATCATCAGAATCAGGATTTGAACGAGTTTTAAGCACAAGCAAATGGAAAGAGTTGTCAGTACCCAAATCGGCAGATAATTCGTAAATAAATCTTCCACCACTATTATTAAAATGGAGAATGTCCTCACTTTTCCATTGAGCATTATTATTTTTATAGTAATGTGTTATTATCTGATCATGATCATTTGATATACCAACAAAAATATGGGGATTCGAATCAGAGTCAAATAATAAAACTGAAACTTCCAGATTTGAGCCACGAGCAACTTCTTGGTCTTCGAAATCACCGTTAGGTTCTATTTTCCTGAAGTAAAGAGTTTGGTCTTGTTTTTTATAAAAAGTGATTCCAATATAACCATTCTTATCACATTGAGCCCAATCGTTGCTATGACTCTCATTAAGCCCATAAAAAATTGTTACAGGAGCATCTTCCTGTGTCTGAGCAAATGAGTAATTAGCTGCAATGCAAAATATAACTATTCCAATGAGTACTTTTTTAATCATCTTTATAAATGAAAAAGTAGAGTTAAGCATTGCAGCTAATTTATTTATTTAGTAATTATAAGTTTTTCTGAATACTGTTCTTCACCAATTGACAACTTGCAGATATAAGTTCCGGGATTTAAATGGCTGACGCTAACATTTCTTGTGTAAAATCCTGAGATTGATTCTTCGGAAATAAGAACATCAACTTTTGCTCCTACAATATTGTAAACAGTAAATTCAATTTTTTCAGGATTTTTTAGTTCAAAATCTAATGTTATTTGATTTATTGCAGGATTTGGATATAGCTTAAAAAGTTTGTTTTCATTATTATAGTTTCCAAAAATTCCTGTTGGTGTATAGGTGTTTTCCCACCATCTTACAACTCCACTTACAGATGCTCCTGAAAAGAAATCAATATCTCCATCGTTATCAAAATCATCTACTGCTAAAGCCCAAAAAGCCTCAAGTTGATTGTTTATTACTATTTCAGTAAAATTCTTTGTATTATTTCCTTCGTTTTCCCAAATCGATAATTTTGAGGTAGGGTATTTTCCTGTGGCAACAATATCAAAATCGCCATCATTATCGAAATCAGCTGCTAAGGCTCTGTTTACTCCAGTGTGAGTGCCAACATTAACTCTTGTCCAACTTACCGGATTTTCACCGTTATTTTCCCAAATATCAATTGTGTTGGCTGAGTATGCTGAAGTTAGTAGATCGATATCCCCATCATCATCAAAATCTAAGCTAACCACCTCATGTGCTCCGTCAATATCTGATGTTACAATCTGTTTTGTCCAAACTATTGGATTTGTGTTGCTGGCATAGAAAATTGCTAGCTGCTTAACAGAAGCGGCTACAACAGCAATATCAAGGTTGCCATCATTGTCGTAATCAGCAATTGATAATCCTCTGTCGCCTGCTAAAGTGTTATCAACTTCTTGTTCGGTAAAAGTTCCATTTGCTTGCTGATACCAAATATTTACTGTTCCATAGTACGCTGATAGTCCAACAATATCAACAAGGCTATCTTTGTTTATATAAGCTGCATGAGCATCGTGTGCGTAGTAATAATCGGTTTTAACCGAGCGCTTGGTCCAGGTTGGAATTGCCTCACCACTGTTTAACCAGTATGCAATTTCATGAGCGCTCCAACCTGAAGCCAGAATGTCAATATTACCATCATTATTGATATCAACCAGTTCAATTGACATGACGTTATTAAAGTTTTCATCAACTTCAAATCTTGTCCATGTATTATCACCATTGTTTCTTAGCCACCAAATTCCAATGCTTAGGGATGTTGCACTGGTAGCTTCTGATCCTATTATAAGATCCTTTAATCCATCGTTGTTTACATCATTTACACAAATTACCGAAGCACCGGTAAAATTCTCATCGATGGAGTGTTCATCAAAACTTAATGCAGATTGTGCAAAAATTACGCTCAACTGAAGAGATAGAGTTGTAATTAGTAATACTAATGTTTTCATTGTTTTGTTTTTTTAATGATTAGATGTTAATTATAGTTTGTGAAGTATTTCTTTTGCGTGTGAATTTGCAGGAAGCAGTTCAACAGATTTTTCAAGGTATTTTCTTGCTTTCTCTTTGTCACCTTTCATGAACCACGCTTCACCGAGGCTATCATAAACGTTCCATGAATCAGGAAAATCGTTAAGAACCAAACTGAAAAGCTCAATTGCATCGTCGATATTTTTTTGTGCAATTAGTGTGTAGCCATAGTTTATCATTGCATTTTCCTGAAAGAGTCTCCAACTTTTATCCTTGCTTCTTACTTCATTGTAAATTCGAATTGCTTCGTTAACTCCTTGTTCTTTTACAACTTTCATAAACTCTGCAGAGTTTAGTGGAAGAGGCATTGCATTTTGCACTAAATGCTTTTCACCATTCATTTCAGAGTTCATCATTTTCATAAGATTTTGCTTAGCTTTCTCATCTTTTTTAAGGTAAGCATTCAGCATTCCCAAAGTGTATTTACATGTATTTTTATAGCAATTATCGATGGTGTCGGTGTACTGTTCAGTATGATTTCCGGGAAGTTTGTCCTTGTAGTAATGGTATCTCGAAACGTAGTTTGAGGTGAATGCATTATGTGAGATATTTTCGTACCTAACTTGAAAGCAACCACCATACAGGTAATTTTCAAGGAAATAGTTATCTCTTTCCTCAGGCGATCCGGCAAGCTGCATGTAAGCAAGAGTGGGGTTTTTTAATCTACTGTATCTGTATGTCTCAATCTTTTCGCGGGTTGCTTTGTCGTTGTTTGCACCAAAAAGATCAACCAGAACATCAACATTCGCATTTCGGTTTGCTACCATAACGTTTACCATACTTCCCCAGCAAAAACCAACCAAACCCATTCTGCTCCGGTTAACGTTTGGAAAGTTTTGCATAAACGAAATCACGAATAAAATGTCATCTACCGAATTCTCATACTCCGCTGGTTCAAATTTCATCAGCTGTGAATCATCGCCCGTAAGCGCAATTGATGCAACAATATAACCATGACTGGCAAGATATTCCGCAAGAATAAAGTTCTCGTAGCAACGTTCGTTTCCTCCGGGTGAGTAAACTACTAATGGGAAGTTTCCTTCGGTTGCTTTTAAATTGGGAACAGCAAAACTTTTTCGGTTTAGCATTGAAGCTATTCTGGCAGAATCGGCTCCATTACGAATGAAGGCGTTCTTGTGCATTCCAATAAACCTTTCTTTCATTTCATCGGAAAGTGGCGTGAAATCAACCTCCGAAAATCCTGTGAGAATATAATCTTGGTAGCTGAGTGGGTTTCCCTCTCCGGTTGCCGGATACCATACCAGAATTTGCATTGGTCGTGCATTATTCCTCCATTCTTCATCATCAGCCGATTGAGGTCCGAATGTCCTTCCGTTGTCGTAGGTTTTTACAATTTGCAGTCCGACTTTGTATTCGCCTGGTTCCATGTAACCGAATATTTTGCCTTGGGCAAAAAGGATGGAAGAAATTCCTGTTAATGCGAGTATGGTAATTATCTTTTTCATTTTTAAAATTTTAATCATTTGAATACAAAGTTGAACCACGCATTATTGGTTTCAAAAAATATTATACAAACACCGCTTTATATTATACTTTCATTGGAAAATCTCAGAAAACAGTGTTTGTATATTGAATAGAAGGTTTGATAGATAGAAGAGGTGGATTTGGAGATTTTACAGTAAACTTTGTAGAATGTGGTTTTAATCTTACTAACTTAGTAAGTTGATAATACCACAATACAATGAAAATTTTTAGCTGGCCGAGTGTAAAAAGAATTTCCTTACATATTCTATTTTGGATTTCGTTCATCTCTTTCTATACAATTATTTACGGGCTTTACTCCGGAACGTATATTGATGTTTTTTTGCAAAGCATGTATACTTTACCAATTGATATTTCAGTTACCTATTTTGCCATTTACTTTCTGATTCCAAAATTTCTTCTTCAAAGAAAATATCTTTTATATATAGTAACTTTAATTATATCAGCACTTTTAGCAGGAGCGGCAGAAAGAGTTTTTAATCACTATATCGTTTATCCGCATTTTTATCCACAGTACAACCCAAGTGAGTATCCGCTGTTTACTCCACGATTTTTTAACATGACCATGAGCGTTTACACGGTTGTGATTCTTGCCTCGGCAATAAAAATTTTAAAGTACTGGATTGAGGAACGACACCGGAGAATGGAGCTTGAAATTGAAAACCAGTCGAGTGAGCTAGCTTTACTACGAAACCAGATAAATCCACATTTCCTGTTCAACACGCTCAATAATATTCATACATTAATTCAAAAGGATTCTGAGCGAGCGGCTGATTCGCTGATGCGACTTTCCGAAATTATGCGGTATATGCTCTACGAATCCAACTCAACTTTTGTACCGCTGGAGTACGAAATTGAGTATATCCGCAGCTATGTCGATTTGCAAAAGTTACGTTTAACCAATCCGGAAAATGTTAGGTTGGAAATATACAGCTCAGTAAATGGTTACCAAATTGCTCCAATGATTTTTATCCCTTTCATCGAGAATGCGTTCAAACATTCCGAAAAAAATTCCGATAGCATTCCGGTTTTTATTTCGCTAAATGCAGATGTTAACCCTATCGTATTTAAGGTTTCAAATCCTATTAAGGATAAAAATACTGGATCGCTCGATTCAACAGGTGGCATAGGACTTAAGAATGTTGAGCGAAGGCTTGAGTTACTTTACAGTAAAAAATATCAGCTTAACATTTCGCAGGATAATAATATTTATGATGTAACACTAACCTTGAGTGTATGATTATAAAGTGTATTGCAATTGATGATGAGCCACTTGCGCTCGATAAAATTGAAGGTTACGTAAGTCAAATTTCATACCTTGAGTTTGTTGGGCGATTCAACAGCGCGCTTTCGGCGCTGAGTTTTATGAAAGAAAACACTGTGGATTTAATTTTTCTCGATATCCAGATGGATGGTTTAACCGGTATTCAACTTCTGGAATCGTTAACTGTAAAACCAAAAGTTATAATTACTTCTGCTTACGATAAATATGCAATTAAGGGATTTGAGCTCGATGTTTCCGATTATCTATTAAAACCAATTGCATTTACAAGATTTCTTAAATCAGTTGACAAAGTTTACAATCAGTTTGTTCATAATTCGCCAGCAACTAAATTTCCCTTGCCAGCGCAGGAACCTCAATCAAAGGATTTTATCTTCATTAAATCTGGAAACCGTTACGAGAAAATTCACTTTAGCGAGATTCTCTATATCGAAGGCATGAAGGACTATCTGAGAATTCACACTCCTTCAAAGAAAGTGATGACAAACACAAGTTTCTCTTGTATCGAAGAGTTGCTACCTGAAAATAATTTTGTTCGAATCCATAAATCTTTCATAGTAGCAATTGATAAGATTGAAGTAATCGATAGGGCCTTTGTAAAAATTGCTGAAGTTAGTATTCCAATTGGAGAAACATTCCGGAAATCATTCCGAAACTTACTGCAAGAAAGAGGATTAAGTAAGTAAAAGATTTATTCCTGTTTCTTAGAATTTTACGATTTACTTGAGAAGTTTCCCTCAATTTTTGTAAATTGTATTGCCACAAATCTGCTAATGTAATGAGGGGAATTATTATCATTGCTACCCTTTCATTTTGCTATCTTTTTGGATTTTCCCAGAAGGACGATGATTTTCTTATTCAGCGTCTCAGCATGGTCCGAAACCAGATTTCGGGCAGGGGAATTACAAATAGCCATGTGCTTGAGGCAATGCGAACCGTTCCCCGCCATATGTTTGTTCCTCCAAACTACGTTGATTTTGCCTATGACGATAGGCCGCTTTCTATTGGATACGGACAAACCATTTCCCAGCCATTCATTGTTGCCTACATGACCGATTTGGCAAAGCCAAAAAAGGAGATGCTCGCCCTTGAAATTGGAACCGGTTCGGGTTACCAGGCTTCCATTCTGGCCCAAATTGTCGATTCGGTGTTTACAATCGAAATTGTGCCGGAACTTGGCCGCTCGGCCAAAAAGTTGATTACGAAACTTGGCTACAATAATATCCAAGCAAAAATTGCCGATGGCTATTTTGGATGGGAGAGTAAAGGGCCGTTCGATATAATAATTGTAACTGCTGCCGCCGAAACAATTCCTCCGCCATTAATTGAGCAGCTAAAGGAGGGAGGACGAATGATTATTCCCGTTGGCTCACAGTTTATGGTTCAGCAGCTAATGATGGTGGAAAAGAAGAACGGAAAAGTTAAAACCCGTAGCTTAATTCCTGTTCGCTTCGTTCCATTTACTCGTTCGGCAAAACCATGAGAGATAAAATTTCAATATTTCTAATCTCTGCCTCGCTAATTGGTTTTCAACTTGCAATTATTAACCTTTTATCCTACAGCCAGTGGCACCATTTTGCTTTTCTGGCAGTTTCCATTGCAATGCTGGGATTTGGTTCATCGGGAGTGCTACTGGCTGTAAAAACTGAATTTTTTGTAAGAAACAGTAAACAGTTAATTCTGTGGTTGTTTCTGCTTTGTGGAATTTCTACTTCAATTTCGCCCTTACTAATTAACACAAGCTTAATTCATTTTGATACTTTTCTGATTTTCAGCGATAGTACGCATTTACTAAAGTTCATTGCAAATTGTTTAATCCTGTTTTTTCCGTTTCTTTTTGGAGCTTTAGCAATCGGATTATACTTCACGGTTTATAGCAGCAAAATACCGCTTCTTTACGCATGGAATCTTTCAGGCTCTGCGCTCGGAGGAATTCTTTTGGTGGTTCTATCATCATGGATTTTTCCCTTACAGCTGGCTTCAATATTCGGAATTTTCTGCATTGCTGCAGGGTTTTTGGTTTGCAATTCACGAATTGATTATGCTAAGGCAACTACATTTCTTTCCATTTCTATTCTGATTTTATTCTACTTACCGCAACTTCCTAGAACATCGCAGTATAAACCCATTGCCAGAACTTTGCTGATTCCCGATTCGAAGATTACCAGAATAATCCCAACCCGACAGGGAGTTATAGAGGTTGTAAAATCGCAAAGTTTACGACCGGCGCAGGGAGTGAGCCTGAACTATTTCGGCGAAATTCCAACCTCCGATGTGGTCTTTCTGAATGGAGATCACTACTTCGTACTTCAGAAAAAATCAACCGATTCATCTTTCTACAGCAGCAATATTTACGCGCTTCCGTATAAATTTCTTAGCAATACCAAGGTTTTGCTGCTACAACCAAATAGCACATCCCTTTTTGAAAATGCTGATAAAAATTGTGCAAATGAGGTTACTGTAGTTGAGCCAAATTCTGTAGCTGCAAGTTTGATTCAAACATCAAATGAAAATCCTGAAATTAAAATTGAACGTAGTTACCCGAGAGAATTCATTGCAAAAACAGGAGAGAAGTGGAACATAATCCAGTTCCCAACAATAGGAACTTTTGGAGGAAGTTCAGGAATTTCTGCTATAAGCGAGGAGTACCTTTTTACGGTAAACGGATTGGCAGCTGCCATGGAAAAACTCACTTGCGAAGGTATTATCATTTTATCAACCTATATCGATTCGCCACCCAGATTTTCTCTGAAAATCATATCGTTAGTTTCAGAAACGTTAAAAGGGAAAAATGTAAAAATTGAGCAAACAATTTTGGCTGTTCGAAGTTGGAATTTAATGCTCATTTTAGTAAAACCATCTGGTTTTAAAGAAACCGATTTTAAGGTTGCAGATAGTTTTTGTTCGAAAAATGGTTTTGATTTGTTTATCCCCAATGCAAAAAATCCAACCAACATTTTAACCGATTCCACACTTACTTTTTTTACAGAAAGAATTCTAAAAAGCGAAAATAAAATAAGCGAAATTGATTACCCATTCAATATCGAAGCCCCAACCGATAACAAACCGTTTTTCTCACAGTTTTTGAAAGTTTCAAGGTTTAGGGAGTATAAAAACTGGTTAGGAACTGGCATTCCTTTCCTTGAATTGGGGTATATTATTGTTTGGGTTTCGTTAATAATTTGCTCTGCTTTAGCAGTATTGGCAATTTTATTCCCAATGATTATTTGGAGAAGGGGTTATAAAAGTTCATTTTCAGTTTCTCTATACTTCGCATTTCTCGGAATTGGATACATGCTTATTGAAATTTCTCTAATCCAGAAATCGATTCTGATTTTAGGTAACCCCGTTTTTGCAAGCGCTCTAATTATTAGTTCGATGCTTTGCTTTTCAGCAATTGGCAGCTACGTTTCACAAAAAATAAATCCAACAAAATATATTGCATACGCGCTGGGTATAATTGCATTACTTGTATCAGTTGTTTCCATTTTTTTTATGATGTGGTTTGATATATTCGAGTCCCTTAGTCGAAGTTCAAAAATTTTTGGAATTCTACTCTTCATCTTTCCACTCACCTTTTTCATGGGAATGGCATTTCCTTTGGGAATGAAAATAATTTCCGAGAAGTTTCATCGGCAAATACCCGTTGCGTGGGGAGTAAATGGTTTTTTCTCGGTTTTGGCAGCACCGCTGGCCACAATTATTTCGGTTGAGTGGGGATTTTCAACTGCGCTATTTATCAGCGCTTTGCTTTATTTGTTTTGCATTCCAGTTGTAATGGTTATGGTTAAACGCATGTAAAAAGAAATATTTTACTAGTTTTGATGATAAATTAATTGTTATGAGCATTTTAGGAAATATAATCTGGCTGCTATTTGGAGGCATCGTAATGTTTATTGAATACATTGTTGCGGGCGTATTAATGTGCCTAACTATAATTGGTATTCCTTTCGGCATACAAATATTCAAACTTTCCACCCTGGCAATTTGGCCTTTCGGTTCAACGGTTGTGAACACACCACAATCCAATGGTTGCCTATACACGTTAATGAATATAATATGGATTTTGCTGGGAGGTTTTTGGATTGCCCTCAGCCACTTTGTTTTCGGAGTTCTTTTTGCAATTACAATTATTGGTATCCCCTTTGCGAAGCAGCACTTTAAGTTGGCCGGGTTAGCGCTTACTCCTTTTGGGAAAAGTGTGAATTAACTTGTGATTTCAGTATTATCTGCGTTCCATCTTCAAACTAAATCAGAAAATCAGCCTAAAACAACTTCGGGTGGTCGTTTTCAAACTGCTGGAGAATTTTTGAGATAACAGTCTCTCTAATGAACTTTGAGCGGTTTTTTATTCGGTACTTTTTGCAGTAAACATCCAAAGCTTCAAGTTCCAGGGTATTGAGTAGCAGCGATTTACGATGAACCCGCTTTAGCCTGTCGTTGTTAAACCCCGGTCGTCGATACATTTTCTGTTTTATAGAATTGTTTATAATTGGCAAAGAAAAGTATTTATTGCCATAACAGCATTTATCCACTTCGTAAAGAACTTAACAATTTTGCGAAAGTTTTTAACATTTTCGCCAGTTCTGTAGCTTGATAGAATAAATCAGCCGTTCAAAAAAATTTATTTCATCAAATTTCCGTAAATTGTACATCTAAAAAATTTGAGGAAAAACAAATAGTATTTTATGCAAAATAGTAGAAATAAATTGGTTAGTATATCTGATTTATCTAGCATTATTGATATTATTCATTTACCTGCAGCAATTATTCGAATATCCGATGAAGCTGAACTGGCAGAAGTTGTTCATAAAAACGAGATGTTTGCTTCGCTATTCAAACTATGGCTTAAAAACCCAATGCCTTTACCAAATTCAATTGTAATAGCCTTTAATGACTTTTTAAATACAAAAAAAATTACGAGCGAACCCATATTTGCTTTTGTTGAGGAGCTTCAGCAGCTTTGCAGGGTGGATGTTTCAAGTATTTCCGACAAGCATTTTTTAGCAATCTTTTCGCACAACGCAGGAGGTTGTTTCTTAAATCGGAACGATTTATCAGTTCCTGAGGGATGCAGCTGTGAACTTACAAAATTTTCAGAAGGAAGAATAGTTGTTGACTTTAAAGGGAATGTTTTGGCATTCAACAATATCGCCCAGAAGCACGCAGAAGAGTTTTTTGAAGTTTCTTTTGCACTTGGCCAAAGTATTTTCAGTTCCTTCCAAAAAGTGGGAGTTGAAGACTTTCAGCTTGGTGTAAAAAGTTCCCAAAAAGGTGATTGTTTCGAGTTTACAACAATGCGCATGGTAAAAGGAGAGGAGAAAGGGTTCCGTTTCTGTTTTTCTCCTCTTTGCGATTCTGCCGGAAACCCTTACGCTGTTCATATTCTTTTTGAGGATGTTACAAGCTGCGTACTAAACGAGCAGAATATAAATTTGCGTGAGGGTTTAATAAAGGGTGAGCAACGGCTCAACCGGGCTCAGGAAATTGCAAAAATTGGTAGTTGGGAGGAGCATAACGATTCCAACAAATGCTACTGGTCCGATGAAACTTACCGAATTTTTGGGTTAAAAAAGGGGAGCGTAAAACCTACACTAAAGTCAATTATAAAATATGTTGACCAGGAAAAAAGGGAGGCGCTGGAGAGTTTCCTAACGAACCCCGAGGTTCCTCAGAATGAAGAAAAGTTGAAGTTCCCCTTCAGGTATAAGCGTTCAACCGATGAGGAGAAATATCTGCTTCTAATTGCCGAGCCCAATATTTCTGCCGAAGGCAACCTACTTTTCTGGCAGGGAGTTGTTCAGGATATTTCGTGGCAAAAGAACTACGAACGGTTTTTGAAGGAGGGGCGAGAAAACTTAATGGCTTTGGTAACCAATATGCCAGCGCTAGTGTTTGCAACTGACAAGAGCGGAAATTTAGTTTTTTGGAATCGTACCTGCGAGGAGGTTACAGGCTACAAGTCGAAGGATATTGTTAGCAATAAGGAAGCTTTTAAGCTACTTTATCCCGATGCTGAATTGAGAAGGAAAATTCGTTCGCAGCTAAAGGATATGGGAATGGCTCTTTCAACCTGGGAGCATCAAATAACAACGAAAAAAGGAGAAAAGCGTGATATTGTTTGGTCGGCTTTCAGCGAGTTTGTGAGGGTTGAAGGCTGGAATGCGGTAGCAATTGGTTACGATATCACTTTCCAGAAGCACAACGAACGAATGCAGGCTGCATACCGGCGAAAGCTGGAGGCTTTGGCCGAAACGGCCATCGATTTTGTGGGAATGCCGCTTGATGATAGCCTGTACCATTACCTTGGAACCCAATTTGAGAAGCACATACCAGGCCATGTTTTCATTATTCAATCGCTTAACCCCGACGATAACTTCCTTACCATTGAAGGTGTTTACGGACTGAAAGCCAAGGAGTGGGAGCAGGTAATATCGTTTATGGGCTGGAATCCTGTGGGGCGTAGATTTGCTCTTACCGACGGAATGCGAACAATTTTCTCCAGAACAAAACCTGTTAGGATCGATTTAGGACTCTACGAATTCACCGAAGGAATGGTATCTTCCGTTGCTGCAAGGTCGGTGGAAAAATACTTGTCAATTAAGAAATTATTTACAATTGGCTTACTGAAGGACGAGTCCTTGCTTGGTGCCGTAACAATTATAACGCGCAACGAAATGCCTGAGTTCGACATGTCGATTGTTGAAGGATTGGTAAATCAGGCTGCAGTTGCAATAGATAGAAGAAATCTTGAGTTTCAGCTGGTTCAGGCAAAGGAGAAGGCCGAGGAAGCCGATAGGCTTAAAAGCGCATTTCTCGCAAACATGAGCCACGAAATTCGAACCCCGATGAATGCGATTCTGGGGTTCTCCCAGTTGCTTAATCTATCAAACCTTTCGAAGGAGAAACGCAAACAGTATGTTGATATAATTAATTCAAAAGGCAACATGCTGGTTAAGCTAATTAATGATATTATTGATGCCTCGAAGGTTGAAGCAAAGCAGCTAACGTTAGTATATGCTCCGTGCAAGCTTAATCAGCTACTAAAGAATATGCATCGATTCTGGAATAATGAAAGGTTGTTCCAAAAGCGCGAAGCCATTGAACTCCGATTGAGTATTCCTAAAAACACGAATCGTCTTGAACTTATTACCGACGAAGGCAGGCTTGAGCAAATTTTTACAAATTTAATTAGCAATGCATTAAAGTTTACCGAAAAGGGACACATTGATTTTGGGTATGATTTTGATGGTGAGAGTATTGTATTTTTTGTTAAGGATACTGGCGTAGGAATTGAGTCCAACCAGCAAAAGGTAATATTCGACAGGTTTAGGCAGGTGGAGGTTAGTCCTACCCGAACCCAGGGAGGAACGGGGCTTGGTTTAGCCATTAGCAAGGGAATAGTAGATTTGATGGGAGGAAAAATTTGGGTTGAATCGTCGCTGGGTGAAGGAGCACAGTTCTATTTCTCATTACCTTATAAGGTTCCCAAGAAAATACTAACCAACGAAACGCTCATCGAACTCGATGAGGAGGAGGCTGTTGAGGAGTTCCTTCCCGACTGGAAGAATAAGATTCTGCTTGTTGCCGAGGACGAAGAGGTGAACTACATTCTGCTTGAGGAACTACTTGAACCAACCGGAGTAAACATAATTTGGGCAAAGGACGGCTCGCAGGCGGTAGAACTTGTGAAAACCATAAAAAATATCGACGCAATTCTAATGGATATTAAAATGCCTGTTATGAATGGTTACGCTGCAACCATGGAAATTCGGCATATTAACTCGCAAATTCCTATAGTTGCCCAAACAGCTTACGCTTTCACCGAGGATAGGCAGAAAGCCGAGGCTGCCGGATGCGACGAGTACATTACCAAGCCTATAAACCGAGATGAATTATTCGGAATCCTCGATAAGTTCATTGGCTAAATTTTTACTCATTAATGCTATTATTTTTCAATATTTACGAACTATTCATTAAACTTCTTGCTATATTTGATAATAAAAACTGAAAACCTTGCAACGATACTTTATTGAAATAGCATACCTGGGTACCAACTACAGCGGATGGCAAATACAACCCAATAGCGTAACGGTTCAAGCGGAGCTTGAGAAAGCGCTAGCCACACTCCTGAAGGAGGATATAATTACTACTGGTGCCGGAAGAACCGATTCCGGAGTTCATGCATCATTCTTTGTGGCTCACTTCGATTCGTCCAAGAAGAACCTGAATTGGGACCAAAACCTTCTTTTTAGCCTTAATGAGGTGCTACCCAAAGATATATCTGTTAAAGAGATTGTTGCTGTTAAACCCGATGCGCATGCGCGTTTCAGTGCCATTTCCAGAACCTATCAGTATCGGATTGCCCGAAGTAAGGACCCTTTTCACATTGAAACTTCCTGGCTGCTAAAAACAAAGCTCGATATGGAAAAAATTAAGCTGGCAACCGATATGCTGCTTCTCAACACCGACTTTTCGAGTTTTTGTAAAACCGGAACCGAAACAAAAACCAACAACTGCAAAATATTTCTTGCTACCTGGGACCAGAAAGAGAATCAGCTGATTTTTACAATACGGGCCGACAGGTTTTTGCGAAACATGGTAAGAGCAATTGTTGGCACCCTGGTTGAGGTTGGACGAAACAGAATTTCACCCGATGAGTTCGCTCAAATAATAGATTTAAAAAACCGTTCAGCAGCGGGTCCCTCTGCTCCTCCCGAAGGGTTGATTCTTACAAATATTGAGTATCCTGTTGATCTTTTCCAAGAATAATAAAAAAGGCTGCCCTGAAATTTTGAGCAGCCCGTTTTCTCATTTGAAAATATTCTAACTATTCTATTGCCTTCAGAGTAAGATTTAGTGTACCCGACTCAGTTGGGTTGATGCTAATTGTCGATTTTTGGTAGCTGATGTAGCTGGCGCTAATGCTTATTGAACCTGAAGTTACGTTCGAAAACTCGAAGTTCCCGTCAAAGTCGGTGTAGGCAACCATATCGGTACCGTCAATTTTTAGAGAAACTCCAACTAGGGCTTCTCCGGTATTGATATCAACAACTTTTCCAGAAACGCTACATATTACTGTTGCAGCATTTGCATCTGTTTTTGAGTCGGCTTTGCTTTCTTCGGACTTAATGTTTGCGCTAACAAAACTTGAGGTAAGAAGTAATGTTCCCAGAATTATTGTGCTAAGTGTTTTCATTGCTTTCGTTTTTTTATTTGCAACAAAAGTATGGCCACTACTTTACCTGAATATTAATGATGGGTGAGGTTTGTGTTAAGTTTATGTTAAGGCGTTTTTGTTTTACCACTCCATGGATTTTCTTAATCTGCTCAGTGACTGGAGTTTGATTCCTAAAAAATCGGCAATATGCTTTAACGGAACATCGTGAAGCATGTCGGGGTGGCGTTTAATTAGCTGCTTATACCTAACCTCGGCGGTTTCGGTTATAAATGTGTATAACCGGCGTTGAGCCTCAACAAACATCTCTTCAATAATTCTTCTCCCTAATCGTTCCCATTTTGGGAACATATCGTAAAGCTTTTCGAGGTCGGTTTTTTTAATTACGAAGAGTTCGCAATCGGTAATTGCGCTAATAATCTCGTATGATGGAATTTGGTTTATAAAACTGGGTAGCGCCGTTGCAAAGGAGTGTAGTGGTGTAATATCGCGGGTTATTTCTTCGCCGTCGTGGTTATAGAAAACCCGCAGGTAGCCCTTGTTTGTAAAAACAATAATGCTTGCAACCTCACCCTCGTTTATTAGAATATCGCCCTTTTTTAGCTCACGAATTTCAATGTGCTTTATGGCAACCTCAAACTCTTCAGGCGTAAATTCAACGTACTGATTTATAAATTTATATATATGAACGTACTTTTCGTGAAGCATAAAATCAATCTTCAGATTCGATTCGTTTCATTAGTTTTTCCAGCTCTGGAGTTTTGGTAAACCAAAAAACTAAGGTTTCACCAAAAACAGTAGTGTCCTGCTTTTGTTGAACAACAACCGGAATAAGGCTCTCGAAAGTTGACCATTTATGGGCTTCGACCATATCGTTTGGGTGTTCGCCCTCGAGCCGGTACATGGCGCGCTGAATTGTATCGAGAGTTGTTATGTAGCGAGGATAGAAGTTAAGGTTGGTTTGCTCGGTGGTAGCAGCATTGCCGTAGTACTTCATTCCACGAATGGCAATGTTAAGCCCACCAACATTTTCAACCTCGTTGTAATACATTACTGCTGTGTCCTTAATGTAAACACCCAGCTGCGCCAGCTGGCTACTTGTTAAATGAACGAATCCTTTTTTGGTCACATCTTTCTCAGGTGCTTCGTTCTTTTTTGTTTGGTTGCATGCAGCAAAAATTGTAAGCAATGCAACAACAAAAATGGTTGTTGCTTTTTTCATGATTTTTAGGGTTTTGTGTAATGCTGGTTCAATGTTACAAAATATCTTTCAGCGAAAAAAGAACGTTGGTTTCAATACGCTTAATAACATCACCCGAGTCAACCGGATGGAATTTTTCGCCCGTAATTCCTTCGAAAAGTTCAATGTAACGTTTGCTAATGCCATCAACCACTTCGGGTGTCATTTCGGGAACCTGTTGGCCGGGTTCTCCCATAAAACCATTGGCCATAAGCCATTCGCGAACAAATTCCTTTGAAAGCTGACGCTGCTGCTCGCCCTTATTGAAACGTTCCTGGTACCCATCGAGGTAGAAGTAGCGCGATGAATCGGGTGTGTGAACCTCGTCAATTAGGTAAATTTCACCATTTTTTTTACCAAACTCGTACTTGGTATCAACCAGAATTAGTCCGCGTTCATTTGCCATTTTCGAGCCCAGCTCGAATAGAGCGTAGGTGTACTCCTCGAGTTTCAGGTAATCCTCCTCGGAAACGAGTCCGCTATTTATTATCTCTTCGCGCGAAATATTCTCATCGTGCGCACCCTGTTCGGCCTTGGTGGTTGGTGTAATAATTGGTTTTGGAAAAGCCTGATGCTCGCGCATTCCATCGGGAATTGGAACTCCGCAAATTTGTCGGGCACCCTTCTTGTATTCACGCCACGAGCTGCCGGTAAGGTAACCTCTGATAATCATTTCAACGGGGAACGGTTCACACTTATGGCCAACGGTAACCATGGGGTCGGGCGTTGCAATTTTCCAGTTTGGAACAATATCCTCCGAGGCATCCAAAAATTTTGAGGCAATTTGGTTTAGAACCTGGCCTTTGTATGGAATTCCTTTCGGAAGAACCACGTCGAAGGCCGAAATACGGTCGGTTACAACCATTACCAACAATTCGTTGTTAAGCGTGTACACGTCACGCACTTTTCCCTGGTAGAAGTTGGTTTGACCTGGAAAATTGTAGCTGGTTTTCACAATGGCAGTGTTCATAGTTAGCTTATTTATTGATTATTATTTTCTGATTCTTCTGTTTTTTTGGATGCGTATTTCTCAAAGGCATGCACAATGTATTTCACCAGCTTATGCCTAATAATATCTCGCGCATCAAAGTAAATTACTGCGATATCGGGAATTCCCTTAAGCAAATTTAGCGACGTAACCAACCCTGAGTCCTGCTTTCGGGGAAGGTCAATTTGGGTGATATCGCCAGTAACAATGAACTTCGCATTTTTACCCATCCGGGTAAGAAACATCTTTAGCTGGCTAAGTGTTGTATTCTGCGCCTCATCGAGAATTACAAATGCGTTATCGAGCGTACGGCCTCGCATGTAGGCCAGCGGTGCAATTTGCACGGTTCCATCCTCCATGTAGTCGAGAAGCTTACGTGCAGGAATCATATCGTTCAGCGCATCGTAAAGTGGCTGTAAATACGGATCGAGCTTCTCCTTCATATCGCCGGGAAGAAATCCAAGCCGTTCGCCAGCCTCAACAGCAGGACGGGTAAGGATAATTCGTTTCACCTCCTTGTTCTTCAAAGCCCTCACTGCGAGGGCAATGGCTGTGTAGGTTTTACCTGAACCAGCCGGCCCTATGGCGAACAGCAAATCGTGGGTTGCGTAAAGGTCAACCAGATTCTTTTGGTTAACTGTACGGGCTTTAATTATTCTGCCATGATTTCCAAAAACCAGTATCTCGTTGGTATCATCGTCAATGCTTGAGATGGTTTCGTCGGTTTCGTTCAAAAAATCCTTAATGTTATCCTCGGTAAGCTTGCTAAACCTTCCGTAAAACTCGATCATTTGGTTCAGCTTACTTTCAAAATCGGTAACCTCCGCATCATCGCCAATGGCCTTAATTTCGTTGCCCCGGGCAACAATTTTCAGCTTTGGGTAGTGCTTGGTAATAATATCGAATTTTGAGTTGTTCACTCCAAAAAGTTCCAGCGGGTCAATCCCTTCAATAAGAATAAGTCTTTCGTTCATTTAAAAATGTTAGTTATCAAAACTGTAGCCTACATTACGGTTACAAATTTACTAAAATTGAGGTGAAAAAAGTTAATAAAAGCATTTTAAGAAAAGATTAATTGTAGGAAGAAGACGGAAGAGGGAAGACGGAAGAGGGAAATTAGTAATTAGTGATCAGTAATCAGTAATCGGTAATCAGTAATCGGTAATCAGTAATCGGTAATCGGTAATC
>ERZ795048.1133-NODE-1133-length-25226-cov-5.885662_pt1 | contig 25226 bp, 20 predicted proteins | sample MGYA00375132_ERZ795048 | MGnify/ENA primary metagenome ERZ795048 (study PRJEB30177, sample SAMN05720225) | activated sludge metagenome | isolation source: Anaerobic digester | place: Hong Kong | collected 2014-12-17 ... | reverse complement strand
TGCCTTTCAAGCCAACTGAGGCCATAATAACTGAAGCAAGAATTAGGGTCATTAAGGTCATCCCAGATACGGGATTAGATCCTACAATTGCAATCGCATTAGCTGCAACTGTTGTGAACAGGAATGCAATGACGGCAACCAATAACAAAGCGATAATAGTATGTAATAAATTACCACTCATTACTCCAAAATAAAAGAAGACAAGAATCAGTAAAATAGTTGCTATCACGCCATAAGCAATTACCTTCATAGGAAGATCTTTATCTGTGCGCTCTGACTGTACCGACGTTTTAGTACCTCTAAGTTCGCGTCCTGCTAGACCTACTGCACTCTTGATAATACCCCACGACTTGATAATACCAATAATACCTGCCATCGCAATGCCACCAATACCAATGCTACGCGCATATTGTTTGAAAATAACTTCAGGTGACATCATACCTACAGCTTGCGTAATTTCAGTATTCCATTGATTGAGCACTGCATCTCCCCAAAAAACAGACATTAGGGGTATAATCAACCACCATACAACCACACTACCAGCACAAATAATCAATGCATAACGTAGCCCTACAATATATCCAAGGCCTAAAACTGCTGCACCACTATTCAATTTAAATACTAGTTTTGCTTTATCAGCCATATACTGTCCCGCAGACAGTGCAGTAGATGAGATATTTTCACTCCATAAGTGGAAAGTCGACACAATAAAGTCATATAGACCACCTACAAGTCCAGCCATAAGAAGGGGTTTTGCTTGACTTCCCCCTTTTTCACCAGAGATAAGGACTTGCGTTGTTGCAGTTGCCTCTGGAAAAGGATATTTTCCATGCATCGACTTCACAAAATATTTACGAAAAGGAATAATGAATAAGATACCTAAGATTCCACCAAGCAACGAGCTCAAAAACACTTGTAAAAAACTTACAGTCATTTCTGGATATTTATCTTTCAAAATATACAATGCTGGTAATGTAAAAATGGCTCCTGCAACAATCACCCCACTACTTGCACCTATACTTTGAATAATCACATTTTCACCCAAAGCTTTATTTCTTTTGGCGGCTGTAGACACCCCCACAGCAATAATGGCAATCGGAATAGCAGCTTCAAATACCTGCCCAACTTTTAAGCCCAGATAAGCTGCTGCCGCACTGAAAAGGATGGCCATAAATACCCCCCATAAAACCGACCACATATTCACCTCTGGATACACACCTTTTGCGTGCATCAATGGTTTGTACTCTTCTCCTTTTTTTAAAGGTCTAAAAGCGTTTTCTGGCAGCGAACTACCTAATTTCTCTGAAGAATCTTGCATTATTCTATACGTATAAATTAAGGAATAGGCATAAATAACAAGTGGCTGCTTCTATCTGCCGAGCAAATAAAAGCTACCACTTGATACACCTTACTATTTATTATTTTTTAGGTATCATTTCTCCCTCGATAAACAATCGCATAATTGCATGTTTCGAGTTAGTACGGATGGTAATCGATTTTTTAAATTTACCTGGAAATTTGTTTCTTCCGTTATAAGTTACTTCTATAACACCAGTCTCACCAACCTTAATAGGTTCTTTTGTGAATTGTGGGATAGTGCATCCACAAGATGCCACAGCCTGATGAATAATCAGAGGAGCATTACCTGTATTGGTAAATTTAAACTCAGTCTTCACGACAGGACTCTCTTCGGGAAACTCACCCACATCAATTGTAGTTTTTTCAAACTTAATATCAGCACCAGTTTCAGTGTCAGCAAATGCGACCATAACCAAAGTCATAATCATCAACGTGCTTACTAGTAATTTTTTCATATTGTATTTTCTACATTGATTAGTTATTTACTTTCTATATTTTATCCCTTGGCCTCTTGGTACATAAATCGCTTAATACTCTTCTTTGGAGTTTTGGCAAATTCTTCAGGATAAATTTTCATTTTGGCCAATCGAGAATAAGCTGGTAACTCAGCATTCAACGCCACGCGATTTTCTTCCATACGCACTGTCACATCATCGTTTGTCAGTCCATTAGCGAAAGCTTCATCAAAGTCTGGATACACCAAACCGACAAGCTTATCTCCTTGCTGCACGACTAAACTTTCAGCAACATAAGGCATATTATTGAGCTTATCTTCAATTTCTTCAGGATAGATATTCTGCCCACTAGCCCCAAGCAACATGTTTTTGCTACGTCCCTTGATAAATAAGTTTCCCTCAGCATCCATAATCCCCAAGTCGCCAGTACGCATCCATCCATCTTCGGTAAAAACAGCTTGCGTAGCCTCTTTGTTCTTATAGTAACCAAGCATAACATTGGCTCCCTTACACAAGATTTCACCTACTTCGTTTTGTGGGTCTTTAGAATCAATCTTTAGTTCCATGCGAGGTGCTGCTTTGCCACAGCTACCTTGTGCAAAACGTGACCAATCTTCGTAAGCTAAAATAGGACCACACTCAGTCATTCCATATCCAACAGTATATGGGAATTGAATGTCTTTTAAGAATTGTTCTATTTCTTGATTAAAAGCAGCTCCACCTACAATAACCTCAACAAATCGTCCACCAAAAGCTTGTATCATCTTATCGCGAACAGATGCACGAATCTTATCATTGACAATAGGCACTTTCATCAACATCTTCATAGCAGGAGTTTCCAACTTTGGTAGGATACTTTTTTTGATGATCTTTTCAATAATCAAAGGAACAGCAATGACAAGATTAGGCTGAACTTCTGCAAACGCTTGAAAAATAATTTTGGGACTAGGCATACGAGTCAAAAAGTAGATATGTGCACCTACTGAAAACTCGTACAAGAACTCAAAAGCCAACCCATACATATGCGCCATTGGCAACATAGAAACTAATTTGCTTCCGGGTTGCAGCTCCAAAACTTCATGAGCAAACTGCGTATTACTCCACAACGAACGGTAAGGCAACATCACCCCTTTACTATAGCCAGAAGTGCCACTCGTATAATTTAACAACGCCAATTCCTCTGCGGTATCTTGATGATATTTCACATGTTCAATACGAAAATTCTTGGGATATTTCTCACCAAACAATTTATTGAGATTATCACGGGCGAAATCCAACTTTTTACGTCGAGATATCAAGACTGAAAAATCAGGCATAAAAATCACTCCTTCTAATTGAGGCATATGATTTTCATTCAGATTCTCCCACATCATATCGCCAACAAAAAGCAATTTTGCCTCACTATGATTTACTATATGGTGTACATTATCAGGCTTAAATTCATGTAGGATTGGTACAGCAACTGCACCATAAGTAAGAGTAGCAAGAAAAGTTACTCCCCAATGTGAACTATTACGTCCACATAAAGCAATCTTATCTCCTTTTTTGACGCCGCTATGTTCAAATAAGATATGTAATTTCTCTATTTTCCGTGCTACATCTTTATATTGCAAGGTAGCTCCCTTGTAATCAGTCAGGGCATCTAAGTCCCAGTTTTTTTTAATGCTATTCTCTATGAATGCGATAAAACTCTGTTCCATTTATTATTGCACAGTTAATTTAAATCTGGGCAAATATAAGCCTTTCTCAAAGAATATCAAGTGATTTCTAGCGTTTTTCTAGTATTTGTTAAGTGAAAGAGCATATCCTTTGTTCCACTTATACATCTCAACTTATCCAATCATTGATCTATTTTCATGAAGAGAAAAGCTTATAATTACAATTGTTTCAATGCTATTTTAACAACTTCTTCAACTACAGCAGAAGGGTGTTTCATCAAAATAGCTTGGACTGCCTTTTGAGTCGCTGCAGGCTGAAAACCAAGCATGGTTAAAGCTGCAACAGCCTCTTGGCTCACCTGATGCTGTACAGCCAATGCGCTTGGAACTCCTCCACCAGACATGTCAAGATTTGTCGCACCAGACATTTGACTAGATACTTGAGCTATTTTATCTTTAAGTTCGACAATAATGCGTTCAGCAGTCTTCTTGCCAATTCCCTTGACACTTTGCAATAAGCTAACATTTTCGGTCATGATCACATCAGTCAACTCACGAGCTGACAATGACGACAAAATTGTTCTAGCCGTATTGCCTGCAATCCCCCGTACAGAAGTCAATAATAAAAATAGTGAACGTTCTGCACGACTTACAAATCCAAATAATTGATGCGTGTCTTCTCGAATCACCTCATATATATATAGTTTGACTTCTTTCTTTCCTTGAATGGCACTGTAAGTAGTCAATGAAATATTGACCTCATACCCCACCCCATAACATTCAACAACAGCTACAGTGGGCTGAAGTTCGGCCAATTCACCTCGTAAATATTCAATCATAATTGGTCTTTCATTTTAATAACAAGCGAAAATACAGAAATTATATGACATAATCGAATAGATTTATTACTTTTGCATCTGCTGGCTTTCAAAAATACACAGCCACGCGTTATTATATTCGAATTCAAAATATATCACCCAACAATGAAACAATACCAAGATCTCCTTCGCCGTGTTCTTGAGGAAGGTGCACAAAAAGGTGACCGTACAGGCACAGGTACCCAAAGTATATTCGGGCATCAAATGCGCTTCGACTTACGTGAGGGTTTCCCAGCTTTAACAACTAAGAAATTACATCTTAAGTCAATCATACATGAACTGTTATGGTTTCTAAAGGGAGATACTAACGTAAAATATTTACAAGAGAACGGTGTACGCATATGGAATGAATGGGCTGATGAAAATGGAGATTTGGGACATATATATGGATATCAATGGCGCTCTTGGCCTGATTATCAAGGTGGACATATTGACCAAATATCCAACTTAATTGAGACCATAAAAAAAGATCCCAATTCACGCCGTATGCTTGTAAGTGCTTGGAACGTAGCAGATATCAACAATATGAATTTGCCTCCATGCCATATCCTCTTTCAACTGTATGTAGCTGACGGACGATTAAGTATGCAGTTGTACCAACGCTCAGCAGACATCTTTTTAGGAGTACCTTTTAACATCGCTAGCTACGCGCTACTTTTGATGATGATGGCGCAAGTCACTGGACTAGAAGCAGGCGAATTTATACATACATTAGGAGATGCCCACATTTATAATAACCATATTGAACAAGTAAAATTACAACTTACACGTGATCCTAGACCATTACCACGTATGGTCATTAATCCAGATGTAAAAAACATATTTGATTTTACATTCGAAGATTTCTCACTTGAGGACTACCATCCTCATCCACATATAGCGGGTAAGGTTTCGGTATAATCTGAAACCTTACCCGTTGTGCTGACTGATGATACCACTCGTTAGTTTGCTTAGAATATCATTATTTTAATTATACCAAAAACACAGTTTATGAAGTATCAGATGATTGTACTGGCCAAGCAAGTGCCAGACACCCGAAACGTGGGTAAAGATGCGATGAACGAAGATGGAACGGTCAATCGTAAAGTCCTACCTGCAATCTTCAATCCTGAAGACCTAAACGCATTAGAACAAGCACTTCTAATCAAAGACCGTTTTCCTGAATCCACAATTACTATTTTAACCATGGGACCTCCACGTGCAGCTGATTTATTACGTGAGGGATTATATAGAGGTGCAGATAGAGCTGTATTGCTTACAGATAGAGCATTTGCTGGTGCAGATACACTAGCCACAAGCTATGCATTGTCACAAGCTATCAAGCACATAGGCGACTTCGACCTTATCATTGGTGGACGTCAAGCAATTGACGGAGATACTGCTCAAGTTGGTCCACAAGTAGCGGAGAAACTACATATTCCTCAAGTCACATATACAGAAGAGATTCTTGATATCACACAAAAAGATGTGACTATTCGTCGTCATATTGATGGTGGAGTAGAAACAGTAAAAGCTCCTCTTCCACTTATGATTACTGTAACAGGCTCGGCCACTCCGTGCCGTCCACGTCATGCAAAATTAGTCATGCAATACAAACGTGCCATGACCCCCACAGAATGGGAAACGACTTATCCAGATCGTGCATTACTTCCTGTTGAAAGTCCTTTGCACATCGCACAATGGTCCACTCAAGATGTCAATGCAGATATCGCACAATGTGGTCTATCAGGCTCGCCAACTAAAGTAAAAAAAGTAGAAAACATCAATTTTGTAGCCAAAGAAAACCGTCGCTTGACTGGATCAGATGAAGAAATAGAAAGCCTCATCTTGGAGTTACTTGAAAACCACACAATCGGATAAACCATGAAAAATTTATTTGTATATCTTGAAATAGAAGGCGATGTCGTAGCAGACGTCAGTCTAGAATTATTAACTAAAGGCCGTTCATTGGCCACAGAACTAGGTGTTGAACTAGAGGCTATCGCTATTGGTTACGAGCTCGAAACAATTGCTGAACAAGTCATCCCATACGGAGTCGATATCCTACACTTATTTGATGATAAGCGCTTAGCTCCATACACCACATTGCCGACAACAAGTATTTTGGTCAATCTTTTCAAAAAAGAACAACCACAAATTTGTTTAATGGGGGCTACAGTTATCGGACGCGACTTAGGTCCTCGCGTTTCTTCAGCTTTAATTAGTGGACTAACAGCAGATTGTACCTCTTTGGTTATTGGTGATTACGAAGACAAAAAGATGCAGAAACAATACGATAACTTATTGTATCAAATTCGTCCAGCCTTCGGTGGCAATATCGTGGCTACAATTGTCAACCCTGAAAATCGGCCACAGATGGCCACCGTGCGTGAAGGAGTCATGAAACGTCAGATTCTGGATCCAGAGTATAAAGCAAAATCAGTAATACGCCACGACGTCAACGAATTTGTATCAACAGAAGATTTCGTTGTAGAAGTTATTAATCGCCATATAGAAAAAGCAGCTCATAATTTAAAAGGTTCACCTATTGTAGTCTGTGGCGGATATGGTGTAGGATCCAAAGAAAATTTCAATCTACTTTTTGACTTGGCAAAATGTCTAAGTGGTGAAGTTGGCGCTAGTCGTGCAGCAGTAGATGCAGGATTTGCAGACCATGATCGCCAAATTGGTCAAACAGGTGTTACTGTTCGCCCTAAACTATATATTGCTTGTGGTATCTCTGGACAAATTCAGCACATTGCTGGTATGCAAGAAAGTGCAATGATTATCTCAATCAACAATGATCCAGATGCCCCAATTAATAACATCGCAGATTATGTCATCACAGGAGATATTGAAGAGGTACTCCCTAAGATGATTCATTTTTACAAAAGCAACAGCAAATAAGGAGGACAGAACATGGCTAATTTTTATTTAGATACACCAGAACTAAAAAAACATCTACAACATCCACTAATGGAGCGTATTATCACGCTAAAAGAACGTGAGTTTAGTGAAAAAGATGCATATGCTTATGCTCCAAAAGATGTCCAAGATGCACAAGATAACTACGATCGCGTACTAGAAATTGTCGGTGAAGTATGTGGAGATATCATTGCCCCTAATGCAGAAGGAGTCGATAATGAAAAACCAGTTTGTGCCAACGGACGCGTCAGTTATGCATCAGGTACAGCACAAAACCTACAAGCATGCCGTCAAGCAGGGCTGATGGGCATGTCAATGCCACGCCGTCTTGGAGGTTTGAATTTCCCCATTACTCCATATATTATGGCAGCAGACATGGTATCTCGTAGTGATGCTGGATTTGAGAACCTTTGGGGACTTCAAGACTGTGCTGAAACAATATACGAATTTGGCAGCGAAGAACAAAAGCAAAAATATATCACTCGTGTCTGCGAAGGTGAAACAATGAGTATGGACTTAACAGAGCCTGATGCAGGTTCTGATTTACAAGCAGTAATGCTTAAAGCCACATACAGTGAAGAAGATCAATGCTGGTATTTAAATGGCGTAAAACGCTTTATCACAAACGGAGATAGTGATATTCACTTGGTACTGGCTCGTTCTGAAGAAGGTAGTAGAGATGGACGTGGTTTATCTATGTTTATTTACGATAAGCGCAATGGCGGAGTCACTGTGCGTCGTATTGAAAACAAAATGGGTATTAAAGGGTCTCCTACTTGCGAACTTGTGTACAAGAACGCTAAAGCAGAGCTATGTGGTAGCCAACGACTAGGGTTGATTAAGTATGTTATGGCATTGATGAATGGAGCACGTCTTGGGATTGCTGCCCAATCAGTTGGTATCTCCGAAGCATGCTATCGTGAAGCAAAGGCCTATGCAGCAGAACGTATGCAATTTGGCAAAACTATTGACAAAATGCTTCCAGTGAGCGAAATGCTGAATCTAATTAAAGCTAAATTAGACGCTAATCGTTGCTTGTTATACGAAACTTGTAGATATGTAGATATGTATAAGATTTTGGAAGATGTCAGCAAAGAACGTAAGTTAGACCCAGAAGAACGTAAAGAGCAAAAAATGTATGCCAAACTAGCAGACTCATTTACTCCTATTGCTAAAGGCATGGGTAGTGAATTTGCTAATCAAAATGCCTATGACTGCATCCAAATTCATGGCGGATCTGGTTTCATGAAAGACTACGCTTGTGAACGCATCTATCGAGATGCTCGTATCACATCTATTTATGAAGGAACAACTCAACTACAAGTCGTCGCTGCCATTCGTTATGTCACAACAGGTGCTTACTTAAAACGTATTCTTGAGTTTGAAGAGATGCTAGATACCTCTGTTGCAAATTGTGCATCAGACGGATACTATTGTGAATTTGCTTCTGATTATAATACAGAAATAGAACGCATAGTAAAAATGCGTGAACATTTGGAAGAAGCGACTGCTCGAGTTGTAGAAACAAAGAATCAAGAATATCTAGATTTATTATCTCGCGAACTAGTAGAGATAGCTGGACATACAATCATGAGTCACTTGCTTTTACAAAGTGTGAAAAACATTCCAGAAATGCGTAACTCTTGCCACGTGTACATTCGTTATGCATTTGGAGAAGTTTTAAAACATTATAGCCGTATAATGACTACAGAAGTCAGTGATCTTCACCTGTACAAGCTACAAAAAGAAGAAGCATAAAAGTTTCGTATAGTCATATAACACATTTGGGGTGTATCGAATTATCGGTACATCCCATTTTTTATTCTATCAATCAGTCACTTTAAATTGGAGGATGTCTTTGTTTTTTTAAAAAATAAATGTAAGTTTGTAGCTCATATTCAGGCAGTCTGTCTATTTATGATGACGAGACTACCTCTCATTTAATTAATTGTATATTATGAAAGAAAAAGGCATTGCATATGTTTTATGGTTTTTTTTAGGGTCTTTATCCATGCACCGCTTCTATTTAGGTAAATGGATTACGGGAATATTGTACCTTTTCACATTTCAATTATTTGGCATTGGTTGGATCATAGACTTATTTCTTATCAGTGGCATGGTAGATCGTTATAACTTCGAACACGGCTATATTCAAGCTAGAAGATACTAAATATTTTTATGGTAATACTTAATAACACAGTGAACTCTCTTACGGAATTCAACCACTTTTTTATATCTATTTTTCAATGGGATGCAACGGATACAATGCACATTTTGTGGGCAAAACTTATCACTGTTGCTGCTATATTCTTATTTGCCTGGGGATGTAATAAAGTTGTACGATATTTCCTCATTCATGTCGTCACCCCTATTATCAAAAAGACCAAAATACAATGGGATGATATTCTCTTGCATCATGGTGTACTTACCCATCTTAGCAAACTAGTAGCCCCTATCATCATATATACGCTGACTCCAGCAGCTTTACCAGATGGAGATTTTTGGTTTGCAGTTCTTGAACGCCTAAGTTTGGTCTATATCACGATATCTTTTACACGCATGATAAATTCTGTGTTTACCGCGATATACGATATGTTTAGTGATAAACAAGAGTACAAAGGACGTCCCCTCAAAGGTTTACTACAAACCTCCCAAGTCATACTGATTATCATAGCAGGTATATTATGTATCTCCATTATCATGAATGAATCACCTAAAACACTATTAACTACATTAGGTGCTTCGGCTGCTATTATATTACTCATCTTTAAAGATAGTATTATGGGCTTTGTTGCTGGTATTCAACTGGCAGCCAATGACATGGTCAAAGTTGGCGATTGGATCTGTATGCCTAAATATAATGTTGATGGGAATATTATAGAAGTCAGCTTGAATACTGTCAAGGTACAAAATTGGGACAATACAATTGTTACAGTCCCCCCTTATGCCCTTGTTAGCGATTCCATGCAGAACTGGAAAGGCATGACTGAGTCTGGAGGACGTCGCATAAAACGGTCTGTTTATATAGACCAAAACAGCGTAGCTTTTTTAAATAAAGAAGATATTGAAGCTTTTAAAAAGATACAAATTCTTCGACCATATATAGAAGAAGAGGAGGCAGAATTGCTAGAGTATAATAAAAAGATGGGAATAGATGACAGTGTCCTAGTCAATGGTCGTCGTCAAACCAATCTAGGCATATTTCGCGCCTATTTAAAGCAATATCTTCTGAACCTACCAGTCGTCAATCAAGAGCTCACTTGTATGGTTCGTCAACTACCACCTAGCCCCAAAGGAGTACCATTAGAACTCTACTTCTTTAGTACAATCAAATCATGGGTCGCATACGAAGGCGTACAAGCTGACGTGTTCGATCATGTTTTAGCTGTTGTCCCTCATTTCGGACTACGCGTATTTCAGGAGCCTACAGGTCAGGAGATTCAACAAGCTATTTCTAGTATATCAAAAAACTAAACAAGACAAAAAAGGCATTAGCAACCTATTAGCTAACAAGTTTTTTCTATCTTTGCAGCTGTATATTGTAAAATAACTGTATGAAACAACAAAATATTCTAGCCATTCTTTTCGGATTTCTCTTCTTTTGTATGCTTCCAGCACAAGCACAACGTGTTTACACCGATGAAGAGATGGAGAAGAAAGGCTATCAAATAGACCCCAACATGAAGGTAGGAAAAGACTCAACAAAAGTTGATGTCGAAATTCCCGCCCCAAAGTTATATTCATGGACAGTCAGCAAAAACCTAGGCAATATAATACCTGTTGATGTGGATACGCTTGCTCACAATTTCCAAAATGAGCAACTTACCAGCGGAATGAAAGGGCATTACAACTATCTTGGGAATCTAAATAGCCCTCGTATTAATCGTTTGTATATGGATCGTAGCATGTATAGAGAAAACATCTTTCTACAGCCATACTCATACTTCATTATCAATCCAGAACAAGTTCACTTTACAAATAGCAATATACCATACACGAACTTGACTTACTTCAAAGCGGGGAACAAACAATATGGTGAAGAAAACTTCAAATCATATTTCAGTATCAATGCAACAAAAGATCTATCCTTTGGATTCCGTTTTAACTATCTTATAGGTCGAGGATACTATGCTGATCAATCCACCAAAGGATTTAACGGCATGGTTTTTAGTTCTTATAGAGGAGAACGTTATCAACTCCACGCTGTGTACACCAGCAATTACCTAGAGACATTAGAAAATGGAGGGATAGAAGACGACAAATATATCACCGATCCTCAATCAATGGCCGAAGGGAAACGTAGTTACGAGACGATGAATATTCCTACAAATATGACATCTACTTGGAATAACAATCGTAATGCAATGTTCTATCTTAGTCATCGATATAATATCGGGTTCGCTAAGAAAGTTGCGGTAGCCATCGAAGACTCCACAAAAGCAAAACGTGACTCATTAGGCCGTGTGTTGCCCGTCTTTCGAAAAGAATATATTCCAGTCACAAGCTTTATTCATACGCTGAGTATTGAACGAGACTTTCACCGATTTGTATCACGCAGTGAGACAGAAGATCAATATGACTACACATATATTTCTCATACCAATGGACTTAGCAACGACACAACACGTTATCTCGGCATACGCAACACGATAGGTCTAAACTTAATGGAGGGATTTAATCGATACGCTAAAGCAGGGCTTACAGCATTTGTGACTCATAAATATGACCGCTATCTACTTATGGGGGAAGAAGCTCATAAGGAAGATATTTACAAAGAGAACCGTATATATATCGGTGGTGAATTACGTAAAACACAAGGTAGTCTTTTACATTACACTCTTTGGGGACAAGCAGGTATTGGTATGGATGCAATTGGCGAAGCTCAATTTAAAGGAGATTTAGATTGCAACGTACCTCTGTGGGGAGATACTTTGACAGTCAAAGGTCTGGCACAATACAATCGCTTACTACCCAACTTCTATCTACGCCACTACCACGGTACACATTTCTGGTGGGACCAAGATTTAGATACAGAAACGCGAATGCGCTTAGGTGGTTCATTGCAATCACACCTTTGGGGAACGAAACTATCATTTGCGGTTGAAAATATCACCAACTACGCCTACTTTGGACAAACTGGTATAGCTCAACAATATGACGATAATATCCAAATGCTACAAGCCCAGTTAACACAGAATTTCAAGCTGGGTATTTTTCATTGGGACAACGAATTGACCTATCAAAAGAGCAGTAAACAAGAAATTATTCCTGTGCCAGATTTCTCACTCTACTCCAATTTTTATATTAAAACAGCCGTAGCTAAAAAAGTACTTAAAGTCCGTCTTGGAGCTGATGTCCGTTATTTCACATCATATAAAGCCCCATACTACGTACCAGGTATCAGCAACTATGCACTACAGCCTGATAATGACCAAGTAGACATAGGTAACTACCCTATCGTCAACTTATACGCCAATTTACGTCTGAAGCGTACACGTATATTTGTACAAGCTTATCACGTAAATCAAAGTACTGGAAACTACTTCTTAGTACCGCATTACCCGATTAATCAGATGCTATTCAAATTTGGTCTTTCGTGGAATTTCTACGATTAAACATAAGTATCAAGTTTTATGAGAATCATTCCTCCTGACAAAATGCGTTTTTGGGGGCGGTGGCTTATCTTCATTTTGCTATTTTTTGCTTTGATTCATTTTACTACACAATGGGTTAAGAAGCATTATCACGAACAACGACTAGCCATCCAACAGGCCAAAAACACAGCCTACCATCCTAGAAGCTGGCAAGAAATATTGGCATCCGACACCCTACGTGCCGTGTGTCCGTATAATAGTATTGACTACTATGTAGAAGAAGATACGATCAAAGGTTTTCAGTACGAATTGATACAAGCATTTGGTCAAAGCCATCACCTCTATGTGCAAGTAATTCCTGAAATGGATTTACACAAACAACTCTTAGGTTTGACACGCGGTCAGTATGACTTAGCAATAGGCGCCATTGCCTCTACACAGGCCGTTAAAGATACATTATTAATGACTCGTCCGCTTTTGCAGACACAATAAGTACTCATTCAACGCAAACCTGGAACAGTCCATTCCCTACTTGACTTAGCGGGTGATACTATTTTTATTCCCGTTAATAGTCCAGCAGTTAAGCGCATACACCACCTCTCGGAAGAAATAGGTGATAGTATCCATGTGGTAGAAGTAGCTGGATACGGAGAAGAGCAACTTATGGCTATGGTAGCAGCAGGAGAAATAAGTCTAACAGTATGCAACCTCCAAACAGCATCAGTACTTATGGATTCTTTGCCTCAATTGGCCGGTTTAATGCCCATAAGCTTCACTCAATTTTATGCTTGGGGAATTCCCAAACACAATCCAGAATTGAGAGAAGCATTAAATAAATGGATTGATAGTATCAAAGATACACGATGGTACAAGACATTGTATCATCAGTACTATAACAATGTAAATGAATAGCAATCAATAAAATGATGAAAAAAGATATTATCAGATGGGGATTTATTGGATGTGGTGAAGCTGTAAAACTAAAAACAATGCCCGCCTTTCTGCAAACCCCCAACTGCGAAGTAGTTGCTGTGTTTAGCCGCACACTAAGCAAAGCCAAAGATTTTGCAAAGGAACATGGCATCAATAGATACTACAACAACGTCCAAGATTTAGTCGAAGATGAAGATGTAGATGCCGTATACATTGCCACTCCTCCATCTTCACATGCCACATTTGCTGTAATGGCTATGGAAGAAGGGAAGCCGTGCTATATAGAAAAGCCTATGGCCTCTACCTATGAAGAATGTGCACGTATTAATCGGGTGAGCCGAGAAACTGGGGTACCATGTTTCGTAGCCTATTATAGACGACATCTACCCTACTTTCAAAAAATCAAAAGTCTCGTCAATGAAGGAGCGATTGGCAAAGTTGTGAATGTACAAATACGTTTTGCTCAACCTCCTCGTGCCATGGATCATAATCAAAAAGATCTACCCTGGAGACTACGTCCTACTATTTCTGGAGGCGGTTACTTTTATGACCTAGCCCCTCATCAGTTGGACATACTACAAGAGATGCACGGTGCTATTTTGGAAGCCAAAGGATACCGCAGCAACTTAGGTGGTTTGTACGAGGCAGAAGATACTTTGAGCGCATGTTTCATGTTTGAAGATGGCCTAGTTGGTTCAGGCTCTTGGTGTTTTATAGCCGAGGAATCTGCCGAAGAAGACCGCATAGAGTTGATTGGAGATAAAGGGATGATTTGTTTCTCTGTATTCACCTATGAGCCTATCGCTTTACACACAAAAGAAGGACGACAAGAGATTATCGTCGAAAACCCCAAATACGTACAACAGCCACTTATCGAAAATGTAGTCAACACCCTAAGAGGGTTAGAAACCTGTGATTGCACAGGTGAAAGTGCGACCATGACCAATTGGGTTATGGATCGCATACTAGAAAAGTATTAATTTGTTACCTATAAACTATGACAAAAGAGGAACTAATGAGAGAGGCTATTCGATTAGCCACAGAGAATGTAGTCAATGGTGGTGGTCCATTTGGTGCTGTCATTGCAGACAAAGAAGGTAATATTCTAGCAACAGGAGTCAACCGAGTAACGGCAAGCCATGACCCAACTGCCCATGCAGAAGTTAGTGCCATCCGTGCGGCTACCAGCAAACTAGGGCAATTTGATCTAAGAGGATATGAAATTTTTAGTAGTTGTGAACCATGTCCTATGTGTTTAGGAGCCATTTATTGGGCACGACTAGACAAATTATATTATGGAAATTCACATACTGATGCCAAAAACATTGGATTCGATGACTCATTTATATATGATGAGTTGCGCTTGACTCCACCTAGACGCAAACTTCCTAGTGAAGTCTTGCTAGCAGACGAAGCCATTGCCACCTTCCAAGCATGGCAAAATAAAGAAGACAAAATAGAATACTAATATACACAATCTATTTGTAAGCTATCCATATAAGGACTAGGGGCTGTCAAAAGTGATCTTTTGACAGCCCCTAGTCCTTTCTTGTATCCCTATGACATCTTACTCCATTAAGCATAGTACGATGAATTATGTCTATAGTTATCAAAACATAAATAATCATAGACTAATTCACAAAACAGCAACACATATAAAGAGACACAGAGAGACACAATATTGACTATTTTATCCACGTGCAAGATAGATAAAACAACTATATGCACACACATTGTCGATTATTTCTAAAAAAAACATCACTTTGATATTTTATATATTGAATTATTTATTATATTTGCATAATTTCTTAAGAGAGAAGAGAGATGATTTATTCATATAACTGATGTATTATTATTAAAAATTGAGAGAGATTTTATGAAAAGAAAATTGATGATGTTGCTTTCTTGCGTTTTTGTGTGCATAGGATTAGCAACGGCTCAGTCGTCGAAAGTCACAGGATTGGTGATATCCAAAGATGACGGCCAGCCAATTATTGGTGCCTCTATCTTAGTTGTAGGTACCAGTGTTGGTACTATTACCGACATTGATGGTAAATTCACTATCGAAAATGTACCTAGTAGTGCAACAAAACTGCGCGTATCATATATTGGTATGAAACCGCAGGAAATTAAGATTAAACCATTCATGAAGATTGTGATGACTTCAGATAGCGAAATGCTTGAAGAAGTGGTAGTGACTGGTATGCAAAAGATGGATAAACGCCTATTTACTGGGGCATCCACTAGACTTCAAGCAGATGATGCCAAACTAGATGGTATTCCAGAAATTGGACGTGCACTAGAAGGACGTGCTGCTGGTGTCTCAGTACAGAACGTATCTGGTACATTTGGTACAGCTCCTAAAATCCGTGTACGTGGTGCTACATCTATCTATGGTAGTTCCAAACCACTTTGGGTAGTGGATGGAGTCATCATGGAAGATGTCACAGAAGTAAGTGCCGATGATTTATCTTCTGGAGATGCAGTCACTCTTATTTCATCAGCAGTGGCCGGTTTGAACTCAGAAGATATCGAAAGTTTCCAAATCCTTAAAGATGGTTCTGCTACATCTATCTATGGTGCTCGTGCCATGGCTGGGGTGATTGTTATCACAACAAAGAAAGGGAAAGCAGGTACCAACAAGATTAGCTACACTGGTGAATTCACCTACCGTTTGAAGCCTAGCTACAACGACTTCAACATCATGAATTCTCAAGATCAAATGGATGTGTACAAAGAAATGCAAAATGCAGGTTTCTTGAATTTATCAAGTACATACCGAGCAGAAGATAGTGGTGTATATGGACGTATGTATCACCTTATCAACAGCTATGATCCAGCTACTGGCTACGGTATTGCTAACACACAAGAAGCGATGAATGCGTACCTACGTCAAGCAGAATATCGCAACACAGACTGGTTTGATAAACTATTCAATACAAGTATCGTATCGAATCACTCTATAAGCATGTCTTCAGGAACAGACAAGGCATCTTACTATACTTCTTTATCCTATTTGAACGATCCAGGTTGGACAAAACAAAGTAAGGTAGAACGTTATACTGCAAACATCAATGCCTTGTATAAGCTAGACAAAACCCTTACTGTCAACTTGATTGCCAATGCATCTTATCGTAATCAGCGTGCTCCTGGTACTCTTGGTCAAGACGTAGATGTTGTATCAGGTGAAGTAAAACGTGATTTTGATATCAACCCATATTCTTATGCGTTGAATACATCTCGTACCCTTGATGCAAATACTTACTATGTACGCAACTATGCTCCATTCAATATCTTAAACGAATTGGAGAATAACTACATGGATTTGAATGTTACAAATATGAAGTTCCAAGGTGAAGTTAAATACAAACCTATTCAAAAGGTTGAATTATCTTTACTCGGAGCTTATAAACATTCAAGTACAACACAAACCCACTATATTACAGAGAGATCCAATCAAGCAATGGCTTATCGCATGATGGATGATTCAACCATGCGTGATGCCAACCCATGGTTATATAGTGATCCAGACAATCCCAATTCATTGCCTGTTTCAGTTCTTCCAGAAGGTGGTTTCCATAACGAAAAGAAGTATAGTATGACCAGTTGGGATATGCGTGCTACAGCAAGTTACAACGATGTCTTCAATAATGACCATATCTTCAATTTCTTTGGTGGTATGGAAGTCAACTCTATGGATCGCCATTCCAATTCATTTGATGGTATTGGTATGCAATATGATAGTGGTCAATTGGCCTCATACGACTACAAATACTTCAAACAACTGAGTGAAGAAGGTGGTGAATACTATTGGGTATCCGATACCCGTTCACGCCAAGCAGCATTCTTTGCCACTTCAACCTATTCGTATAAAAGACGATATACGATCAATGGAACAGCCCGTTACGAAGGTTCAAATAAACTTGGTAAAAGCCGCAGTGCACGTTGGTTGCCTACATGGAACATTTCTGGTGCTTGGAATGCCCACGAAGAACCATTCTGGGATAACGTATCCGATTATATCTCTAATTTGACCTTGAAAGGTTCTTACTCTTTGACAGCCGACCGCGGTCCAGCTTCTGTAACCAACTCACAAGTTGTCATCAAAGCATACAATCCATTTAGACCATTCACCAATTTGAAAGAAACTGGATTGCAGATAGATGACCTTGAAAATAGTGAACTAACTTACGAAAAGAAACACGAGCTTAACATTGGTATGGATATCGGTTTCCTAAATAACCGTATCAATGTATCTGCCGACTGGTATAAGCGTAACAACTATGACTTGATTGGTATTGTCAACACACAAGGTATTGGTGGACAAGTATCTAAATACGCCAATGTGGCTTCCATGAAATCACATGGTTTTGAATTGACACTATCGACACGAAATATTGTCACAAAAGATTTCAAATGGAATACCAACTTTATCTTCTCAAAGACAAAGAATGAAGTTACTGATCTAGAGACACGTACACGTGCTATCGACTTAGTGACAGGTACAGGTTTTACAATGGAAGGATATCCAGTTCGTTCTTTGTTCTCATATGATTTCCAAGGGTTGAACGAAGAAGGTCTTCCAACCTTTATCAATCGTGACGGCGAAGTTACTGTTACAGACCTTTATTTCCAAGAACGCGACAATTTAAGTCATTTAAAATACGAAGGTCCTACTGACCCTACAGTTACAGGTAGTTTGGGTAACATCTTTTCATATAAGAACTGGAAGTTAAATGTATTTATGACCTATTCATTTGGCAATGTCATTCGCCTTGATCCAGTGTTTAAAAGCAGTTATACTGACTTGACATCTATGCCACTTGAATTTATCAACCGTTGGGTAATACCTGGTGATGAAGCAAGTACCAATGTGCCAGCTATTGCAACAAAACGTCAATTGCAACGTATTAGTGACTTGAAATATGCATACAATGCATACAATTACTCAAGTGCACGAGTAGCCAAAGGAGACTTTATTCGTTTGAAAGAAGTATCTTTAGCTTATTCTTTCCCTAAAAATTGGTTAGAATCTCTATGGATCAACAGCTTATCAGCCAAGATTCAAGCTACTAACTTGTGCTTACTGTATGCCGATGATAAATTGAACGGACAAGATCCAGAATTCTTCAATACAGGAGGGGTCGCTTCTCCAGTACCAAAGCAATTTACATTTACCCTACGTGCAAGTTTCTAAAACAATAATCGAATAAGATAAGACAATGAAAAAAATATATTTACATATAGCTTTAGCACTTGGTCTCGGTAGTGTCGTGTTCACCTCATGTGATGATTTCCTTGACACCACTCCAGACGATCGTACTGAAATAGATACAGCAGATAAAGCACGTCAAATACTAGTTGCAGCCTATCCAACAAACTCTGGGAACATGGCTATGGAGTGGTCTAGCGACAACGTCATTGATAATGGAGATGCTTATGCAAACCCAGGACGTAATATGGATCAGATTTACAGCTGGACTCAAGATACTTCAACAGGCAACGATTCTCCAAAATCATTTTGGAATGCATGCTATAGCGCAATAGCTAATGCCAACCAAGCTCTTGATGCTCTTAAAGGCATGGAAGAAACATCTGATGTACTGGCCATAAAAGGAGAAGCTCTATTATGCCGTGCATTTGCGCACTTCCTATTGAGCCAAAATTTCTGTTTGGCATACAATCCTGAAACAGCGGCAACTGATTTGGGGCTACCTTATGCGATCAAACCAGAGACAGAAGTTGCTCCTCAGTACTCTCGTGGTACCATGGAGGAACTATATGGACACATTAATAAGGATATTGAAGAAGGCCTTCCTTTGATTAAAGATGCTATTTACACTGTGCCAAAGTATCACTTCAACAAGGCAGCTGCCTATGCATTTGCGACTCGTTTTAATCTGTATTATACTAATTATGACAAAGCTATCCAATATGCCTCTGAAGTCTTGACAGACAATCCGAGTGCAGTACTACGCGATTGGGCGAGTTGGTTAGAATTACCTAAAACGTTTAATGCCATGTGGGATGGCTATATAGATGCAGATCTACCCAATAACTTGATGTTCTTACTCCCAAATTCCTCGCAAGGACGCTATATATCTTATGGTGGTTATTGTGAGCAATATGCTCATAGTAAGGCATTATCATACATTGTAGGTCCTCGTGCACCATTTATTTGGGAGGAGTATTCTAGATTAATAAAAGCAAAGTACTCTGGATCAAACAACCAACGTATTGGTTATGTATGTATGCCTGAAAAGTTTGAGTACACAGATAAGGCAGCTGGTATCGGGTATGTACACACAGTGTTGATTCCATTTACAACCAACAAAACGCTCTTGGAACGTGCCGAAGCCTATGCATTAAATAATGAAATAGACAATGCCGTTGCTGATATCAATGCTTGGATGAAATCAAGTTTAACCACGCAAGCTCAGTACACTAAGCAGGAAATATTAGACTATATTACTCCTATTGCCTATACCAAATACCCAGCTACATCCTTAGATGATTTGACTGTGAAAAATGAATTGCATCCACAAGGATTTACAGTCAATTCGGGTGAACAAGAGGAAATCATTCAATTTATCCTTTATTTGAAACGTGTAGAAACAATTCATGAAGGAGGACGTTGGATGGACATCAAACGTTATGGTATAGAAGTAAGTCACATGGTAGAAGACGATCCTGCCAATCCATTGCTTCTTCCTGTAGGAAGTCCTAAGCGTGCGCTTCAATTGCCTGCAGACGTGATTACAGCTGGTCTTCAAGCTAATCCTGAATAAGAGAATTAGAAATGCTTAGCAACAATAAAAAGAATAAGAAATGAAAATATTAAAATATATTCTTCTCCTTGGAATCGTGTCTATCTTCGCCTCATGTTCTGAAGATTCCTTAGACTCAGAATCCATCTTTAAGGACGAAAAGACAACTCCTAATGCACTTGACACTTGGCTGAGTGATAATTATACGTCACCATTCAATATCCGTTTCAACTATCGTTACGTAGATATCGAAAGTGATCGTGAGTATAATTTAGTACCAGCAGAATACGACAAATCCGTAGCTCTTGCCAAAATCATCAAATATTTATGGCTCGATGCTTATGTAGAAGTTACTGCAAATGCCGACCCTTCTTTTATGCAGACATATTGCCCTAAAGTCATTCAATTGATTGGATCTGCTGCATGGAATGACGATGGCTCACGTATTCTAGGACAAGCCGAAGGTGGTTTGAAAATCACGTTGTATGAAGTCAACGCTATCGACTTAAATAATATCAATGTAGAGACAATGAACGATTTATGGTTCCATACTATGCACCACGAATTTGCGCATATCTTACATCAAAACAAGCTATATAGCACAGACTTTAAGTTGATTACAGGTTCTACTTATAATTCAGCTGGTTGGACAGATTATTCAAATACAGACGCCCATCATTTAGGGTACATTACTAACTATGCAAGTAGTGAACCTAATGAAGATTTCGTAGAACTTGTTTCTATGTATGTAACTCACACCGAGGCTTGGTGGCAAGCAATGTTGGCCGATGCAAAACAAGCTCAAATTTCTGCTAGTGCTTATGCAAGCTATGCCAACGGAGGCACTAAATTACCTGACAATGCTTCATTGAAGACAGTAACAGGACAAGATGCTGAAGGCAACGATGTGACTCTATATTATCTTTATTATGGTGGAGATGAAAAGATCAAACAAAAATTTGAAATTGTTACCAAGTACTTTATCAACTCTTGGGGATTCAAATTATCTGACCTTCGTGATATTGTACAAAGACGCAGTGAATCACTTGATTCATTAGACTTAACTTCACTTTAAGACGTAAACAACAATGAAAAAAATAATTTATTCATGCCTCATATTGGCAACAACCTTATTTGTCGGTTGTACGCCTGAACAAGATGAAATCTTCGATGAGTCTGCTGCTCAGCGTATAGAGTCAAATATAAAAGATATAGTAGAAACTTTGGAAGGGTCTCCAAATGGATGGCAAATGGACCTATTTACAGGTACTTTCGGAACAAATGTAATGGTAAAATTTGCAGACGGTAAAGTGACTGCTTCAGATTATCTCGTACACGATGCAGACGAACAAAGTGAATCCTTGTACTCAGTCATTCAAAACGGTGGTCCAGTACTTACATTCAATACATTCAATGAAATATTCCATGCCTATTCAGATCCTATTGAACCTGGTGCATCATACGGTAATAATGAGGGTTTGGGTGCCGATTTTGAATTTGTGGTTTTATCCTATTCACAAGATGAGATTATTCTTCGTGGCTTGAAACATAGACGCCTTTGCCGTTTAGTTCGTCAACCAGAGACAACAACTTGGGCTGAAACATTAGGTGCATACCAAACAATGCAGTCTAATATCGGGGCTCCTATGTATGAGTTTTATTATAACGGAGAACTAGTACCGGGTACAAGCTCATTGTCAGGAAATTCACTCGTATCTAACCGTACTGAAGCCATAACTGGTGATGATGTGACAGAAGGTGACGCGACAGAAAAATTAGTAAGTTTTAGTAGACCTATCGTACCAACAATGGAAGGATTCCGTACAGAGACTCCATTCTCATACACTTCAGATGATCCTAATCCAACCATTCAACACTTCAAATATGATGCAGAATCTTTGCGATTTGTATGTACAGACGAAGGAGTCGATATGTATATCGTGAAGGTATATCCACCAGCAAATGTTGCATTTGAGAATGTAACTGACTTCTATTATTTCAATCTTGATTTCGCTGCAGAAAATGCATATGCAAATGATATGAGTAATGCATTTGTCCAATTATTTTTAACTATGCAAACAAATGATTGTTCACCATATGGAGAATTAATCCACAGGGCTTTTATGGGATATAATCCTGATCCTTCTAAGTACAAAGCTGATTTCTTACTAGTATATCAAACTTCTACCTCTAGTGGCGGATATACATCCATCTTTGGATATTCAGTAGATGCTGTACCTGATACAGATGATCAAGTAAAATTCTCTAATATTACAGAAGCCAATAGTAATGCTGGTTATTATCCAGGTGGAAAAGCAATTGGTAAAGCACTTGTTGATTATAGCCCTTGGACTATCTCGTACGATAACGAAGTGTCACCAAACGAATACACTTTTGTAAGTACAAAAGATGCAAGTTACAGTTTCAAAATTTCTAAATAATCCCGTCTAGTTTCAGACAGGGAAACTATACAATTTCTCTCTTTAACAGTTTTAACCTAACCGTTTTTGAGATCGAAGGGCACACTCAGTGATGAGCGTGCCCTTCCTATATTATACAGATTTTTGCTTAGTTATATATATGATGCTTTTATTTACGTTGATAAATATTGGTACATGGGAAAGGTATCTCAATCTTTTCCTGATCAAATCTATTCTTGATGCTTTCCAACAAATCACATTTGATAACAAAGGCATCGCCATAACTAGCTGTCCAGCACCATGCTCGTAGGGTAATAGCCGAATTGCCCAATTCTATCACACGAATAACAACTTGTGGCACACCAGCCGCTTTATCAGCTTCTGTACGCATATCGACAAGCTTAGGATGCTTCATGCATTCCTCACGCATAATGGTCATAGCCACTTTTAAATCAGTATCATAAGATACCCCAACTTCTACAGCAGAGCATGTCTCAGTAGCCCCAATAGATGAATTGACAATATCCGCAGAATTCATCTTACTATTAGGAATAATAATTTTACGGTTGTCAAACTGATTGATTATTGTATGGCGCAGGCTAATGTCATCAACATGTCCCACATGGCCATTGACCTGAATAAAATCGCCTATACGATAGGGTTTAGCTACGACAATGAAAACTCCACTGATAAAATTGGACAAAGCTTCTTGAGATGCAAAACCTATGGCCATAGCAAAAACACCAGCACCAGCCAACAAGGAAGTACCTAAAGTCTGCAATCCAGGAATAGTACGGAGAATCATTATTCCACCGACCACGTAAATCGTGTAAATACATACTTTGCGTAAGAAAACCACAGTCGTTTTATCCAATTTTGAATTGGGACCATACTGCTTGTTCTTTGGAAACAACATCTTAATTACAGTCACACCAACCGCAATAAGTACCAGTAAGACCACGATTGTACCTACTATCTTCATAAGAGGCATCCATTCACTGGCTACCCCCATACTCGTCAATGCATTTTCTACTGCACCGTTTACAGGAAGCACAGAAGCTGTTTGTACAGAATCTTTTGCTAAATCTGATTGAATCATAAGGCTATAAATTTAAAATTAGTATATTTGCAAATATAGATATTGAAAACAGATTAACCAAATCTTACGAATAAAAGCATGAACCCTATTGAAATTATCAATATATACTATCCTGAGGAAAACGACCTCCGCATCACTTTGCTCACTCACTCATGTCAGGTAGCCAAACATGCTTTAGCCATCATTAAGCGCCACCCAGAGCTTCCAGTAGATGAAGATTTAGTATATGAAGGCGCCATGCTTCATGATATAGGTATTCTGCATACCGATGCACCTAAAATATTCTGTACAGGAAAACATCCCTATATTTGCCACGGCTATTTGGGTGCCGAGATGCTTCGTAAAGAAGGCTATCCTATTCATGCAGGATTTTGCGAACGTCACACTGGGACTGGATTAAGCATAGCTCGCATACAAGGAGCCAATCTCCCTATCCCACGAAGAGACATGCGACCGCAAACTCTAGAAGAGGAAATTGTGTGCTATGCCGACAAGTTTTACAGCAAATCTAGGCTGAAACGAGTCAAAACTGTTGAGGATGTCCTGCACTCCCTCTCAAAATATGGTCCAGAAGAAATCGAACGCTTCAACGAATGGCATAAAAGATTTGGATAATGCCTACTCTTTTTGTACTTTTGTGCCAAATAACAGATAAATCAAGAATTGAAAAAATTTTTCCGATATACCCCACTGAGTGTATTGACTCTCCTCCTGCTTCTGCCAGCTTTTGCTAGCAATCGGCGAGGAGGTTTTGGTACATCTCCACTTGCCAATCCATATTCCCTGACAGACAGCCTACTGCCTGATTCTTTGGGACGTCACCACTTGAGTCAACACCGTGATACAATCGGTAAAAATGGAGCTGATTCAACCAAGAATAAAGTTGGCCTAGAATCTCCTGTAGACTACTCAGCAAAAGACTCTATCGTATTCGAAAAAGGCGGCTTTGCGCATCTCTTTGGAGAGAGTAAAGTAGGCTATCAAAAGATTAAATTGAGTGCAGAAGTTATTTCCATGAATATGGATAGTAGCAATGTATATGCCCATGGTATTGCCGACAGTACTGGAAATATAAAAGGCAAACCCGTCTTTGAAGATGGAAGTACCCCATACGAGACGAAACAAATCCGCTATAACTTTGATAGTAAACGCGGATTGA
>ERZ795048.1132-NODE-1132-length-25232-cov-10.925408_pt1 | contig 25232 bp, 24 predicted proteins | sample MGYA00375132_ERZ795048 | MGnify/ENA primary metagenome ERZ795048 (study PRJEB30177, sample SAMN05720225) | activated sludge metagenome | isolation source: Anaerobic digester | place: Hong Kong | collected 2014-12-17 ... | reverse complement strand
CCGACAGCGTGGAACTGGCCACCGGCCTGCTTTCCGGCGAGGTGAAGTGGTCCGGTGAACTTCCCGAAGCGGACCTCCGGTTGGACGACCTGCATGCCCTGGGGGCGGACATCGGCATGCTGCATGTGCTGGTGGAGCCCCGCGGGAACGACCAGGTACATGCCAAGGCCGAGCTGGAGCGCGGGAACAACCGCATGGACGTGGTGTCGGACATGACCCTGGCCGAGGAAAGCACCTTCACCGCGCAGGCGGACATCGGCTTCGCCGACCTCTCCTTCCTGGAGCCATTTCTCGGAGACCTGCTCTTCGACCTGGCCGGCGGGCTGAACGGCCGCATCGATGTGGAGAAGCGCGCAGGTACGCTGCGTGCCGACGGCGACCTGGCGTTCGATCGGACGCGCTTCGGCCTGGTGGAGACCGGCGCCGTGTACCAGATACCCGATGGCCGGCTGCACCTGGATGGCCGGAACGTGGAGCTGGATGGCTTCCGCGTGCTGGACAGCCTGGACCAGGCGATGGTGCTGGATGGGTCCGTCTCCTTCGCCGACCTCTCCGACCCCACCATGGACCTGCGCATCCGCACGGACCGCTTCCGGGCCGTGCACAGCACCGCCAAGGAGAACGACGTGTTCTACGGGGACCTGTTCGGCCGGCTGGACCTGACCGCCAAAGGACCGCTGGCCCATCCCGCCCTGAGCGGATCGGTGGGCGTGCTGCCCGGCACGCGGTTCAGCGTGGTGCTGCCCGGCAGTGAGGTGGAACTGGTGGAGAGCGAGGGCGTCGTGGAGTTCACGCAGGAACTCTTCGTGGTGGACACCACCGTGACCGGAGGTCATGCCGCCTTGGTGCGCGACTCGCTGATGGCCCGGCTGCCGGGTGTGGACCTGGACGTGAAGGTGACCGTGGACCCGGAAGCGCGGTTCTTCATCGTGCTGGACCCCACATCGGGGGATGAGGCCACCGTGCGCGGGTCCGGTGACCTGGCCTTCCAGTACGACGCTGCCGGCAACATGGCGCTGAACGGGTCCTTCGAGGTGGTGGAGGGCGGGTACACCCTGGAGTTTTATGGCCTGGTGCACAAACGGTTCGACATGGTGAAGGGCAGCAGCATCACCTGGTCGGGCGATCCGGTGAAGGCCGGCCTGGACCTGACCGCGCTCTACCGGAGCACCACCGCTCCGTACGCACTGGTCTCGGGCAGCGAATCGTTGCCGGAGGAGGAACAGAACCGCCTGAAGAAACCCCTCCCCTTCGACGTGCTCATCCACTTCGGTGGACGCATGGACGACCCCGAGCTCACCTTCACCCTGGACCTGGACGACCAGTACAGGCGGAGGTTCCCCATGGTGGACGGCCGGCTGGAGGCCCTCGACCAGCCCGGCAGCAAGGAGGAGTTGGAACGCCAGGTCTTCGGACTGCTCGTGCTGAACAGCTTCATCCAGGACGCCGGGAACGAGACCGTCGCCGCCTCCGACCTGGCCACGTCCGCGGCCCGCAACTCCATGAACGGCCTGTTGACCGATCAATTGAACAAGCTCACCGGCCGCTACCTGAAGGGCGTGGACATCAGCGTGGGCATGTACACCTACGACCAGAGCTCGGGCGGGCGCACCTTCCAGCGCACCAGCCTGGACTACAAGGTGAGCAAGCGCCTGCTGAACGACCGGCTCACCTTCGAAGTGGGTGGTGCCGTGGACATGGACGACCAGAACGACCAGGTGAACAACGTGGCCAATACCCGCGCGGCCGAGTATGCCATCCTGTACGATGTGACGCCCGATGGCCGCTTCCAGCTCCGCGGCTTCCACGAGAACAGCTACGACCTGTACGACGGCGAGATCACCCGGAGCGGGGTGGCCTTCATGTTCACGCGGGAATTCCGGATGGCCGCCCGGGAAGCCGCGCACGAGGAGGCCAGGAAGCGGAACGAGGGAGCACCACGGCCTGACGATGATGAGCAGGACCCTGGTAAACGAGAGGACGAATGATGCGGCAGGCCTCCATCCCCACCCTGCTCCTGCTGGCCGCGCTGCTTCCAGCCTGCCAGGGGCTGCGCTTCGCCACCGAGGAAAAGCCGCTCCTGACCGGGCACGAGGTGGTGGTGAACGGTGAGCTGCCGGAGAACGAGCGGGCCATCCGATCGGAGCTGGAGGAGACGATGGTCCCCGATCCGAACCGGAGCTTCCTGGGCATGCGGCCCACCGTGGCCCTCCACAACTCGGTGAAGGAGCCGAAGCAACGCGGCAAGGGGCTCCGGAACCTGCTGAAGTACAAGATCGGATCGCCACCGGTGTACCTGGAGCAGGTGCCGCTGCAGGATGTGGTGCGTGCGCTGGAGAACCGCCTGCAGAACCGCGGGTACTTCGCGGCGGAAGCCTCCTACGAGGTGGAGCGGAAGGGCCGGAGGGCCTCGGTGGTCTACACCGTGGAGCCGGGTCGGCCACATCGCCTGCGTCGCATCTTCTACGGGGATACCCTGGCCCACGCCGGAGACACGCTCCTGGACCTGGTGCAGGCGGAACGACGGAACTCCATCCTCGACACCGGTTCCCCCTACCACCTGCAGGCCCTGAAGGATGAGCGTGCCCGGGTGATCGAGCGGCTGCGGAACAGGGGCTACATCCGGTTGGAGGATGACGGTCTCGACTTCGCCGCGGACACGACGGTCGGCGACCACCAACTGGACCTGCTCCTGCGCGTGCGGCCGGACCTGACCGCGAACGAACGCACGCGCTACCGCCTGCATGAAGTACGGGTCCATGGCGATCACGACCCGTTGGTGGAGGTGCGCGACACCCTGCAGAGCGACAGCCTCATGTACCTGGACAGGCTGGGGATGTACAGACCCTCGATCATCACACGGGGCGTGTTCCTGGAACAGGGGGACGTGGCCTCCGAGCGTCGCATCCGGCAGACCCGCGACTACCTGAACAGCTACGGCGTGTTCAGCGGTGTGCAGGTGGAACTGACGGACGTGCCCGGACGTCCCGGTCTGCTGGACGTGGACGTGCGCAGCACCCCGCGGTCCCGGTACTCCCTGTTCAGCGAACTGAACGCCTCGGTGAAGAGCACCAACTTCGCCGGGCCGGGTGCGCGGATCGGCTGGAAGGACCGCGACCTGTTCCGGGGCGCGGAAGTGCTGACGGTGGACCTGAACGGCCGCTTCGAGACCCAGTTCGCCGGCGATGGCGTGGGCACCAACGCCTACGAGATCGGGTTTCGTGCCGCGCTTGACTTCCCGCGCCTGCTGCTGTTCAATGCCCTGCGCACCGCCCGCTCCTTCGTGCCACAAACGCACCTGGTGGCCGGCTACGGCCTGTTCAGGCGCGTGGGGCTCTATGGGCTCGAGTTCGTGAACCTGGGCTACGGCTACTCCTGGCGTCAGGACCGCTTCATCTGGCACGAGGTGTCCCTGCCGGAGATCAGCTTCAACAACCTGTACTACGCCAGCGATGACTTCCTGGACTACCTGGAGCGCAACCCGCAGGTCCGGCGCAGCTTCGAGGAACAGTTCATCATCAGCCTGGGCTACACCTGGACGCGCAGCACGCAACGCGGTGCCAAGGACCTGGACTGGTGGCTGCTGAGCCTGGGCGCGGACGAGGGCGGGAACCTCACCTCGCTCTTCTCCCGGGCACTGGAGGGGCCCCGGCCCGAGGAAGGGTATTTCCTCTTCGGGGAGCGCTATTCCCAATACGTCCGGTTCCGGCCCGAGGTGCGTTGGTCCACCCACGTGGGGCGGCACGGTGCCCAGCTGGTCTCCCGCGTGAAGGCCGCCGTGGCCAAGCCCTACGGCAACAGCTCCACCATCCCCTATGTGAAGCAGTTCTTCAGCGGTGGCACCAACAGCCTGCGGGCCTTCCGGGCGCGCAGCGTGGGGCCTGGCACCTATGCTCCCGACCCGGACAGCATTCCCAACAACCTGCTCGTGGACCAGGTGGGCGACATCCTGTTCGAGGCCAACCTCGAATACCGCTTTCCCATCGGGACCGGCTACCTGCGGGGCGCCCTGTTCGCCGACATCGGCAACGTGTGGCTGATCAACGAGGACCCCGACCGGCCCGGCGGGAAGTTCGACTGGAGCACCGCCCCGGATGAGCTGGCCATGGGTGCCGGCTTCGGCCTGCGGTTCGACCCGGAGGTGATCGTGGTGCGGCTGGACCTGGCCACGCCGCTGCGCCGCCCCGATCTGCCGGCAGGCGACCGCTGGACGTTCGATGACCAGCAACCGCGGCTCTCCGACAACTTCATCCTCAACTTCGCCATCGGCTATCCGTTCTGAACGTTCCGTCGGATAACTTCCCTGAACATGGCAACACATCGCCGACATAGGAAATGGCTTTGGACGGCGGGCATCCTGCTGGTCCTGCTGGTGAGCGCCTACCTGGCGGTGGACCGCATCGTGGGCACGGCCCTGCACGAGGTGGCCGGTCAGGTGAAGGGCTACCGGATCGACTTCGGAAGCGTGGACGTGGCACCGCTGCGTAGGATCCTGCGCATCCACGACCTGGAGGTGCATGCGGACAGCAGCCTGCAGGACAGCCTGAACGCCGACCACTTCGACTTCGAGGCCGACCTCGTGCGCCTGGACGATGTGGACCTCTGGGCCCTGATCTCCGACGGCGTGTTGCATGTGAGGCGCCTTCAGGTGGACGGACCCGTGATGAAGCACTTCTTCCGCAGCCTGAAGCGGAGCGATGCCGACCGGGACACGACGGATGTCGAGGCACCGGCAGGAATGGGCCTCCTGCGGCTGGACACCCTGCTGATCCGGAACGCCACATTGCAGACGCGGCAGGACAGCGGTGGCTCCAGTGCGCGCGTGGAGGACATGGACCTGTTCATGGGCGGGCTCACCGTGCACGTGGACGAGGAACTGGCCCTGGGCATCCGGAGCACCCGGCTGCACCTGGCGGGCATCGAGGCGGAACTGGAGCCGTTCTACACGCTCACCATCGACTCGCTGCGGATGGAACGGCCCGCCCTCCGCACGCTGGTCCAAGGGCTGCACCTGACGCCACAGGTCGGTCCCAACGACTACGGGCAGCATGTGGACCGGCAGATCGAGCGCTACCAGGTGGACATCGACTCGCTGCAACTGGACGGGTTCGGCCTCGTGCGCTACGTGCGGGACGGTGTGCTGCGGGCCGATTCGGTCCGGATGGCCGGGCTCGTTGCGAGCATCCATCGGGACAAGACCATTCCCTTGGGCGACCAGCCGCGCAAGCCCCTGCCTTCCGAGGCGCTGCTCGCGTTGGAGAAACACCTGCACATCGGGCTGCTGCGGATCGATCGCGGTGAGCTGCATTACCACGAAAAACCGCCGAAGGGCGGGTCCTATGGCGAGGTGGCGTTCACCGACATCGCAGCCACGGCCACGGGGATCGGCAACGTGCCCCGGGACAGCCTGCCCGACCTGGTCCTGACCGGTGACTGCCGCATCAACGGACAGGGACGTGCCCACCTGGACCTGCGCCTGCCCATGGGACCCGCCCAGTCGCCGCTCGTGTCGGAGATCACCCTGTACGAGCTGCCCGCCACCGCCTTGAACCACCTGACCAACGAGCTCGTGCACATCGATGCCGTGGAGGGCACCATTCACGGTGTGGCCATGCAGCTTTCAGGGGACGATCATGCCGCCTCGGGCGTGGTGGACATCCACTACGAGGACCTGAAGGTGGCCCTCTCGCATGAGGTGAAGCACGCCGGCCTGCTGAGCGCCGCCGCGAACCTGGTGGTGCGCGCGCACAACATGCCCGACCGCCCGGGTTACCGGAACGGTCCTTTCCGCGTGGTCCGCGACCAGCACAAGTCCGTGTTCAACTACCTCTGGATCGGATTGCGCCAGGGGCTGCTCGAGGTGATCCTGCCCGAGCTTGCTCAAAAGGAGTTGAAGAAGAAGCAGGAGCACAGGAAGAGGCATCACAAGCAGTGAAGCTCCTTCCCCCGATCGACCGCTCAGTTGGGTGAGTGGAGCGCTACCAGGTTGCCTTCGCTGTCGCGGAACATGCCCATGTGGCCCATGCCCTCGCCGATCGCCCATTTCGGGATGATCACCTCCCCGCCTGCGGCCGGCACCCGGTCCAGCACCACGGCCAGGTCGTCGCCGCCGTTCAGGTACACCTTCGCCCCGTCCGCGCTCGGCGTGTAGAACTCCGGGTTGTGCACGATGGCCCCACCGATGCCGCCCTGTTCGCGGTCATGCAGGAAGAAGCCCATGCGCACCGGACCAAAGGTCTGCTCGGGCATGTCGAAGGCGAAGATGGTGCTGTAGAAGGTCCGTGCACGATCGAAGTCTGCCACGGAGATCTCGAACCAGCTGAGCGCGTGTCGGGTCATGATCTGATGCGTCTCTTGCCTTCCAAGGTAAGCGACCGATCGACCAGCCCTCCCTAAGGCGCGGTACCCGGCAGTCACCAACTTACGGGCATGGCAGGACCTGCGATCCCTCTCCATCAGCTGCCTGGTGGGAGTTCCGTACCGACGCGGGTGGAGCGTATCCTGCCCACGGAACAGGACGTACGCAACGATGTGCACCGGCATGCCTACCACGAGGTCTTCCTGTTCCGGAACGGGAACGGATCGCACATGATCGACCTGCGCAGCTGGCCGGTGAGCGCTCCGGCGGTGCATGTGGTGGCACCCGGACAGGTGCATCGTCTGGAGCGTTCGGCGGACATGGAAGGCTTGGTGGTCCTGTTCGGCGGCAATGTGCTGTCCGGACCCGCGCGGGCATCGCACGCCGAGCTGTTCCTGGGTTCCGGGCAGCCTCCGGTACATTCCCTCGAGGCTGACCGCATGGCCGAGGCCTGGCAATTGGTGGAGCTCATGGAACGCGAACTCGAGGCGGAGGGTACCCCCCAGACCGATGTGGTCAACGCCTACCTGGGCATCCTGCTGCTGAAATGCGCTCAATGGGCCCGGGAGCAGCATGCCGGCCGACCGGCCTTGTTGGAGGACCACGATCCCGTGCGACGCTTCCTGGAGTTGCTGGAACACCACTTTCTGAGCGAACGGCAGGTGGCCCACTACGCCGGGCAGCTGAGCCTGACGCCGGACCACCTGAACGGACTGGTCAAGGAGCGCCTCGGGCGAACGGCGAGCACGGTGGTACAGGAGCGGCTCCTGCTGGAAGCGAAGCGGCTGCTGGTGCATGGCGGCCACAGCATCAAGGAAGTGGCCTACGCCCTGAACATGCAGGACCCCGCCTACTTCACCCGGTGGTTCCGCAAGATGGAGGGGACTACTCCGGTCCAATTCCGGGATACGTACCAGGCCTGAGGACCTTCGCCGGTCAGCGTGGTCAGGTTCACTGAACGAGCCAGCGGCCCGTCCGGACACCGTCAACGCCCACGACCCGGACCAGGTAGCTGCCCGCAGCACCCGGCTTCGAGAGTTCCAACGAGGCCGAATTGGTGAGGGAACGGTACACCACCCGGCCCAGCGGGTCGAGCACCTCCACGATCCGGGGTGTGCCGTCCGCGAAGCGCAGTGTTGACGGTCCCTCGGAAGGATTCGGGAACAGCATCAGGTCATCGCTCCCACGTTCCGCGAGCCCGGTGATCAACCCACTGGTCTTGTGTGGCTTGATGTGCGTGGCGGCATAGCCCGTGAAGTCGTCATGGAAGAAGAGTCCGTAGATCCGGCGCGAATTGTTGATGCCCGCCGTGCTGTAGTTCAGGTCCCAGGTCATGCCACCATCGGCGCTGATCAGGATGAAGCCCTCGCTCCCATCGGTGCGGTAGCCGGCGGCAAAGGCGGTCCCGTCCGGCCGATGCTCCACGGCCGTGAGGATGAAGGGGCCGCTGAACTGGATGGTGGCCGGCGTCCAGGTGCTGCCGCCGTCGTTGGTGTACAGGATGGCGCCATCGTTCCGGGTGGCGGCGCCGTTGTTCGCGTTGGCAAAGGAGACGTCCGAGAACCCGTTCGCGGGATCGGCATGCACCTGCGTCCAGGTCATGCCGCCATCCGAGCTGCGGTAGATGGCCCCGCTGTCCGGTAGCTGGACCCCGTTGTTGATCGTACGCCGATAACCACCGGTGGCGGCGAACAGCAGCTGGTCGGTCACCACGTCCAGGCGTGAAACGGGCTGTCCGGGAAGCATGGCCACCTGGCTCCACGTGGCACCGGTGTCCACGCTCATGTCGATGATGCCGTTGCCTTGAAAGTCCACACCGCCGGCGAAGGCGACCAGGTCGGAACGCATGCGCACCGCCCGGTAGGCCTGGCTGAAGCCCGTGCGCACACTGTCCAGGAAGAACGGGTTCTGAAAGGTCTCATACGGACGAAGGATCACGCTGATGCCACCGCTTTGCGAGCCAGCGGCCAGGTAGATCGGGAATCCATCGCTCACCTTCACGTCGATGTCCTCCAGGATCATCGGGCTTTCATACCAGAGGTAGAAGCCGCCGCCCTGAAGGCCGTCGTAGGTGGCGATCACGCCGCCTTCACCGCTCACTGGATTGTCCGAGCCATAGACGAACAGGCCCGAATCCGGGTGGTGGAAGGCACAGGCCTGGAAGTGGTTGAACACGGAGAACATGCCCCCCTGGACCCATTGGGCGCAAAGCAGGAAGGGAAGGGCGATCAGCGCCGTGGCGGAGAGCAGGCGTGGGAACATGGGGTCAAAGGTCGTCCATCGCAGGACACCCCATGTGGCCCCGGCGCTGCTTCACTTCAGGAATTCGGGACAGGCCGACTTGAACCGTTCGCAGCGGGGCAGCGACACGTTCTGCACGTAGGAGTTGTCCGGATTGTTCACCACGTAGTCCTGGTGGTAGTCCTCGGCCGGCCAGAAGTGCTTGAAGGCGCTCACCTCGGTCACGATCGGTGCACCGAACCGGCCGTCGGCGTCCAGCTCCTTGATCAGGGCTTCCGCCGTCGCCCGCTCTTCCGCATTGGTGTAGAAGATCGCGGACCGGTACTGGGTGCCGTGGTCGGGGCCCTGCCGGTTCGCGGTGGTGGGGTCGTGGGAACAGAAGAACACCATCAGCAGGTCACGGTAGCTGATCTGTTCCGGGTCGTAGTACACGGCCACGGTCTCGGCATGCCCGGTGCTTCCGGAACCGACCTGCTGGTAGGTGGGGTCCTGCTCATCGCCCCCGGAATAACCGGAAACGGCCTCCTTCACGCCGCGGACGGACTCGTAGATCTCCTCCACGCACCAGAAGCAACCCGAGGCGAGGTAGGCCACCGGATACCCGCTCAGTTCCTGAGCAACGGGCGTTGGCGCGGCCTCGGGAACGGCAGCGGTATCCTCGGGCTTCGAGGTGTTGGAGGAACAGGCCAGCAGGGCCAGGAAGGCCGTGGCCGGCAGGGCGAGAAGTGCGCGTGAGGTCATGCTGTGCGAAGAACGCCGGGCACGGACGATCGTTGCCCGGGTCGTTCAGGTAGGACGCGCGGAAGCGTTGGGACGTTCGCCGGGCTACTTCCCGCGGGCCTGCTTCACGATGATGCGCTTGCCCTCGAGCGGGGCACCGTCCAGCTTGGCGATGGCCACCTGCGCCTCCGTGTCGTTGGGCATTTCCACGAAGCCGAACTGCTTCGACTCGCCGGTACCACGATCATAGATCACCTGGGCCCGGTTCACGGTGCCGAAATGGCCGAAGAGAAGCTCCAGGTGAAGGTCGGTCACTGCATGGGAAAGTCCCGCCACGAAGATGTTCATGCGCGCACGTCGGTTTGGATGAGAAGCTGGCGGACGCTCTGATGCACGGGCCGTTGCGGCTGTTCCGGTGCTCGTATCAGGTCGTCCTTCAAGGCTGCAAAGGTACGTCTTTTCGGGAGACCTGCGGCCATGCCACCCTCCCCAACGCGGACGGGCCACCCGTGGATGGCCCGTCGCGCAAGGGATGTCTTCTGAAGGGTCAGTGCGCCATCATGGCCGACAGGAAGGCGTCTCGTACCCGGATGGCCAGTGCCTTGGCCTCGGCGGGATCGCCTGGGAACGTGGTATGGCTGTCCGGATGGTTGGAGATCGCCCAACCCTGGGCCACCTGCGCCATGTCGATGTGCACCGACAAAGAGGCGTTACTGTCCGAGAAGACGTCCATGTGGCTCATGATGCTCTTGCTTCCCAGCAGGTCGTCCGTGGCGATGTGGTAGGCGAACGCATCGTCGTTCGCGGTGATGAGGTCATCGCCGTCACTGTCCCATTGGCCCTCCATGACAATGAATTTGTAGCCTGCCATCGGATTCCAGTTCCAATGCATGGTGGCATCGTTCAAGGGTGGCGGCGCCTGGTCCAGCAGGTTGCTGTGATTGGTAATGCTGTCGAGGCCGACGTTGAAGTGGAACATGTGTACGTGGCCGGTGAAGCTGTCTCCCAACTCGAAGGTGTTGCTGGCATTGGCAGCGTCCACCAGCATGTACTTGTCCGCATAGTTCTGCAGTTCATTGCCGCCCATGTCATCAAGCCGGGTGTGGCTGGCGAAGAAGCGCACCTTGTTGAATGACACGAGGCGTCCGGCGCTGTCGGCCAGCAGGTTGTTGTTGATGTCGAATTGGGCCGGGCCGTTCATGAACTCGAACTCCAAGCTGATCTTCGGCGTCACGGGTGTCGTCGGCGTGGGCTCGGGGTCCTCGTCCTTCTTGCAGGCGGTGAAGGCGAGCGCCACGGCGGCGAACAGGGTGAGTTTGGTAAGGGCTTTCATGGTGTCGGTTTGACGTTGGTGTTGCGTATCAGGTTGTATGCGATCCCCGTGATCAGGCGTTCGCGGTTGGGCACCATCAGTTCCCCCATGGAACTGCTGATGGCCCGTTGGTAGTACAGGGTGAGCACCCACGAACGCCACCACACGCGGGATCCCACGTGGGCGAAGACGGTGCTTCCTCCCGTTCCGGCGAGCTCCTCCCCGTCCTGGCGGTCATGGGCCAGCCACTCCGAGTAGGCACCCACCGAGGGCGCCCAGGAGAGCTTCTTCCCTTCCCGCACGAGGAACAGCTCCGCCGTGCTGCTGAGGCCATGCCCGCGGGCGTAGCCTTGGTCATCGGCGCCGTTGAAGCGGCCGATCGTGTTCACCATGCCTCCGAAGGAGCCGCGGCGAACGATGTATTCCGCGGTGGCCAGACCGTCCCAGCTGCCGGAACCCGGCTGCAGGTCGGGCGCGACGGCCTCACCGCGGTAGTCCAGATCATGCCGGCCCAGGGGCAGCTTCACCCCTCCGCCCAGCATGAACCGGTGTACGGTACGGTCCTCGTCCGGCCCGCACTTGGTGTTGGCCACGAGGTACCTGCCCAGCACAACGGGATCGCTCATGCCATAGAGGTCGGCCGAGGAATACCCGTTGATGCTCTGGTAGTTGTTCACCAAGGGCAGTTGCACCATCACGTTCCAGCGTTCGCCCAGCCAGAGGTCGGCGCGCAGCTCCATCACCTGGTACAGCTCGCGGTAGCGCTCCACCGTACCGGCCGGTGCCTCGGAGTGCCCGCCGTGCTTCAGCAGGCGCAGGCCGGGCGCCAAGGCCGGGCTGGCGATGTCGCCTTCCAGCAGGCGGTACCGGTAGAACAGCCCGAAGGAACTGGTCCGGTCGTGAGGTTGCACCCCCAGGAAGAGCCCGCATACATCGCAGGCCTGTGCGGGCAGCGCCCCGAGCAGGAGCGCACCCGCGATCACAAGGTGTTTCATGGATCGGTGTCAGGTTGAACGAAGTCCATCACCGCGCAAGGCGGTGTGTTCCGTTCAACCCCTCGGCACCGGGTCGATGCGGCCGGAATGGCCGGAGAGCGGTTCCTCCCTCAGGTCGGGAAACCGTCGTTGCTCAGGATGCAGCACCATGACCAGCCCTTCACTGAACGGCTCGGCCAGGGTCTCCAAGAGCTCCACCCGCGGTTCCTGCGCGGAGCGCTCGGCCTGTTGTTCGGCCTGCTTCAGCTGCTTGGCCAGGTGGCATTGCCCGTTGCAGGTGTTCATTTCCGCAGGCAGCTCGCGAAGCTCGCAAAGCTCCCGGGCGATCCGGTCGCGATCGGCAAGCCAGCGTGTAATGACCACCGACGGCCAGGCCAGCACGGTGAGCCACACGGCCATGGCCAGCCAAGCAAAGGAGCGCGCCCTGGGACTATGGACCCTGCCTTTCAACCCGCCAAAAATAGCTCAGGGGGCCGCCACGGGTCCATGACCCGGGTCACCGATCGCACAGCGTGTCGTGGAAAGCCGATCAGCTGCCCCCCCCGAAGAGCTGGGCCACCTTGCGCAGCGGTTTGCGCAGGCTGAGCAGTGGCGGGGCTTTCTCCCCGTTCATGCGCCAGGCTTCGGCCACTTCGCGGTTGGCCTTCCAGATGTGTTTCAGGTCGCGGTTGCTGGCCCCACCCAGGCGGAAGCGCACGATGGTCAACGGCACGTACGCGGCCGGCACGTTGTGCTTGTAGAGGAAGCGGAAGAGCAGCTCGTAGTCGGCGGCCACCTTCAGTTCCAAGCGGAAACCGCCCAGCCGGTCGTAGACCGAACGGCGGACGTAGGTGCCCAGGTGTGGCGGCATCCAGCCCTGGCGGAAGCGCTGCCGGTCATACTTGCCACCGATCCAGCGGCGGCGCACACGGCCGACGTCCTGCGGGTCCACCATGTCGGCATCGCCATAGACCACATCGGTGCCCAATTCGGAGAAGGCCTTGTCCAGCTGCGCGATCACCTCCGGCCCGGCAAGCAGGTCGCCCGCGTTCACGAAGCCGATGACATCACCGGTGGCCATTGCCAGGCCCTTGTTCATGGCATCGTACACCCCCTGGTCCGGTTCGCTCACCAGGTGCTGCACCCGGTCGCGGTAGCGCTCCAGCACGGCCTGCGTGGTGGCATCGGGGCTGCCCCCGTCGATCACCAAGTGCTCGATGTCCGGATGCGTCTGCGCCAGCACGCTGTCAATGGTCTCGGCCAGCTCCTCCCCGGCCTGGTAGCAGACGGTGATCAGGCTGAACCTCATGGCCCGGGCGCTTCGATCACCCGTTCCCTCACGGGCTGTGCCGGGTTGCCCTGGTAGATCGTGTAGGGCTCCAGGTCCTTGGTGGCCACGCTCCCGGCTGCCAGCACGCTGTGGCTCTTCAGGGTGACCCCCAGGGTGACGATGGCGCCCGCCCCCACCCAGCTGCCCTCCTCCAGCACCACCGGCTGGTGCAGCGTGGGGTAGTCCACCTGCTTGTAGTCGTGGCTCCCCTGGATGATCATGGCCCCCTGGCTGATGACCACGTTGCTGTGGATGGTGAGCCGGTCGATGTTGTCCAGCCAGGCCCGCTGCCCGATCCAGACATGATCGCCGATGCTGAGCTTCCAGGGAAACTTGATGTTCACTCCGGGATGCACCACCACCCCCTTCCCCACCCGGGCCCCGAACAGCCGGAGCAGCGCGGGTTTCACCGAGCGGAACGGGAACAGGGGGTTGATGAAGCACAGCGCGTTGGTGAAGTACCAGAGCACGCGTTTCACCGGACCCGCCCCGATCACATACCACGAGTTGTCGAAACGGGAAAGGTCGACGCGGGGACGGTCCTGGGTGCTCATCGGGCCAGCAGGTCGAATGTACGTTCCACGGTGGTGGGGTCGTCCAGGGCACGTTCAGCCCGGGTCCAGGCCCCGTTCACCCAGGGATCGTAGGCCGCCTGGTCCATGTCCACCAGCTGCTGCAGGACCGTGATGAAGCGCGTGGGATCACCGAGCGGGAGATCCCAACCGGCGTGTTTCGCTTCCAGGTCGCGCCAGGGGGTCCGGTCGCTGGTCACCAATGGCACGCCCTGGGTCAGGGCCTCCAGCATGGTATGTCCGAAGTTCTCCCCGGCACTGGGCATCAGGCAGGCGTGGTATCCCGCCAGCACGGCCGGTACCTCGCGGGGCGGCAACACGCCCAAGTGGGCCACCTTCACCCCTTCGGGCAGCTGGTCCATGGCCTGCTGACACCGAGCCCAGTAAGCCACATCGTAGATGGGTCCGTAGAGGTCGAAGTGCACCCGGCCCTTCAGCCCGCGCAACGCCTCGATGGCCAGCAGGGTGTTCTTCTCCACCGCGATGCGGGCCAGGCTCACCAGTCGAAGTTCACCGGGGACCTTGACGCGTGAGCCGGGTGCCTGCGCCGGGACCTTACGCGGCAGGTTGGGCACCAGGCGCACTTCCGCATCCCGCCCCACCCATCGGCGGATGTCCGCCATCTCCTCGCTGTTGGTGGCCTGGAAGCGCACCCCGCGGTACAGTCCGGTGAGCCGGGCAAGCGAAAGGAAGGCCCGCTTCTTGAGGGCGCCATGCCGCATGGGGCCCTCCGCCAGCATGCCCCGCACGGCCACCACGCGCTTCGGTCCCAGGTTCCGCGAAAGACGCAACGGTTCGATGGAGAACCAGCGCGAGTAGATGCCGTTGATGTAGACCGCATCCCATTCGCGTTCGCGCAGGACCCGGTTCCAGGCCTCCTTGTTCACGCCCTTTCGCGAAGCATACCAGACCCGCTCCCCCCCAGGCAACGCCGTCCACTGGTCGGGTTGAACGTCCGGATAGGGACGCTCCTGGGTGTAGTCGGTGTCGGTGGTCACGATGTGGAGGTCCACCCGGTCGCGGAGGTGGTCCACGAGGTTGGCCAGGCTGCGCACGGGGCCACCGGCCCGGAATCCCGGCAGGTACCAGTCGATGAACACGAGGACCTGGGGCCGCTTCATGGCTTCTTCATCAGGTCCGATACCACGTTGGCCCAATCACCGGGGGTCCATTGCCCGCCCAGGCGCGCGCTTTCCCGACCCATGGCCACCAGTTCCTCGTCACCGCTCTCCACGATCCGCCGCAGCATGGCCGCCAGCGAAGACCCGTTGCCTGCTTCGAACCGGTAGCCGTTCACCGTGTCCAGGAGGAAGCGTTCCCCGGCACCCACGGCATCGCTCAGCACCAGTGGAAACCCGGCAGCCGCGTGTTCGTGTACCACCACCCCCCAGGGCTCGAAGGTGCTGGGGAGGACGAACACTCCGCACTGGGCCATCACATCGGGCATGTCGGGCGCCTGCACGAAGCCCAGGTGGCGGATCCGTTCGTGCCTTCCGGAAGGACTGTTCATCACGGCCTCATGGAGTTCTCCCGTGCCGGCGATCCACAGCTCCCAATCCTTCGCCACTCCCGCCTTGCACAGGGCGGCAAAGGTGTCGCAAAGCAGCTGATGGCCCTTGGTGGGGATGTACCTGGCCACACATAGCAGGCGCTTCGGGAAGGACTCCCGCTTGGGGCCGTCCAGCAGGTCGGCCAGGGGGGCGAAGCGGTCCACATCGGCCGTGTAGAAGCCCGTGCGGATGCGGTCCCGGTGAAAACCGAGGTAGTGCGCGTACCGCGCCTGCGCGGCCCCGGTGACCCAGGCATGGGTGAAGGTGCGCCGGAGCCAGAGCTGCACGGACACGATCGCCGCGAACTGCCTAAGGTCGCCGCGCCAGGCGGTGTCGCTGCACATCACCGTGGGCACGCCTTGTCCGTGCAGTTCGCGACAGACCTTCAGGTAGCCCTTGTCCACCCACCCACTGGCGAAGGCCGCCGCAGGCCTGAGTCCGGCGCACAGGCGCACCAGTTCCCGGTCGTTGTAGGCGCCGCGTTCATGCACGTGGACCCTTTCCGCGAGGTCCAGTTGAAAGGGGGCCTCCTTGTTCACCGGCCAGCGCACGATGTGGACGTCCACGTCGTGGTCCCGCACCAGCCGCTCCACTCCCGCCAGGAAGTAGGGCGCCAGTTCGGTGTAGAGGAACAGGACGGCAGGGCGCTTCATGCACGCACCGTCTTGGGCCGAAGGTCCTGCAGCGGCAGGTCGTCGGTGCCGGCATCGAGCAGCGCGCCGAAGGTGGTCATGGGCAGGTCGTCGAACAGGCGGCGCATCTTGGGCTCGGTGGTGCGCAACCCGGTATAGCTCATGAACCGGCGTTTGGCGCTCATGGGCAGCCTCGGGTGGTCGGGGTCCACCTCGCGGGGGTGCAGGTAGAAGACCACCGGGCGGTCCTGGGCCAGCACTTCCTGCGCCTTGCTTCGGATAAGACCGTAGGGGAAGAAGCGCAAGTAGCCACCACCGAAGAAGTACAGGTCGCGCCCGGCCATGCGTGCGAGGCTGATCGGGAACTCGGTGATGGTGCCGGCATCGGTGGCCACCCGGAACGGTGTGGGCAGGGCACCAGGCCACCCGCCATGACCGCGTTCACCGGGGAAGATGGAGGAGTCGTAGGTGTAGCCTGCCTCCGCCACGGCCTCGAAGAACCAGGGGGTCTCCGGCGTCACGGAGAAGCCCGGGGCACGATAGCCCCGCACGGCCACGCCGGATACGTCCTCCAGGATGGACCGGGCCTCACGGATGTCCGCCAGGAAGCGGTCCCGGCCGATGTGGTAGACCAGTTCATGCCGCAAGCCATGCGAGGCAAGCTCGTGTCCGGCCGCCACGGCCTCACGCACCAGCGCCGGGAACCTCCGGGCCACCCAGGCCAGGAAGAACAGGGTCACCCGCACGTCCTTTTCGGCGAACACGTCCAGCATGCGGCGGAACGCATCCTCCACCCGGGAGGGCTGGCGGTCCCATTCCTCAAAGGGAGGAGTGGACGGGACGTCCAGGATGTGGAACCAGTCCTCCACGTCCACGGTGAACACGCCGGTGGCCATGCGCCCCATGCGGCAAAGGTAGGATCGGCGGGCATTGTGGATGAACAGTCCGCTGTTCAAGCAGTGCGTTGGCCGACCCGTCGGAGTGTAATGGGAACGTTACCTTCGCGGCATCGCTCCGCATGGGCCCCACACGGCCCCGGAGGCATCCCATGAACGACATCTTCGACAAGATCCGCAAGGACAAGGGGCCCATCGGGCGCCATGCCAAGGAGAGCCATGGCTACTTCGCGTTCCCGAAGCTGGAAGGCGACCTGGGCGCGCACATGACCTTCCGCGGGAAGGAGGTGCTGGTCTGGAGCCTGAACAACTACCTGGGGCTGGCCAACCATCCCGAGGTGCGCAAGGTGGACGCCGACGCCGCCGCCGAGTGGGGCATGGCCTACCCCATGGGCGCCCGCATGATGAGCGGCCAGACCAAGTACCACGAGCAGCTGGAGGACGCCCTGAGCGACTTCATGGGCAAGGAGGACACCTTCCTGCTGAACTACGGCTACCAGGGCTGCATGAGCGCGATCGAGGCGCTCCTCTCCCGCCACGATGTGCTGGTCTACGACAGCGAGTGCCACGCCTGCATGATCGACGGTGCCCGCCTGCACATGGGCAAGCGCTTCGTGTTCCAGCACAACGACATGGACAGCCTGGACAAGCAGCTGGAGAACGCCAAGCGCGTGGTGGAGCAGACCGGTGGCGGGATCATGGTCATGACCGAGGGCGTCTTCGGCATGGCCGGCGACCAGGGCAAGCTCAAGGAGATCGTCCAGCGCAAGAAGAAGTACAACTTCCGCCTGTTCGTGGACGATGCCCATGGCTTCGGCCAGATGGGGCGCGATGGCCGTGGTACCGGCGACCACCAGGGAGTGCAGGACGAGGTCGACGTGTACTTCGGCACCTTCGCCAAGGCCATGGCCACCATCGGCGCCTTCGTGAGCGGCGAGGAGGACGTGATCATGTACCTGCGCTACAACATGCGCAGCCAGACCTTCGCCAAGAGCCTGCCGATGCCCATCGTGATCGGGGCCCTGAAGCGCCTGGAGATGCTGCGCACCATGCCCGAGCTGAACGGCAAGCTGTGGGAGATCACCCGCGCCCTGCAGAGCGGGCTCAAGGAGGCCGGCCTGGACATCGGCAATACCGACAGCTGTGTGACACCGGTGTACATGAAGGGCGGTCTGCCGGAGGCCACCAACGTGATCGTGGACCTGCGCGAGAACCACGGCATCTTCTGCAGCATCGTGGTGTACCCCGTGGTGCCGAAGGACGTGATCCTGCTCCGCCTGATCCCCACCGCCGTGCACAGTCTGGAGGACGTGCGCTACACGATCGAGACCTTCGCCAAGGTGAAGGCCCGATTGGAGGGCGGTGAGTACAAGGCCGAGCGCATCATGAACATGAACTGATCGGCCCCTTGGGCCTGCCGGATACGCCGCCCCCACCGGGCGGCGTTCCTGTTCCATGAAGTCGCTGTTCCGTGTCGCACGCCGGGCGGTCCTGGCCGTGGGCGTGCTGTTCTGCCTGGGGTTCGCCTGGCCGCAACGCTTCGTGATGCCCGTGGAAGGTGCGGGACGGAGCAGTTTTCACCCCGAGAGCTTCTGGTATCATCCCTGGGGCCGAAGCGTCACCCACAAGGGAGTGGACATCTTCGCCCGGAAGGGCACCCCCGTTCGTGCGGCGACCTCCGGCCTGGTGGTCTTCACCGGCGAACTGGGCATGGGCGGAAGGGTGGCGCTGGTGCTGGGACCGCGCTGGCGGATGCACTACTACGCCCACCTGGAACGGATCGATGTGGCCCGTGGCCACTGGCTGCGGCCAGGCGAACGGCTGGGCACCGTGGGCGACACCGGGAACGCCAGAGGCAAGCCGCCCCACCTGCACTACACCATCGGAACACTGGTCCCGTTGCCCTGGCAGGTGCGTCCAGGTCCCCATGGCCTGCGCAGGATGTGGTACGTGGACCCGACGCCGCTCCTCAACGGGGCATCATGACGGGCCTGGCGTTCCTTTGTCCCATGCGCTTGGTGGCCGCAGCCCTGCTGGTCCTTCCCCTGCCCCTTGCGGCCCAGGAAGCCTACTCGTATGCGCGGCCCTGCACGGAACCCGCGCACCCGGTCCGGCTGAAAGCGCTGGGATCACCCGATGGGACCTTCGTCCTGGAGATGGAAGCGCTGAACGGCGACAAAGGCTGTCCGTTGGTGCTGTTCCCCGACCGCGAGGGCGCACCGGTGCTGAACACCGTGGAGCTGAAGGGCGACGGGGCCCTGCGCACGGTCCATGGCCGCTGGGGCGGGCCTTTGTCCGACCGCTGCCCCGGGTACTGCGTGCTGGAGCCCATCTCGTTCGTGGACGGACCCGGTCTGGACACCGTCGTGACCGTGGCCCCCGACGACCGCTGGCGCTACCTGGACCACGTGACCCCGGGCGACCAGGCCATCCGGTTCGCCGACCCGATGCCCGGAGCCTACCAGCCCATGGCCCTGCACCTCGACGGCTGGTACTACGCCATCCGCAACGGGAACGTGCGGACCGGGGAGGAATGGCTCGCCCTGCGTTCCGTTCAGGACCTTGTGGACCTGCTCCAGCTGGTGCCGGTCCTGCCGGAGGCGATGTACCGGGCAGTGGATGGGAGCCGCCATTCCGGTCAGGCGATCATCGATGCGCGCAACCGGTGGAGGAAGGAGCACTACCCGGACGCCGGCGTGTTCCTGGGCCCGTGAGCCCTCATTCGGGATGGTCCCGTCCCAGGGACTTGGTGGCCATGCGCCACTGCTCCTCCTCGGCCGCGATCACCTTCTTCAGGCTGTCGCTCACTTCCTTGGTCTCGATGCGCTCCAGGTCGGGTTGGCCGGCGTCCACCCAGGCGGTGTACCAGAAGCTGCCCAGGGTGATGATGGAGGCGTTCATCCGGCGTTCCACCATGCCGTTCATGGAGGCCTCGTAGGCCTGCGTGTACTCCCGCGAAGGGAAGCGCATGGAGCCCCGGCCACGGTCCTCGAACACGAACTTCATGTCCTCCGGGTACTCGCCATTGATCTTGCGCTCCAGGTCCAGCACGGAGTCCACGGCCAGGTGACTGGCCTGCACGGCCTCCCAGGCCACGGTGAGCGGGTCGTTGAGGTAGCGGGCCCGGCCCACCAGGTGGTCGTAGTTCTCGGCGCTCAACTCGGGGATCCGCGATTCCCAGAAGGCGTGGATGCCCACCTGCCCGGTGAGCTGGCCGTTGTAGTTCTCCGTGGTGTGCAGGGGTACGTGCGCATCGCCCACGTAGTGCCCCAGGTCGGCCGCATGGCGAAGGATGCGGTCCACGTCGCCCCGTTTGAAGGCCTGCACCAGGCGCCCGTGCATCACCTGCACATGCCAGGGCACGATGCCGTAGGCCTTGAGCGTGTCCTCGGTGAACTTCTGCACGGCCATGTCCCAGGTGCGTGGCACCACCGCAAAGGGATCCTCTCCGGCATGGGCGTAGTGGTCGATGTCGATGTAGTGGCGCGGGGCCTCCTCGGGATCGGCGTAGCGCCGCCGGTCCGGGTCCACGGCGTGGTCGGAAATGAAGTCGATGTGCCGCTTGAAGAAGGGGAACAGCTCGGGAGGCAGCGTGAAGCAGGCCATCCGGTTGATCCGGCGGTGACCGTAGAAGCCCCAGGCGCCGGCCTGTTCAGTAAGGGCGATCGGCCAGGCCAGCAGCCCGGCCAACACCACCAGGATCGGGCGGGCCAGCCGGTTCATTTCACCAGGGATGGCGCCTCCATGGGCATCAGCACGCCGTCCCGAAGCTCGGGGATCACCCGGCTCTGGTCGGGGGTCAGGCAGAACTTCACATCGTCCTGCAGCTTGAGCTGCTCCAGACGCTTGCGCCGGGGAGCGGCCTTCAACAGGCTCATGAAGTTGTCGCGGGCCGACCAGAACAGGTACTGCGCAGCGATGCTTGAATCCTCCTCCACGCCGAACTTATCCTGTTCCAGCAGGCGGTCCATCACGGCCCCGGCGAAGATGGAGTCCTCCAGGTTGAACTTGTCCCGCCAGCCCGAGCAGAGCAGCAGGATGTTGTCGTCCTGCTCGGAAAGCCAGTCACATAATGCACTGAGGTTCAGGAAAGAGCCTATCACCAGCTTGCGCGCGTTCCGGGCCAAGTCGATGGCCTTGGTGCCGTTGGTGGTGCTCATCACGATCGTCTTCCCCGACAGGTCCTCCTGCATGAAGGCCAACGGCGAGTTGCCGAAGTCGAAGCCTTCGACCACCTCCCCGTTCCGTTCGGCAGCCGCGATGTAGCCCGGACGCCCGATGTAGGCCCGGGCCTCGTCCACCGTGGCCACGGGGATGATCCGTTCCACGCCCCGGTCGAAGGCGGCCACCATGGCACTGGTGGCCCGCAGGACGTCGATCACCACCACGATGCCCATGTCCTCCGCATACAGCGGGAACTGGCTCGGTACCAGACAGACCTCGACACGGTAGCGATAATCCGGATTGCGGGAGACGGCCTTCATCGTTCAGGACTTCAGGAAGGGAAGCTTCACGACCCGGGCCTTCAGGTGCCGGCCCCTCACGTCGATCAGGAGCTCCGTTCCCTCGGCGGCGCGGTCGGTGGGCACATAGCCCATGCCGATGGCCTTGTTCAGGCTCGGGCTCTGGGTGCCGGAGGTCACCCGGCCGATCACGTTGCCGCCAGCGTCGACGATGGGGTGGTCGTGCCGGGGGATGCCCCGGTCCACCATCTCGAAGCCGACGAGTTTCCGTGCCACACCCTGCTCTTTCTGCGCCTTGAGCGCGTCAGAATGTACGAAGTCCTTGGTGAACTTGGTGATCCAACCAAGCCCCGCCTCCAGCGGTGAGGTGGTGTCGTCGATATCGTTCCCGTACAGGCAAAAGCCCATCTCCAACCGCAGCGTATCACGGGCGGCCAGCCCGCAGGGCTTGATGCCGTGCGCGGCACCGTGTTCCATCACCGCGTTCCAGGCCTTCTCCACGTGTGGGTTCGGCACGTAGACCTCGAAACCACCGGCACCGGTGTAGCCCGTGGTGGAGATGAGCACCAGCCCCACCCCCTTCATCTCGGCATATTGCGCCGTGTAGTAGGTCATGGCCGAGAGGTCCTCCTGGAACAACGGCTGCAGGGTGTCCAATGCCTTCGGCCCCTGCACGGCCAGCAGCGACATGTGGTCGCTGATGTTCTCGAGCTTGGCATCGAAGCGGTTCTGCGCCTGGATCCAGTCCCAGTCCTTGGCGATGTTGGAGGCGTTCACCACCAGCACGTAGTGGTGATCGTCCTCGTGCTGCATGCGATAGACCAGCAGGTCGTCCACGATGCCGCCCCGATCGTTGGGCAGGCAGCTGTACTGCACCTTGCCCACGGTGAGCTTGGAGGCATCGTTGCTGGTGACCCACTGGATCAGGTCCAGGGCCTCCGGACCACGGACGATGAACTCGCCCATGTGGCTCACGTCGAAGACCCCCACGGCCTTCCGGACCGTCAGGTGCTCGTCGATCACGCCGGAGTATTGCACCGGCATGGAGTACCCCGCGAAAGGCACCATCTTGGCTCCGAGCCCCACATGCACGTGGTCCAGGGCGGTCTTCTTCAGTTCGGTCATCGCTTGTTCTCGATCAGTTCGGTGAACAGTTCCAGGTAACGGTCCTTCCACGCGTTCACGGAATAGCGCTCCTCCACCGTACGCATGGCCTCGGCTCCCAGCCGTCGGCGAAGTTCGGCATCCTCCACCAGCCGGGTCAGTCGCTCCACCCATTCGTCCTCCCCCCGCGCCAGGAAACCGTTGCTGCCGTCCTGGATGATCTCCGAGTTCACCCCCACGGGCGACATCACGGTCGGGATGCCCAGCGCCATGTACTGCAGGCCTTTCAGGCCACATTTGCCTTTGGCCCATTCATCGTCCGGCAGGGGCATGATGCCGATGTCCATGGCCCTCAGGTCGTCCAGTTCGCTCTCCTTGCGCCAGGGCTTTCCCACGATGTCCAACGAAGGCTCCCTGAAATCCCCATCGCCCACGACATCGATGGCGATGCGGTCGCCCATCCGCGCCTTCAGGGTGCGAAGGGCGGGAATGGCGTACTGGAAATGCTGGATGGTGGTGAGGCTTCCGCTCCATCCGATCCGAACGGGGCCATCTTCGTTCCGGGGAACGGCCTGGTACTCGTCGGTGTCGATGGTGGTGGGCACCACTTCCACGCGTCCGTTCCATTGCCTGGCGTAGTTGGCCAGGTAGTCGTTGCCCGCCATCACCAGGTCGGCCATGGCGATCAGGTGGGGGGTCTTTCCCGCCCCTTTCAGCCAGGCCCAGCGCCGGTTCGCATCGCTCACGTTGGTCAGCCAGATGGCATCGTCGAAGTCGAACACGATCCTGGCCCCGGAGCGCCGGAAGGCCTCTTCGTAGCGCGTGCTCCGGGTCATCAGCGCCTCGCGGAAGATGAAGATGATGTCGAATTCGTTCATGCGGTCCACGTCCGATCGCCGGATGGCATGGCTGCGCCTGACGAAGCCCGCCTTGCGGAAGTAGTGCCCTTTCCGGTAGAGCACCGCATCGTCCTCGGCGGTGACCAGATGGCTCAGCTCACACTGGATGCCGTGGCGTTCCAGGTGGTCGAAGTACTGCTCGAAGCGGAACCGCTGGCCGGGAGCACGGCCGGGTCTGTGGCTGGCGATGAACAGGATGCGGGGCATGCGCGGCCGCGAAAATAACTGCTCTCACCGCCTGCCGAGGGCATGCCAGTAAGGAGGGTGTTCGGAGAACCGCACTTCGGAAAGGCCTGCAGCCTCCATCATCGCTGCCATCTCCTCCCGTGTGAACCGCTGTTCCAGGGGGGTCCCGAACCGGTCCAGCGCATCGTTCCGCAGGACGGTGAGGCTCTTGTCATGATAGAAGGCCAGCGGCAGCCGCTCCCAGCCTTTCACCTTCAGGTCGCGGAGCAGGCGTGCCAGGGTGCGCAGGGGCAGGTATACCGTGAAGGCGATCAGGTCACAGACCAGGCGCTTCAGCCCACCCGGCAGGCGGCTGATCACGGCGCGGACCAGGTCGCTCGCCCGGAAGACGGCCCGATAGAGCGGCCCGCGATCATCGAGGGCGTAGTACAGGTACAGGAGCAGATGCCCGCCGGGACGCACCTTCGCCGCCAGCTTCGCAAGCGCCCCGGCCGTGTCCGGGACGTGGTGCAACACGCCCAGGCAGATCACCAGGTCGTACGCCCCGTCCGGCACCGGCATGTTGTCCACACCGGCCTGGATCCAGCGCACCTGCTCCAGGTCGCCATGCACCCGGGCCGCATGCACCACGGCCTCGCTGGGATCGATCGCGTCCACGTGGCCAACGCGGGAGCTCAGGTAGCGCGTCCATCGCCCGCTGCCACAACCCAGGTCCAGGGCCAGCACTTCCGGTCCAAGAAGGGCCGGTGGCACGATGTCGAAGTACTCGTTGCCGGCATGTTCGATCTCGGCGGCATCGAACGCGTTGAACTTCTCCCATTCAGCGCCGAAGGAGCTGATGGTCCGGTCGTCGCGGTGCCCCTCTCCGGTCCCGAAGCCATGCACCACCCGGGTGCCGACCTGCTGAACGGATGTCGGCCTGCTCGTGAACTCGGGTGGCCTGGTCATCCCTGGTCTCGCCAGCTCGGAGGCAGGCCCTGCTCGATCTCGATGTCGCCGAAACGACCGCTCTTTCGTGCCCCGGCGGCCTTCGCCCAAGGCGCCATCCGCGCAAGCCCTTCCTCCAGGGTGGTCTCCCTCACCTCCCCGAACACCCGGGCGGCCTTGCCGTGGTCGCTGAACGCGAACACGACCTCGTTCCGGGCCTCCAGATGGCGCACCTCCCCTTTCGTGCCCATGGCATCCATGACCAGGCCGGCGAGCTCGTTCACCGTGTAGGGGGTGTCCGCGCCCACGTTGAACACTTCTCCGTAGGCGGCCGGGGTCTCGGCCGATCGCGCGATGATGGGCGCGATGTCGCCGATGTAGGTGAAGGCCCGCTGCTGCTGCCCATCACCGAACACGCTCAGCGGCTGACCCTGCATGAGCTGGTTCATGAAGATGCCGACCACGTTGCGGTAGCGGTCGCCGATGTTCTGGTACTCCCCGTACACGTTGTGCGGGCGGAACACCACGTAGTCGAGCCCGAACATGTGGCGTGCCGCATGGAGGTCCATCTCCACGGCCAGCTTCGCCACGCCATAGGGATCCTCGGGCCTCGGCACCATGTCCTCCCGCATCGGCGGCTCCAGGGCACCATACACCGCGATGCTGCTGGTGAAGACGAAGCACTTCACCCCATGCCGCACCGAGGCGTTGATCAGGTTGATGCTGCCGATCAGGTTGTTCGTGTAGTTGAAGCGCCGGATGAAATGGCTGAGCCCCTCGGCCGCGTAGGCGGCCAGGTGATACACGTACGTGAATCCGTGCTCCTCGAACAGGCGGTCCACCAGCGCATGGTCGGTGATGGAGCCTTCCACGAAGGTGGCGCGCGGGTCCACCTGGTCGGCGAAGCCGCCGCTCAGGTCATCGAGCGCCACCACGGTGTGCCCCCTGTCCAGGAGCTCCTTCACCACGTGGGCGCCCATGAATCCGGCTCCTCCGGTCACCAGGGATGTGGGCATAGCGAATGCTGGGTCGGTTGGGTGGGCGAAGATGCGAAAGAAGACGCGGGCG
>ERZ795048.1131-NODE-1131-length-25256-cov-6.346851_pt1 | contig 25256 bp, 26 predicted proteins | sample MGYA00375132_ERZ795048 | MGnify/ENA primary metagenome ERZ795048 (study PRJEB30177, sample SAMN05720225) | activated sludge metagenome | isolation source: Anaerobic digester | place: Hong Kong | collected 2014-12-17 ... | reverse complement strand
ACTTGAACTGGCTCGTAAGCACCTCGACATTATTTACCGTTGTTACGATGCGGCCTTAAAATAAAAATATACAAACTTTCGCCTCACTACGCAACCAGCAAAAAATCAAGTCCTTCAATCTTTCCTTTCGAATTTAAAAAACTTCGGATTTTTTCGCGTGCCCCATGGTTGGCTACATACGATAGAATAAAACTTGAAGCATTCCAATTAAAATTGGTATAAGCCACACATACCGAATTTTCAATTTCGCGATCTTTCACATCAATATATCCATCAATCTCAACTCCTTGCAATTGAAGCATGGCTACCCTTTTACGGCTTAACCTACCTGCACCCCACACCCATACTGAACCGGGTTTTTGGTGATTCATTAACTCGGCCAGATACTTCGATTTAGTGCGATAAAAGGCTTCCTGACTGTAACGCTTATCACTGCGGGTAAGGCGTGTGTCCGAGTCGAACCATTCAAAAAGAACTTCTTCAACTTTTTCAATTTTCACCCCCTTGCCCATCCAACGGAGCCACAACTCGTAATCTTCGGGAAAATCGCCCTGAACAAAACCACCAAAATCGTCAATCAACTGGCGCCTAAACATGGTTGTGGGATTAATAAGCGGCATTTCAACAAAGCGATTGACTTCAATTTGATTGTGTGAAACCATAGTGTTTACCCAATCGACATAACGCTGTATGCCTTGTGTATTGCCATGATGGCCAACATGGCGAACCAAACACGACACAACCCCTACCTCGGGTTTTCGATCTAAAAGGGCAACTTGTTTTTCGAGCCTTTGTGGCAGCGAAACATCGTCGGCATCCATTCGGGCAATGTACTGCCCCTGTGCTGCGCTGTTACCTGTATTTGCGGCAAAAGCAACTCCTTTACGTTGTTCGTTCAACAATACAACCCGCTTATCGATAACTGCACAATGTGAAGCTATTTTTGCACTATTGTCGGTTGAATTATTATTAACTAGCAACAACTCAAAATCGGTAAATGTTTGGTTTAAGATACTTTCAACTGCTCTGGCGAGTGTTTTTTCGGCATTAAAAAAAGGGATTACCACACTAACTTTAGGCTTCATCGGGTTAGTTCCATAAAAATATTCTCAACACTCCTCGACTGTTCGCTTAGGGTAATCAAAGTCCAACCATTATCAACGGCAGTTTTAAATAATTGTGGCCGAATATCGTCTTTATCCATAGCAGTAACCAGCACTTCGTTGTGCCCGGCTTTTTCAACATTCGAAACAAAACTTAGTGCTTTCAATGTTTCAATATCGACAGGGTTAAGAGTTGCCATCAATACTTTTTGAGCACCGTTAACCGACAGTTTTTTTACATCGGCAGTTGATCCATCTGTAACAATTTCGCCTTTACTGATAATGATTACCCTGTTGCACATTGCTTCCACCTCTTGCATAATATGGGTACTCAGCATAACCGTTTTGTCGGAACTAATGCGAGCAATCATACCACGTATTTCGTCGAGCTGATTGGGGTCGAGCCCCGAAGTAGGCTCATCGAGTATAAGCACCGAAGGGTTATGTACCAAGGCTTGGGCCAAACCTACACGCTGACGGTATCCTTTCGATAATGCACCTATTTTTTTTCTCACTTCGGGCAAAAGACCTGTCATTTCAATTACCTCATCAACCCGTTCTTTTTTGTTTTTTAAGGAATAAAAACCGGCCGTTAAGCTCAAGTATTCACGAATATACATTTCGGGGTAAAGCGGGTTATGCTCGGGCAAATAGCCAATCTGCGAACGGAAAAGCGTATTATCGCAATCAACTTTTAAACCGTTTACGTAAGCTTCGCCACTATCGGCAGGCAAATAGCCGGTAAGAATTTTCATCAATGTTGATTTTCCGGCACCATTTGGCCCTAAAAACCCCACTATTTCACCTTTGCCAATACTCAACGATACGCTGTTCAATGCCAGCTGTTTACCGTACTTTTTCGATATATTTGTTACTATTATCGACATGTCACAAATGTAATCAGTTCGTCATAAATAAACTAATTAAACGTTGAGCTTATCATTTTCATTGTTATTTTTAAGCGATAAAAAATTGACTTTGTTATGGATATTAAGATTGAGCCTACGTGGAAGGAAGTATTAAAAGAAGAATTTGAAAAACCTTATTTCAAACAACTAACCGATTTTGTAAGAAACGAATACCAAACACAAACAATTTTCCCAAAAGGCAAGGATATTTTTAATGCCTTTAACCTTTGCCCGTTCAACAACATAAAAGTTGTTATTATCGGGCAAGACCCATATCATGGTCCCGGCCAGGCACATGGTTTATGCTTTTCGGTAAAACAGGGAGTTACCTTTCCGCCATCGTTGCGCAACATTTTTAAAGAAATCAACAACGATTTGGGTATTGCAGTTCCCACGTCGGGCGATTTAAGCCGCTGGGCCGAGCAAGGGGTATTGCTCATCAACGCTACCCTTACGGTAAGGGCACACATGGCCGGATCGCACCAAAACAAAGGATGGGAAACCTTCACCGATGCTGTAATTAAAATCGTTTCGGAACAAAAAAAGCATGTAGCCTTCTTGCTTTGGGGTGCTTATGCCCAAAAAAAAGGGCAGGTAATCGACCAAACGAAACACTTGGTACTTGAGTCGGTTCACCCTTCACCATTATCGGCTTCGCGAGGCTTTTTTGGCAACCATCATTTCAGCAAAACCAACCAGTTTTTAGAAAAAAATGGATTAACGCCTGTAAACTGGTAACGAGTGTTTATTTGAGTTTTGGGAACAAAAAACATTCTCTAAATTCATTTTAATCTATATTTGCTACACATTTAAACTTATAAAAAGATGAAACAATTTATCATTCTGATACAAATACTTTTAATCGCCTCAACATCTGCTTTTTCGAAAAAAAAGGATGAAAATACCAAATACAACGAAACGTATCGGAACCAGTTTCATTTCTCGCCTGAGATCAATAAAATGGGCAGCCCCATTGCACTTTTAGAACATGACTCGACCTATTACCTTTATTACCAATACAACCCGCACAATTTACAAAAAGGCTACATAAACTGGGGGCTGGCTACCAGCACCGATTTGTTGCATTGGGAAAACCACCCCTGCGTTATTGAACAGCCAGCATCAATAACCGACTCGATGCAACAAGTTCCCTGGTGGGGATCGGTAGTGAAAAGCGACAATGGCTTTACTGCTTGGTTAAATCGTTGGAATGACGGAATATACCGAACAACTTCGACAAACGGTGTTGATTTTGCCAATGAAGAAAAAACAACCGGAACCGAACAACTCGCACAATGCGAACCTTTTGTATTTTGGCATTCGCAATCGAACAAATGGATAATGCTTGCCTACAACCGAAGCACCAACTACATTCATATTTTGAATTCTACCAATGGAATCAATTGGAACGAAACATCAACTTTCAAATACAACTTTGGTTTTCCGCAATTAATTGAAATGCCAATTGACCGCAAAACCGACAAAACCCATTGGGTGCTGTTCTCCGAAAAAGGCACCTACATGGTATGCGATTTCGATGGGAACGCTCTAAGCATTGTAAGTACCGTTAAGCAACTCGATTATGGCCGCAACACCGGTGGAACAATTGTTTTTAACGACATAAAAAACGATCGGATGATCTCCTTATCGGAAATTAAAAGCGATCAATTGGCCGATATCGCCTCAAACGGCGTACTGTCAATACCTGTTGAAATTAGCCTGCACAGCACTCCCGAAAGCCTCGAAATAAGACAAATACCACTAAAAAGTTTATCAACTTTAAGCAACGACGAATGGTTATGTGACGAAAAAAAGATTTATCCCGGAATTAATAACAATCCGATAAAAAGAACACGCGGAACCGAGTTTCACATTAAAGGCCAAATAACTAACCTCAACAGCGACAATTTCGGTTTTATTGTGCGCAGCAACAAAAGCATCGAAGGCACCGAAGTAGCTTATAATGCAAAACGTGGCATTTTTACCGTATCGAATACCCAATTCAACTATACTTCTGAAAACAAACAAATAAACTTTGAATTGTTTATTGACCGTTCGCTTATTGAAATTTACATAGATGGGGGCAAGTACGTATGCCGAACCCCTTTCGTGCCCAATCCCGAATCGGACCGCTACGAACTTTTCACCAGCGGAGGCGAAATAATGCTCAACGAACTTATAATTTCGCCCCTGCAATCGGTTTGGAACAAATAACACACGAATATCATTTTTTTCATAAAAGGCATTCACGAAATTGCACCTATTAATATTCAATTTAACAGCTGAAGTATGAAAGCAATTGTGAAAGCAAAACCCGAACGCGGTTTATGGATGGAAGATGTACCAATACCCAGCCCGGGCGTTAACGAAGTTCTGTTAAAAATCAGGAAATCGGCCATTTGTGGTACCGATTTACACATATACAAATGGGACGACTGGGCCCAAAAAACCATTAAAACACCCTTAATTATTGGCCATGAATATGTTGGCGAAATTGTTGAATTGGGTGCTGAAGTAAGCCAGTACAAAATTGGCGACCGAGTAACAGCCGAGGGACATATTGCCTGTGGACATTGCCGCAATTGCAGGCGTGGCAGGCAACATATATGCGACCATACAGTTGGAATTGGAGTTCAACGCAACGGTGGTTTTGCCGAGTTTGTTGCTGTTCCGGTAAGCAATGTCATAAAAGTAGACAGCCGAATACCCGACGAAATAGTATCGATTATGGATCCGCTGGGAAATGCCTGCCATACTGCCTTATCGTTTCCTCTGGTAGGCGAAGATATTATGATTACCGGTATTGGAGGGCCAATAGGCTCAATGGCTGCTGCAATTTGCAAATTTGCCGGCGCCCGCAATATTTTAGGCACCGACCTAAGCCCCTACCGCCGCGAACTGGCCAAAACGATGGGGGCCGACCAAGTGGTTGATCCACTTAACGAATCGATTGCCGATGCCATGAAAAAAATGGGAATGGTAGGAGGCTTCGATATTGGCCTCGAATGCTCCGGTTCAAAAGCTGCTTTTAACCAAATAATCGACAACATGTACAATGGTGGCAAGGTGTGTTTATTGGGAATTCTACCTCCAAACACTACCGTCGATTGGAACAAGGTTATTTTTAAAGGGCTTACGCTAAAAGGCATTTACGGACGTGAGATGTTCGAAACCTGGTACCACATGGAAATGATGCTCACACGTGGCCTTAACATTGCACCAATCATTACTCACCGCATGAAAGCCGACGATTTCCAAAAGGCATTCGACATTATGGAAGAAGGTAATTGTGGCAAAATAATTCTCGATTGGCAATAGAAACATCAAATTTTGTTAAAACCCATTTGAACAATTTTCCTTATAAATTGATTTGTAATCGTTAACTTTGCAACTAAAACAAATCAATATGAATTCAATAAGGCAAAATAAAGTTTCGAGGCTGATCCAAAAAGAACTGGCCGATATTTTTCAGAAAGAAAGCAGGGAACTTTTCAGGGGGAAATTAATATCGGTAACTGTTGTAAGGGTTTCGAAAGACTTTTCGGTGGCCAAAATATACCTCAGCATATTCCCTTCCGAAGGAGCCGACGAAATGCTAAAACTCATCAAACAACTGTCGCCACAAATTAGGGGCATACTGGGGCACAAAATTGGCAAACAAATGCGCATTATACCTGAACTCGACTTCTTTATTGACGACAGCCTCGATTATATTGACAAAATTGACCAAGCACTGAAACAATAACCTAACTATTAAACCATGCAATACGACCCAATTAAAAAAAGTTTAGGCAAAGTATTTAACAAGTCGGCATCGTTGCGTAAACTATTTTACCGCCTGCTCGACTTACTGCTTTTACGCTCGTGGCACGTACGCCGCGAACTTCGAAAATGGGAAAAACCTACCGACCCAATAATTCTCGATGCAGGATCGGGGTTTGGCCAGTACACCTACCGCATGGCCCGTATGTTTCCCAATTCGCTCATTAAAGCTGTCGACGTAAAGCAGGAACAAGTAATTGACTGCAACAAATTTTTTCTGAATGCCGGCTTAAACAATCGCGTTATTGTTGAAAAAGCCGACCTAACCCGCTTTGTTGAGCCCGATCAGTTCAACCTGATTATTTCGGTTGATGTGATGGAACACATCGAAGAAGATGAAAAAGTTTTCAGCAATTTCTTTCAATCGTTGAAAAATGGAGGTATGTTACTCATATCAACGCCTTCGGATCAAGGCGGCTCCGATGCCCACGATCACGACCACGAAAACGAAGGCATTCATGGTTTCATTGATGAACATGTGCGCGATGGCTACAACATTGCCGACATTCAGGAAAAACTGAAAAAAGCCGGCTTTTCGAATATCAAAGCAAAATATCAGTACGGAAAACCGGGCAGCCTATCGTGGCGCCTCTCGATGAAATATCCAATTTTACTGCTTGGTATAAGCAAAATATTTTTTGTGCTTTTGCCGTTTTATTACATTGTGGTTTTCCCGATTGCAGCCTTGCTTAACTGGCTCGATCTAAATACCGAACACAAAAAAGGAACAGGTTTAATTGTAACAGCCTACAAATAATTGAATTTCGCGTTATACATAGCCCGAAGGTACATGTTATCGAAAAACTCGCGTAATGTGGTAAACATTATATCGTGGGTAGCATTGTTGGGGGTAGTAGTTGGCACAACTGCCCTGGTGGTTGTAATATCAATTTTCAATGGTTTCGAAAACCTTATCCAATCGTTTTACAGCTACTTCGACCCCGAAATAAAAATCACCCTGGCCGAGGGCAAACAATTCGACCCCGAAACAAGTGCCTTCGAAACAATTAAGAACGACCCGTCGGTTATACATTTTTGCCAGGTTGTTGAAGAAATTGCCCATGTAAAATTTGAAGACCGCCAATACATTGCCCGCATAAAAGGAGTTGAAGATGAATTTTTGGACATGAGCCGGCTCGACCAAGTAATGTACGATGGCGACCTCATGCTCAACGATGGCAATTTTGATTATGCAGTTATTGGACGCGGAGTGGCTTACCATTTGGGCGTAGCAGTAAATTTTGTTCGGCCAATGCACATTTCAGTTCCCAAAAAAGGCCGGGGTACAGCGGCAATGCTCAATCCCTTTAAACAAAAGCACATTCACCTCGCAGGAATCTACGCTGTTGGCCAACAAGAGGTTGACGACCAATTCATTATAGTACCAATCAACTTTGCCCGCAATTTGCTTTCGGTTAATAAAAATGTTACTTCACTTGAGTTACAACTTGCCGAAGGCACCAACATTAAACGATTTCAGAAAAAAATTCAAAAAACACTGGGCGACCAATACATTGTTCAAAACCGCTATCAACAACACGAAGATTACTACCGTGTTGCCAAAAGTGAACGTTTTTTCATATTCCTTACCCTTTCGTTTATTGTAATTATCGCTTCGTTTAATTTGGCCAGCTCAATAGCGATGCTCCTTTTAGATAAAAAGAAAGACATTAATATATTAATGAGCATGGGACTAAGCCGCCAACGAATAGCAAAAATATTTCTGTACGAAGGATGGTTGATTTCAACAATAGGAGCAATAATTGGCCTTACACTTGGTATTGCCATTTGTTTAGGGCAAATACACTTTGGATGGCTTAAATTTCCCGGATCGTTTGCTGTTGAAAATTATCCTGTAGCATTAAGGCTTACTAGCCTAACAATTATTGCCGTAACCGTTTTAACCATTGGCGCTTTCGCCTCGTGGTTACCTGTTAAATTCTTACCCAAAAAATTCTTCCAAATTGGGCAAGATTAATTATTGAATTTCTATATTATCAAAGCAACCAACTGAACAACAACAATAAGCAACACCATGGCCAAGGGATAAACTGTGGCATAAGCCACCGAAGGGGCATTGGTTTTGGTCATCGAATCGACTGCTGCAAGCCCGGGCGTGCTGGTCATGCTACCTGTTAAAGCGCCCAAAAGCGTTAGCAAGTTTATTTTGAAAAACACACGTGCAATTATGGTTGCAGCAATCATTGGCAATAGGGTGATAATTGCACCTGCTACAAACATGATGTATCCATTCTGCACAAAAATATCGACCAAATTTGCACCGGCCGAAGTACCAACAGCAGCCATAAACATCAACAAACCCAGTTGCCTTATAAGTTGGTTTGCCGAACTGGTCATGGTCCATAAAATTGGGCCTGTTTTTCCGGTACGGCCTAGTATCAAGCCCGCAACCAAAACGCCACCGGTTAAGCCGGGACTAAAATTGAAATTCCCAACCGATATATTTATTTTTCCGACCAAAACACCAATTATAATCCCAAGTGCAATGGGCAAAAAGTCGGTATCGGAAAGGCGGCGGTCGTCGTCACCAAAAACGGTAACTACTTGTTTCATGTTTTCGGTACTACAGGCAATCATCAATTTATCGGCAAAATGAATGCGTGTACTGGGCGACGGTGTAAAGTTGATACCCGAACGGGCAATACGGGTTATGGTTGCCCCATAATTTTCGAGCAGATTAAGCTCACGAATGGTCTTATTTACATACTGTTTGTTGGTAACCAATACCCTGCGTACATCGTAATGAGCAGCCAAAGGAATATCGATATCGGTTTCGGGGCCAATAAGCAGTTTAATGCGAGCAAGAGCTTCCATATCGCCAACAGCTTTAATTATATCGCCTTTTTGCAACACTGTTTTGGGTGTTGGAGTTATGGCAAAGCCTTCGTGCATTACCCTCGAAACAACCGCTTTGGTCATAAACCTTATGCGCAAATCGCCTATGGTTTTTCCAAAAACATTCTCGTTTTCGACAATAAAATTAGCTTTTTGTATTTCGGGAAAATCTGATTTCAGGTCGCGCTCAAATTCCTCTTCGGCCTTATTGATTTTTTTATTCATGATTCGGGGCAAAAAGCTCACAAACAGAATAACACCAATCACCCCAAAAGGATATGCCACCCCGTATCCAATCGATGCCATTGGCGATTTGCTGATATCGATGGCAGCTGCTAAACCTGGAGTACTGGTTAAAGCACCTGTTAGCAAGCCAATTCCAACATTGCTGTCGATATTAAACAGTTTTACCACAGCTATGGTGGTTAACCCTGCAACAATAATTAATACCGAAGCCAAAATGGCCAAATCTTTTCCTTGCTTTTTAAACGACGAGAAGAATCCCGGGCCTGCTTGAATGCCTATTGTGAAAATAAAAAGCACCAAACCAATTTGCTGAAAATCGTTAGGAATGATAACGCCATAATGGCCAAATACCAATGCAATAAAAATTACAGCCGACACATCGAGCGAGATGCCCTTAATTTTGATGCGTCCCAACATAAAACCCAAGGTAACAATCAGGAAAAAGGAGAAGTAAATGTTTGAGAAAAGTTCCATACAGCTTTGCTTAAATGAGCTGCAAAATTAGGCAATAAAGCCTCCATTATTCAATTTTTGTCAAAAAACTAACCCTATTCATAGTTTGTTAACGCTATGTAAAGCGAAAAAACAGTAACTATTGAATTTGATAAACCATCGAAAGGCCTGCTCCACCGTTTGTAGCTATCGGATAAAACCTGATTGGATTTTTCTGCCATTGCTTACTAAGCAAAAGTCCGGTTGCCGTGCCTACAGCTGCTCCCATCAACACATCGCCAGCCCAATGCCGGTTGCCGTAAATACGCTGCAAACCACCAAGCATAGCCAAGCTGTACGAAACGATTGGCACCCATGGCTGATGTTTATAACGCTGCGCATATACAGTTGCCACTGCAAATGCAGTTGAAGTATGCCCCGAAAAGAACGAATTGCCGTTAAAAAAAGGTCCCTCCCAATCGTGCGGGTGTGTTGTTCCATCGGCATTGGGACGTTTTCGCCCGGCAGTAATTTTTACAGCTTGGGTAATCAGCCCGGTAAACAAATAACTCTCGGCAGCAATAAAAGCGGTTTCGACATGGTAATTATTTTTGGCAATTATGCCTGTTGCAAGTGTTATGCCCATTACCGCAAAAGCATAGTTATTGCCCAGCGGCTCGGCATACTTAAAAAAAACATCGCGCGACGGAGTGTGCATTTTATTGGCAAAATCATAAACAGGTTCATCGGCCCAAAGCACAACTGCTGCTGTAGCTGTTGTAACTGCGCCGGCCGTTAACCACTGGCGACCGCTCCATTGCACAGGCGATGTAAACAAACTTTTAGCATCGTTTAAACCATGTTTAAAAACCTTTGCAACAAGGGCCGAATCGCGTTCTTGAGCAATAACACTTGAGTAAGCAATAAAAACAACAAAAAGAAGAATTAGTACCTTTTTCATCATTGCTGTTTTTTTAAACATCGAGTTTTTTGGCTTCTTCCCAAATCACATCCATTTGGGCAAGACTCATATCATGTAACGAATGCCCTTTAAGCAAAGTTTGTTCCTCGAGGTAATTAAAGCGCTTAATGAATTTCATATTTGTACGTTCAAGAGCAGCTTCGGGGTCGATACCATAAAGCCTTGCTGCATTTACCATTGAGAACAGCAAATCGCCAAACTCTTTTTCCATATCGCGCTGTTTGCCGGCTTTCACTTCGTATTCAAACTCAGCAAATTCTTCTTTAACCTTATCCCAAACCTGCTCGCGCTCTTCCCAATCGAAACCTACGCCCCTCACCTTGTCCTGTACGCGATGTGCCTTAACCATTGCCGGCAACGAATTTGGCACACCCTCGAGCACGCGTTTCTTTTTACGCCCTTTTTCTTTTAGCTTAAGCGCCTCCCAGTTTTCGGCCACTTTTTGTGCCGTTTGGGCATCGGTTTGCCCAAAAACATGCGGATGACGGTAAATTAGTTTCTCGCAAAGCGAATCGATTACATCGGCTATATTAAAAGCATTTTGTTCGTCGGCTATTTTGGCATAAAAAACAATGTGCAACAACAAGTCGCCCAGTTCTTTTTTCAACTCGGTTTTGTCGTCCTTTAATATGGCTTCGCTCAACTCGTAAGTTTCTTCGATAGTTAAATGACGGAGGCTTTCGAGGGTTTGTTCTTTGTCCCACGGGCATTTTGCACGCAGCTCATCCATAATATTGAGCAAGCGTTCAAATTGTTCCAACTTATATTGCATTTTCAATAAATTTATAACGAATAATCTCGAAATGGCATGGAATTAAAATAAACCATGAATTTGGGCATCGATACGATCGATAATTTTGCTCAGATCTTCGTTGCTGGTGTGAAAATTTAAATCATCGACATTAACAATCAGTAATTTACTAGCATTATAGCGACTAATCCAAAGCTCGTAACGTTCGTTCAACATTTTCAGGTAGTCGAGCCTAATCGACTCTTCGTATTCACGACCACGCTGCTGAATCTGGTTAACCAGAGTAGGTACCGATGCCCTGAGGTAGATCAGCAAATCGGGCGGATTGATTAAATCGACCATTAGCTTGAACAGTGCCCGGTAGTTTTCGAAATCGCGGGTCGACATTAGACCCATGTCGTGAAGGTTGGGTGCAAATATTTCAGCATCTTCGTAAATGGTACGGTCCTGAATAACTGTTTTGCCCGATTTGCGAATATCGACAACCTGCTTGAACCTGCTGTTCAGAAAGAATATTTGCAAGTTAAACGACCAACGTTGCATATCGTTGTAAAAGTCGTTCAGATAAGGGTTGTCGTCAACTGTTTCGTAGTTTGGAATCCAACCATAATGTTTTGCGAGCAGCGTGGTAAGGGTAGTTTTACCAGCACCAATATTTCCGGCTATGGCTATGTGCATGTCGATAAAATGTTATTGATTTTTTCAGCTACTAAGGTAATAAATCAAAACAATGGTTAATGATTTTAGTTGCTCATTTTCGACAACTTTTCACAACCACCAATAAAACAACTAATTATAGAATTATTTTTGTAGCAACTCTAAAATTGGATCTAAAAAGTCTCTGTTGTTCGACAAACGTGGAATTTTGTTTTGACCACCTACTTTTCCGCGCTGTTTCATCCATTGGTAAAAAGTACCTTGCGGGGCATTAATAATTTCGAGTTGGGTAAGTGTTAAATTCTTGTACCTTTTAGCCTCGTAATCGGAGTTAAGCGATTGGAGAGCCAAATCGAGCTTTTGGGCAAAGTCTTCTATGTTTTCAGGCTCTTTTTCAAACTCAATGACCCACTGGTGACGACCTTTGTGGCTGGTATCCATAAACACGGGACCTGCGGTAAATTCGCTAACAATGGCTCCGGTTTTCTGGCAAGCATCCTGGAGTCCCTTAACTGCATTGTCAACGATAAGTTCTTCGCCAAATGCATTTATAAAATGTTTTGTGCGCCCGGTAATTATGAATTTGAACGGGTAGGTTGAAGTAAACTGAACAGTATCGCCAATAATGTATCGCCAAAGGCCGCCATTGGTCGAAATAACCATTGCATAATTCACACCTGTTTTAACTTCGCTTAAAGGAATAGCCTTCCGATCGTCTTTAAAAAAGTCGTCCATCGGAATAAATTCGTAATAAATCCCGTTGTCGAGCATTAATATAAAATCGTTCGACGACAAATCGTTTTGTAAACCAAAAAAACCTTCCGATGCGTTGTAAGTATTCATGTAACGCATTTTGGGGCTAGGAATAAGCTTTTCGTATTGTTCGCGATAGGGTTCAAAATTAATGCCTCCGTGAACAAACACCTCGAGGTTGGGCCATACTTCGAGCAAATTGCTTTTACCAGTTTTCTCGAGAACCTTTTTTATGAGTACCAAAAACCACGACGGAACTCCGGCAAAACTGATAATATTTTCGTTGATGGTTGCTTCGGCTATTTTATCAATTTTCTCTTCAAAATCGGGGATCAACGCAATTTCGGCATCGGGTGTGTTCCTGAATTTCGAAAGGAAGGGCAGGTTGTATAACAAGACTGCCGACAAATCGCCGGTACGCACCTTTTTATTGAGTTGATTTACCCTGTGGCTACCTCCTATTGTAAGATTTTTGCCTTTCAGTATTTTGGTATTTGGGTTACTGCGTATATAGTGCGCAAAAACATCGAGGCTGGCACGGTAATGACATTTCTCGAGCGAATCTTTACTAATTGGAATAAACTTACTTTTATCGTTTGTTGTTCCCGATGATTTGGCAAACCACCGTGTTGCACCTGGCCAAAGAATATCTTTTTCGCCCTCAACCATTCGATTGATGTCTGCTTTAAGTATTTCGTAATCGGTTAAGGGCACATTTTTGGCATAATCGGCAATCGACTTTATCGACTTGTAATTATACTTTTTGCCCCACTCGGTTTTGCGGGCCTTTTTCAACAACGAGAACAACACTTGTTCCTGTTGTTCAACCGGATACTTGCTAAAATATTCGTACTTTCGGTATCGCGAAGTGAATAACTTCCCAACACTTTTGTTAAAAATTCGCATAAAGCAGTTTAGGTTTTCATGAGTGACGCAAAATAACAAAAAAATCTCTCGCATGATACCTGCTCTGAAGAATAAATCTTATTTTTGTGAATAGCCAAAACAAAAATCATGAACTACATCGACATTATCATCATCATTTTATTAATTGCGTCGGCCATTAGCGGAGCTGTTAAAGGTTTTATTTACGAAGTTACTTCGCTAATTGCTTTGATAGGCGGAGTTTGGGGAGCCATTGAGTTTTCGGGTGCTACCGAAACCTTTTTAATTGAAAAAATGAATCTCAACAACAACTACATTCACATAATTGCCTTTGTAGCTACATTCATTATTATTATTGTATTGGTTCATTTTATTGGAAAAGCAGTTGAGAAGGCAGTGGAAACCATTAAACTGAGTTTTGTTAACCGTATGCTTGGACTGGGTTTTGGGTTAATAAAGGCAGCATTCATTCTTGGAATTGTACTGGTTTTGCTTCAAAAGCTTAATGAAAACTATCCATTTTTACCCGAAAAAGCAGTCGAAGAATCGGCTCTGTACCAACCCTTGCAAGGTGTGGTTATAAGCACCTTCCCATTCATTTATAATTTCTTCGAGGAAGTAAAAGAACAAAAGAAATTCTTCGATGGCGATATGCAGGACGAAGAAAACAGCGACGAAGATAAAACAGGGAAACAAGCATAAAACACTGCTTTCAATCCCACTTACTATATATTCTTAATATTTCATTTTTACTTCGTTGTATATTTTTGTACTTTTGGCCGCCGTTTTATAACGCATAACGGCATTAATGCTAATTGTACAAATAGTCAACAGAATATGAATTTTACCGAAGAACTTCAGTGGAGGGGCATGATTCACACCATGATGCCCGGTACCGACGAACAACTACAAAAAGAAATGACTACCGCATACGTTGGGATCGACCCAACGGCCGATTCGTTGCACATAGGCCACTTGGTTAGTGTAATGATGTTGAAACACCTGCAAGTTGCCGGCCACAGGCCCATTGTTCTTGTAGGCGGCGCAACAGGTATGATTGGCGACCCATCGATGAAAAATGCCGAACGCAATTTGCTCGACGAAGCCACTTTGCGACACAACCAGGAGTGCATCAAAAACCAACTTAGCCGCTTTCTCGATTTCAACAGCGAAAACCCCAATAAAGCCTTAATGGTTAACAATTACGACTGGATGAAGGGCTTCACCTTTTTGGATTTCATTCGCGATATTGGCAAGCACATAACCGTTAACTACATGATGGCCAAGGACTCGGTGAAGAAACGATTGAGCGGCGATGCTCGCGAAGGGCTTTCGTTTACCGAATTTACTTACCAGTTGGTGCAAGGCTACGACTTTTTATACCTCAACCAACACCTTAACTGCAAATTACAAATGGGCGGATCGGATCAATGGGGCAACATCACCACTGGAACCGAACTGATTAGGCGTGTTGCCGGTGGCGAAGCTTATGCGCTAACCTGCCCGCTTATTACCAAAGCCGATGGCGGTAAATTCGGAAAAACCGAAAGCGGCAACGTATGGCTCGACCCCGAACGTACCAGCCCCTATCAATTTTACCAATTCTGGCTAAACACATCTGACGACGATGCTGAAAAATACATCAAAATATTTACCCTTCTTAGCAAGCAAGAAGTAGAAGACCTTGTTGTTGCTCACCGCGAGAACCCGCATTTGCGCCTTTTGCAAAAACGCCTTGCCGACGAGGTTACAACAATGGTTCATTCAAAAGAAGAACTTGAAAAAGCAATTGAAGCCTCTGAAATACTTTTTGGAAAAGGAACAGCCGAGCAACTAAAGAAACTCGACGAAAGAACCTTTTTGGCTGTTTTTGAAGGCGTACCACAATTTATGGTCAACAAAAACATATTCGAAAAAGGTGCCGGCATAATGGACCTGCTTACCGATATGGCTCCTGTTTTCCCTTCGAAAGGTGAATTGCGAAGAACTATTCAGGGCAACGGACTGGCTATTAACAAAGATAAATTTACCGACCTCGAGGGCATTGTAAATATCGATTTATTAATTGGCGGGAAATACCTATTGGTACAAAAAGGAAAAAAGAATTATTTCCTGATTGTAGCCGAACAATAAAAAAACAAAAACATCGTTGTACAAAACAGACTAACGATACATAATCTATGGAAAACTTTTTCGACAACAAACGGATTTTAGAATCTGTATGGAAATGGAAAATCCACATTTCAGCAATAGTTGCTGTGGCGGTGGTAATTTCTGCAATCATTTCGGGGCCAAGCTTTATCGAGCCAAAATTTAAATCAACAGCACGTGTTTACCCAATGAACATCGATGAGGTAAGCGAAGAGTCGGAAAGCGAACACTTGCTGGAGTTCCTCATGTCGGTTGACTTGAAATTCAGGCTAATAGATGCTTTCAAGCTCGATGAAGTTTACAAGATTAACCGCAACGACAAGCTCTACAAAACTTACATACTTTACGAATACAACAAGAATATCAAATACAAAAAAACCGATTTCGAGTCGATTGAAATTTCGGTAATGGATGCCGATCCTAACCGCGCCGCACAAATGGTCGATTCGCTGATCGCTTTTTTGAATGAAGCCGTTCTGATAGAAAAAAACAAACTTCATTTAGAATGGGCCGATATGGCCAAGCGTGCCCTCGACCGAAAAAACAAAGAGCTCGATTCGCTTTTCAACATTGTTGAAAAAATACGTGAAGAAACCGGACTGGTTGATTACGATGCACAAGTTGAAAGTGCAACTTTAGGGTTAATGGAAGCTGCCGCACGTGGTGGCGATCGCCGCCCTGCCCAGGAAGCCATGAAACAATTGGTTGAAAATGGAGGAGAACTTCGCAAATACCAAGAGCTGATAATTACTCACGAGATTGCTGCCGACACCCTGCAGCGCCGTTACGATAAATACATGATGTTTGGTAACAAGCAAGTATCGTTTACGCAAATTGTTGAAAAACCTTATGCTGCCGACAAAAAAGCTTATCCAATTCGTTGGCTTATTGTTTTGTTAGCTGCTTTTGGTGCAGGTTTTATTGCTGTTATCACTGTATTGTTGATCGATTATTTCCGTGAATCTAAACCGACTACATAACTTTATACCCACCAAATGGTTAAGGCTTTCGCTGTTTTATGCCTTTTCGATAACATTTGTGCTGCTTAACTCGTGGTTACTGCTTAAAAAAGAAACCATGCTGGGCATATTGGTGCCTGCTGCATTAATTGTTATCCTTATAGCAATTTATTCATACGAAAAACTTATTTGGCTTGGCGTAATATTAGCCCCTCTTTCAATACCTCTCGATAAGCTGATATATGGTTTATCGTTCAACATGGCCATTCCAACCGAACCAATTTTGGGTGGTTTATTCCTGCTCATTCTGCTTTCGTTTGCACGAGGCAGCCGTCTCGACAAAACCATTACCCGACATCCGGTTTCAATTGCGCTTTATTTTTACCTGGCATGGATGGTAATAAGCACAACAACCAGTTCGTTACCGGTGGTTTCAATAAAAGCCACTTTTATTACCATACTGTATGTGCTCATTTTCTATTTCATTTTGAGTTACATTTTCAGCCGCAACCAAAAAAAAATACTGAGCTTTGTGTGGCTTTACACAATAGCTTTTGTACCAGTAATAGTTTACAGTGTTGTTCGCTTAGCGGGTCACGGAATTTTTAACCAAAAAGCTGCCCATTGGGTAATGACACCATTTTTTAAAGACCACACCTCGTACGGTGCCGTACTTGCCATGTTCATTCCCTTTTTGGTTGGCTTTACTTTTTCGAAATGGATAAAACTGAAGCATCGATTATGGATTGCCCTGCTTTTAGTGTTTTTTATTGCTGCCGAAATTTTCTCGTACACACGTGCGGCATGGCTAAGTTTGGTTGCCGGAGCCGGCATTTGGTTTATCATTAAGTTGAAGATAAAATTCAAAACGCTGGCCATCATAGGTGTTTCGATGTTCCTTGTTATTTTCACTTTTCAGGATCAAATACTTGCCGAATTGGAAAACAATTCAACCGAGTCGTCGGCCAACCTTACCGAGCACCTAAGTTCAATGACCAATATATCGACCGATGCCTCGAACCTCGAACGGATCAACCGCTGGCATTGCGCAATTATGCTTTATAAAGAAAGACCGGTTTTTGGCTGGGGACCAGGCACCTATGCCATGAAATACGCACCGTACCAACTTACCAGCCAACGAACAATTATAAGCACCAACTATGCCGATGGCGGCAATGCTCACAGCGAATACCTTGGAGCCCTTTCGCAAACCGGCTTACCGGGCATGTTGTCATTTATTGTTGTTCTGATTTTAATATTCTACACCGCCATTACAGCGTATTCACGAACCAACGATAAGCGTATAAAAACCATACTGCTATCGGCAATTATTGCTTTATCAACATATTATCTGCATGGTTTCTTGAATAACTTTTTGGATACCGACAAGGCAGCCATTCCATTCTGGGGTTTTGCCGCCATGATTGTCGCCCTCGACATCTATACCAAAAAAAATAAGCAGCTCACCGAAAATTCAGATCGGTAAACTGCTTAAAAACTGCATTTTGTATTTTTTAAAAAAGATATCTTATTCCAAACGAAGAGCCCCAGCCCAGACCATTGTTATCGCCTAAGAAATCCCACATTGGCCTAACATCGAGACTTACCAATAAATTAGTTCCACGGTCGGTAAAATCGTATTCAACACCAAGTTGACCGCCTAAAGCGATATTCAAATAACCCGGATCGCTCTGATAGGCGTGTAATCCCAAAGCAGCGCCAGGACCAACGTACCAGTTAAATCCTCCGTCGAGATTGTAAACCCAATGATAGATACCAACAATATTTAGCCTGTTCCAATCGCGGTTACCCCCCCAACCTAAATCAATTTCAATGCGGTTGGCTTCGCCGGTTGCTTGCTGATACGAAAACTCGGCACTACCTAAACTACCACCGCCTAAACGGGCACCAATGGCACGAGGCCTAACTTGCGCCGATAGTGTAGCTACCACAAAAGCTGTAAAAAATAGAATTGAGAAAAGTCGTTTCATTCAGTTTGTATTTATCTTCTATGCACTTATTTTTGATACACCAATGTGCCAATATCTTGCCCTGTTAATACCTTCTTAAGGTTACCTGGCGTATCCATATCGAAAACAATAATTGGCATTTTATTCTCCATACACATGGTAGTTGCCGTTAAATCCATAATTTTCAGTCCCCGGTCGTAAATTTCGTCGTAACTGATTTTAGTGAATTTTTTGGCATTTGGGTTTTTCTCCGGATCATCGTCGTAAATGCCATCAACACGAGTGCCTTTCAACATAACGTCGGCCTGAATTTCGATTGCACGAAGCGCCGAAGCCGTATCGGTTGTAAAAAAGGGGTTACCCGTACCCGCAGCCATAATCACCACCTCGTTTTGTTTGAGGGCTTCAACAGCTTTCTGTTTCGAATAAATTTCACCAATGGGTTCCATTCTGATGGCAGTGTAAACACGGGTTGTTATCCCTTTTTTCTCGAGTTCGGACTGAAGGGCCAAGCTATTGATTACCGTAGCCAACATTCCCATTTGGTCGCCCTTTACACGATCGATGCCCTCGGTTGTACCGCTTAAGCCCCTAAAAATATTGCCTCCGCCAATTACAATGCCTACACGAATGCCGGCATCAACAACTTCTTTAATTTGCTGAGCATAGGAACTTAGTCTCTCGCTATCAATTCCATAGCATTTCGATCCCATTAACGACTCACCCGAGAGCTTTAAAAGCACCCGCCTGTATGGAGTTATCATTTTATTTGGTTTAGAATTCAAGTGCAAAATACGGATTATTGTTTTTTGTTCAAAATAATTTCTATCTCGTCCATCACCTTGTTCATCGATTCGATTGCTTTATCGAAGGGTTCTGAAGTGGTCATATCAACTCCGGCAGCTTTCAACAGTTCAATCGGAAAATCGGAACCACCCGACGAAAGAAATTTCAAATAGTTTTCCAAAGCTTTTTTGTCGCCACTCATCACCTTCTCGGCTAACGATATCGATGCAGTAAACGATGTACTATACTGATAAACATAGAAATTGTAATAAAAATGAGGAATAAACGCCCACTCCATGCTCACATAATCGTCGATGTAGCATACGCCCTTATCGTGGCCATAATATGTTTTTACAATGTCGGTGTACAAAGCAGAAAATTCATCGCCGGTTAGGGCTTGACCTTTCTCAGCAGTTTCGTGAATTTTAAGCTCAAACTCGGCGAACTGTGTTTGACGGAACAAGGTGCCTTTAAAACTATCGAGCCAGTTCATTAACAACGAAAGCTTCACATCGTCATCGTCAACCTTGTCGAGCATATAATTGAAAAGAAGCACTTCGTTTAAAGTTGATGCCACTTCGGCCACAAATATTTGATAGCGCGAAGTTGGATAAGGTTGGTGTTTGTTCGACAAATAACTGTGCATGGTGTGTCCCAACTCGTGCACCATGGTGCTAACATCGTTGTACAAATCGGTGTAGTTGAGCAAAATGTACGGATGACCATCGTAGAAAGCACCATTTGAATATGCTCCCGATCGTTTGCCGGGAGTTGGATAAACATCGATCCAACGCTCATCAATAGCTTGTCTTACTACATTTACATAATCAGAACCAAGGGGTTTCAGTGCTTCAAGCGTAATTTCAACGGCTTGGTCGTAGCTGTATTTCAAATCGACATCGGCAACTGCCGGAGCATACATATCGAGGTATTTTAACGTGTCGAGCCCCATCATGCGGCGCTTGATATCGAGGTAACGGTGAAAAGCCGGGAGATTATTATTTACATTCTCAACCAACGAATGATACACTTCAAGCGGAATATTTTTAGGATAAAGCGAAGCTTCGAGCGACGATTCGTAATGGCGGGCTTTTGCATAAAACATGTGACTTTTTACATTACCATAAAGCATCTCGCCAAAAGTAGCCTTATACTTTGCATAATTATCCCAATAACTTTCAAATACCAACTGCCTGTCGGCCCTATTAGGTAAAGCACGGTACTTGCCATAAGTTGCACTGTTAAGTTTTACTGTTTCGCCGGTCGAGAGCGTAACCTCGGGCTGAGGCATTTCGGCATTCGAAAAAGTACCGAATACCGATTGAGCAGTACCCGAAACCATGCCCGACAAAGCCAAAATACGTTCTTCGCTTTCGCTTAAGGTATGCTTTTTAGTACGAAACATTTCTTCGAGCCCCATACGGTATATTTCCAACTTGGGTTCTTTAGTTAAGAAACCTTCAATTACTGCCCATTCGGCTGTTAAAATTTCAGGCTCGATAAAGGCAGCTTTTGCACCAAAATCGGAAAACATTTGTTGCAACTCTTGTTGCATACCATTGTATTTCATTACCCGTGTATCGAGGTCGGAATGCATACTTGCATAAATAAAAAGCTTAGTAGCCTCTTTCGATATTTCGGAGTTAAACTCGAGGCATTCCAAAAGGTTTGCAGCGCTTTGCGTTAGAGTGCCTTTGTACTTTTCAACATCGCCCAAACGCTGTGCAATTTGATCTTTAGCAGTACGCCATTCGGCTTCCGAAGCGTAAATATGGGTCAAATCCCATTTGTATCGATCATCAATCTGATCGCGTTCAACCTGACTATAACTGTTCATGGCTGCAAACATAGCAAAAACTGCTAAAACCGCCATTTTCGCATTTAGTATAAATCTATTCATCATTCAAAAGTGTGTAATTGGTAAATACTGAAATTGTATTGGTTCGCAAAAAAGCTTCAAAATTACAAGCCCATTAGCAGAAATAACAAAACATAAATCACAAAAGATGAAGCAACGTTTAAGAAATTTAAAAGAAATTCAGCAAAAGTAGGCTTTATGGCATTGCATTATTCATTAATTATTCATAATATTAAGTTTCACTTAAAACCAATAAAAATGAAACGTTTCTTAATCGACTACATTGAACATCCCGAAGCTGACGAACAAGGAGTTAACAACAAACCGGGGCCGGTAATTACCCTCTCGCGCGAGTGTGGGTGTTCATCGAACCGCATCGCAATTAAGCTATCGAAAATATTAACCGGCTACAGTTATCTGTCGGAAAGCAAAAAAAATGTTGAGTGGAAATGGTACAACAAAGAAATATTCGACGAGGCCGCTAAAGAACTCGACCGCAGTCCCGATCAAATAAAAGAAGTATTTTTGAAAGAAGCCCGTGCAAGCATCCATGAAATATCGACAGCATTTACTACCGAAAGGGCTTACGATGTTGATGAACAAGAAGTAATTGACCACATTGTAGGCCTTATCAGAAAAATTGCACTGAAGGGGAATTGCATTATTGTTGGCCGTGCAGCCAACCTGTTGGTAAAGGATATCCCCAACAGCTTATCGGTTAAGTTACATGCACCGCTCGAATGGCGCATTCAACGCATTATGAAAATCAGCAACCTTAATTATGCCGATGCCCGCGATTACGTGCTCGAGGTTGATCGCCAACGCAATTTATTGGTCGAACATGTTGCTGGCCGGCCACTTATCAATACCGATTATGATGTTGTTTTTAATTATGGCACTTTGCCCGACGATTTAATTGTTGATGCTATTGTTAATATGCTAAAAAGCAAAAAAATTATTTAATGGAAGTCTTTTCTTTCCAATCGGCAAAAAATGTCCGGTTTGGTATAACTGTTTTCATCTACTTCACAAGCATAATAGCGATATCGGGTTACGTAGCTTATGTTAGCTGGAGTGCTTTTTTAGCATTTTTTGTTATTGCCGTTTTATTGGTGCCTTTGTTCTTCTATAAAAATTTTATTAGTGTATTTGATGAACAAATTACGTTAAACCAAAATAGTTTCAACATAAAGAGTAAATGTATTGATGTTGACTACTCAAATGTTAAATGGTACAAAGTTGAAGAATCGGGCAATTTATTCGATGTATTCAAGTTAAAAACCAACAATGGGAAAACTATAAGTATTGTTCGGTACAAAAAGGAACAAACTATTGATGAATGGCAGACATTTAAAAGCAAACTTATATCGCTTATCGAAAAAAACAGTGTAAATGTTCGAAACTATTACGATGCTCCCATTTGGAATTATGTGGTCTATTTCATTGTGCTTATTTGGATTGCTTTGCCAATAACATTTATAATAATAAAAATCGATCTACTAAAGGCCATTGCTTCAATGCTCGTTTTTATTGGCAGCAGCATACCATTAATCATCACTATTAAGAATAATCAAAACAGAAATAAAAAATGAGTCGTTTACCCGAAATACAAATCAACAGGTTTCAACTTGCCATATTGTTAAACGATGAACAAATGCAGGTGTATAAACTCATGCTCGAAAAGGGTGTGTTTTGCCGACAATGCGAAGGCGCAGCACCAAAAGGCATTTTGGTAAAAGAGATATGGCTTAGCAACTTAAACGATATTATAGTTCGTGGCACTTGCAAGGAATGTAATGGAAATGTTTCTCGTATAATGGAATTTGGTGAAGACAAAGCATTTTACAAAAACGCAAACAATTTTAGAAAAGGGCTACTCAGTGACTAAAAATTTCATTCAATTTGTGTTCGCGGTATTTGAAAACATTGCGCACTTTTTGGTGTACAAACAGCACACCGGCCAACCAGCCCAAAAGGCTTTTCCCAATGCTGTAATATAACAAATCGGTAACCAAAACCCCATTGGCGGTTTGTTCAAAATGATGTTCGTGATGCCACAAACGATAAGGACCTATCCGTTGCTCGTCAATAAAAAAATGTTTCTCTTCAACCTGTGTTATTTCGGTCACCCAAGTTAAAGGAATGTTTAAAAATGGGCGCACTTTATACTGAATTATCAAGCCTTTATACATTTTGTCGGGCACTTGGTTTTTTATTTCAAAAACCATATCAGGTGGGGTGATCAAATTCAAGTTTTTGGGTGATGAAAAGAAATCCCATGCTTCATTGATTGAAATTGGCAAAAGTTGCTGATAATGTATGCGTTTCATATTGTTTTACTTTTGAGATTAGAACATTGGCAAAACAATAAAAGTTTTGAGCATCAGCTTTTATTTCAGCAATTCCTTATTGCCTACCAACTCTAGACCGGCATTTCGCCCTAATCCTTGAAATACAATATGTTTCTTATCGCTCACTTTCAATTCGATTTTTGCATCGATGCTTTCGTGAATGATACGCTCCATGTCGCCGTGAACCGGAGCTTTTAATGCACCTTTACTTTTGTTTGCTGCTTTTAAATCAATAATGAGCTTTTTAGTTTCGATCTGAATATTAACCTTATCGGGTTCAATATCGAGAGCATTAATTTTAGCACCTGTATAAGTTGCAAAAACATGCGTTTCACCATTATGCAAAAAGAATCCCAAAAAACCGGTAAATGTTCGGCCCAACCACGGAATACGAGCAACCGAAATCATAAACGAAACACCCGGCTCTTCAAAATGATTACAATGCATCCAAACCCATGCTTTGGGCATCGATGTACCCCAGTCTTTTTCAATGTAGCCTATTCCATTATCAAAATTCATGGCCTTTTGGTTGTGGAAAGTTGTTCCGTTGAGTTGATGGTCGAGACTGACCACACCGTGATAGCACTCCATAAATGGCACATAACGATACCAGCCCATAATACCGGGCCTAAACACATTTACCTTAAAAGGCTCAATATTCGATATGGCCACTTTGCCCTTAAATTTTTCTTCACCATTATCGAGATCGAGCGTAAAACCCTCGGTTGAAAATTCGTTTGGACCAATTTGTATTCGAAATGAATTAGTGCTATACGAAAATGAACGAATATCGAACCTGAAATATGAAGTCTCGCCTGTTTTACCATTAATTGCCTGAACAAATGCATGCGAATTTTCACCGGCTAACGATATCCCCGGAATAAATGACCAACAATGTTGGCTGTCGGAACTAACATTCTTAAAATACCAGCCTTCAAAATAAGTATCGGTTTTTCTGCTACCCTGAAACCGTTCGGGACGCCATATTTTTGTCAACTCGTGTTTTAATGAAAAAGACTTTGACCCGAAGCCAGATACTAATACTGAGCGATGTGTATTTTCGTTCATTGCAATAAAAATATTTGGAAACAATATAGTAGTTAATTGTTATAATACAATGTTTTCGTATAAATTTGTCGTTTAATAAAAAAGAAGGAAATGACATTATTATTCATCAGCGGACAAGAAATTTTGCTTGTATTGGCTTTGGCCCTTATCTTTTTTGGTGCCAAATCGATACCCGAAATTGCCCGCGTTATGGGCAAGGGCATGCGTGAGTTTAAGAAAGCGACCAGCGAAATTCAAAAAGAATTCGACAATTCAACTGCCGACATACGAAAGGACATTAACGATGTCAAAAGCTCATTTAACAACGATGTTAAGCAAATCAGCAAAAATATCGAAGACTCCTCAAAAATAAACGATTAATGGACACACAGCTCATATTCGACTTGGGAAAGCTGGTTTTAGGAATAGCCATTTTGGTTTATAGTGGCGATTACTTGGTAAAAGGCAGCGTAGCCATTGCCAACCACTTCAAAATTTCGGCTTTGGTAATTGGCTTAACAGTTGTTGCATTTGGCACATCGGCCCCCGAACTTATTGTAAGCCTCGAGGCTGCAATTACCGGGCACCCCGAGATTGCTTTGGGCAACGTTATTGGATCAAACATAGCCAATATTGCTTTGGTGTTGGCCCTAACCGTTATTATACTACCCATGCCCGTGGCTGCGCAAACAATACGGCGCAGTTGGCCAATCATGTTCATTTCGGGTTTAGTGCTTTA
>ERZ795048.1128-NODE-1128-length-25302-cov-15.227789_pt1 | contig 25302 bp, 24 predicted proteins | sample MGYA00375132_ERZ795048 | MGnify/ENA primary metagenome ERZ795048 (study PRJEB30177, sample SAMN05720225) | activated sludge metagenome | isolation source: Anaerobic digester | place: Hong Kong | collected 2014-12-17 ... | reverse complement strand
CCGTATATGGAGATCAAGGCGGTCTTGGGGCCGGACGTCCCCAGATCAATGGCCAGTATGAACCTGTCGTGGTTATTCCCCATCACATTTCCTTCATTACAGTGATCATGGCCTGTAACAGCCAAGCACAATAGTGTTCCCGGCCCGGCAATATTGAGAGACGCTTATTGAAACGCACACCGTCTCGTGCAGTATCAACGATTCTACCCGGGGACGAAACGCACTATGTCAATGGTATAATTTTATTCCATTAAGAGCGTGAAATCTACAGCAACAACAACCCCACCCGATCACACCGCAATAATCCCTGAAACATCATGATGCAATTATTTACATGAACACAGCAAAAAGAATAGTGCCAGTCCGGTCAAAAAAGTGATAAATCTGGCCAAAGATCCACCCTTATGCTATACGATACCATATCGTCTTGCTATGAGGAGGGGCAGCGTGTTTCAGGACAGAATGCCGTCCTACAGTGCCAAATGGCTGGTACGGCAACTCGTTTCAAGGGGAATTTCCCTTACTGAAATCCTGCGGGAGACAGATCTTTCCCCGGCCTGGCTGGAAGATGAAACCGCGTTAATCTCCCAGTCTCAATACCTGAGACTTGTGGGAAATGCGCTGGATGAAACAGGTGATCCCGCCCTGGCACTCCATCTTGGCCGGCAACCCAACCTGGGGGAACTGGGGATCTGGGGTTACGCCATCATCAGCAGTCCCACCCTGGGAGAGGCAAATCAGGTGGCCATGCAGTTCTGGGAACTCAATGGCGCCCTGGTCACCATAAGGCACCGCAAGGAGGGAGAAAGCTCCATCTGGGAGATCTTCCCCGCCTTTCCCATGGAAAGCCTCCGCTTATGGATCTTTGCAGTGGAAGAGCTACTAGCAACATTTTTCTCCGGGTGCGACTTCCTCACGAGGCAGGAGTTTCAGATCGATGAAATCAACCTGTCCTACCCCGATCCCGGGCACGGCGGCCTGTACCGCGAGATGTTCCAGTGCCCCGTGCTGTTCGGCATGAACAGGGACCTGTTTCGCATCTCCTTCCCGTTCGAAGACATCCCCACATCCATGGGCAATCCCCAGCTGGCTGCCATCTGCAAACAGCAGTGCCAGGAGCTCATGACAAAGCTCAGGAGGTCCGACGAGCTGATCGGCGCCATCAGGGAGGCAATAATCGCCTCGCTGGGCCAGTTTCCCAACCTGGGAGAAATCGCCGCGCACCTGGCCATGAGCCCACGGACACTGCGCAGGCGCCTTTTCGAGAGGAATACCACGTACCAGCATGTCTTGGACGAGATCCGCCTTGAGCTGACCAAGGAATACCTTACTACAACCAGCCTCAGTGTCGACCAGATTGCCAGCAGACTCGGCTTTTCCGAGGCGACCACGCTGCGGCGGGCCTTCAGGAAATGGACCGGCATGACCATAAAGGAGTTCAGAAAAAGCAGGTAATGCTGCAGGCAAGAACCATAACCCGGCGGGCATGGCGCAAAGAGCCTCTCCCCCCTGATATGCATCGGACAGGCTCGGGTCATTTACCGGTATTTACTATCCCTGCCCGGGATTCTTTTCATCCTTCTCGTATCGGGATCGATCCTCGACCCCGCAGGACTGACTCATTCAGGTGGGAACGCCGCATTTAGGGAGTATCCATTTATTCAACACGATCCAGAACGCTACAATCACTATGACAATAAGCAGTTCCATCGCATCATCCTTTCCTGTTACAAGCGGATATCCTCCGCCTTTTCTAAAAGATACTCTTTCAGGCAGTTCTCTGCAATGATGCAGGTCAATTTTTACACTTTTGTGGTAATGGGGCTTGACAAGATCGCCGATGTATTACAAATAAGGACATTAGAAAGTGAGGATAGCCGGTACAATGACGGGTACATGCACAGGTAGACTGAATAAGGAATTCAGCGCACTGCTCGATGCAGGGCTGCTCCTTCTTTGCCTGTTGCTGGAGAACACACGCCCATTGGCTTGCGGTTATCCTTAACCTAAAGACAAAAGAGGAAACCGAAAGGCCATGGGCGGTAAAGTCCATGGCCTTTTTTTATTTCCGGAGAAAGGAGCAGTACCAATGGAAAGACATGATGATCGGATCTTCATTTTCGACACCACATTGAGGGACGGCGAACAGTCTCCCGGGGCCAGCATGAACATCCACGAGAAGTTGAGACTTGCCAGGCAGCTGGAAAGGCTTGGGGTGGACATCATCGAGGCAGGGTTCCCCGTTGCATCCGAGGGTGACTTCGCATCGGTACAGCAGATCGCCCGTGAGATCCGGGAGGTACAGGTGGCCGCACTGTCCAGGGCCAACCTGGCGGATATCGACCGTGCATGGCAGGCCGTTTGTGAAGCAGCCAGTCCCCGCATCCACACCTTCATCTCATCGTCCGATATTCACCTGAAATACCAGCTCCACAAGACCCGCGACCAGGTGCTCAAAGAGGCATGCGCCGCTGTCAGGCATGCCTGTTCCTATACGACCAACGTGGAATTCTCTCCCATGGATGCCACACGCACGGACCGCGACTATCTGTGTGAAATGGTGGAGGCGGTCATCGCCGAAGGTGCCACCACGGTGAATATCCCGGATACCGTCGGGTACGCAATCCCAGACGAATTCGGCGATCTGATCGCCGAGCTGTTTGACAGGGTAAAGAACATCAATCAGGCGATTATCTCCGTGCACTGTCACAACGACCTCGGTCTTGCGGTGGCATGCTCTCTGGCAGCCCTTCGAAACGGCGCCCGCCAGGTGGAGTGCACCATCAACGGCATCGGCGAACGCGCCGGCAATGCCGCCATGGAAGAACTGGTCATGGCTATTGCCACCAGAAAAGATCGCCTGGGATTCCACACCGGTATCCATACGGAGAATTTCTATCAGACCTCCAAGCTGCTCACCCAGATCACCGGCATCCGGGTACAGCCCAACAAGGCCATTGTCGGGGCGAACGCCTTTGCCCATGAATCAGGCATTCATCAGGACGGGCTCATCAAGGACAAGACCACATACGAGATCATGACCCCGCAGTCGGTGGGGATCACCGAGAGTAATATCGTGCTCGGCAAACACTCGGGCAGGCACGCCATAGGCGAGCACCTCCGCCAGATGGGCTACAGCCTGAGCGAAGATGAACTCAACCGAGTCTTCGTGCGCTTCAAGGAACTGGCAGACCTCAAGAAAGAGATCTTCGACGAGGATCTTGAAACCATCCTCTTCGAAGAGGTGTTCCGGTTCGAGGAGCGCTACTCCCTGGTATACCTCAATGTGGTCAGCGGCAATGTGGCTGTCCCCACCGCAACTATGCAGATGGAGGTGGATGGCACGGTGATTCAGGACGCCGGGTTCGGCGTGGGTCCGGTGGACGCGACCTTTGACGCGATCCGCAGGATCACCAAGACCAATTACCCGCTTTTAAAATACGAGGTCAGCGCGGTGACCGGCGGGACCGATGCCCAGGGCGAGGCCACGGTACAGCTCAAGTACAACGGCCGCTCCGTGATGGGCCACGGCGCTCACCCGGATGTGCTCGTAGCATCGGCCAAGGCCTATATCAATGCCCTGAACCGGCTGGAGTGGCTGAAGAAGGAAAAATAAGATAAAGACCTGAGGCGCTGGGCATCAGGCGCTAGATACCAGGTTGAGGAATAGAGACAGTTTAATTTCGAAGATGGATTTTTTAGATTGTGAAATAAAAAGACGTCTTTTTTCCTTAGCCTGATGCCTAGAGCCCAGGGCCTTATGCCTTATTTCTCATACCCAGGTTCTTACAAAAGCTTCCCCGGGTCTAGGTCCGAGTCATACTCCCGGATCGCCGATATGACATCCTCGACTGGTGTTGGCAGTACGGGAGATTTCATCCCTGTCCCGATGCGCACCTCCCGGGTCCACTGCTCCTGTTCCGGAAAGTTCTGCATGGCTGCATAGGCCTTGCTGTAATGATTCCCCGGGCTCCAGAGCAGCCATCCCGTTCCCCCGGCATCATTGACGGCATCTATCTGTGCCTGGATATATTCCGGGCCGAATCCCTTTGTCACCCCCAGGGGGAATGACTGGAGCCACGGGCGAATGACCACATCATCGCCGACAAGGTCCTTCATCTTTTTTATCCCGCTGGAAACAATGCGGTAAGGATTATCGGCGGGTTTTTCCACCCCATCGAAACCGGCGCTGAAATGCGAGGGATAGAGCATGGGCGAGATAATCTCCACGTGCGGTTTAATCTTGGCGATATCCTGACCGATGCTGAGCATGTCCACATTCCGCTGCCAGATAATGATCCCGAACATGTCCACCGACAAAAGCACGCCTTTGGGCCTGGTGATGTCATGCACCCTTTCAATGAACCCCGCAATGACATCTGTCCTTTGGACACCCTCGATCCCGGTCGAGGTCTTTTTGTCTGCAGGGTACCGGATATAATCGAGCTGGATCTCGTCAACACCCTTGTTGGCAAGTTCCTCGATTACTTCCAGGACATAGTCCTGGACCTCAATGTTCGCGGGATCTAGCCAATTCTTCTCTGTGTTGATGCACCACTGCGGTCTGGCCTTTGCCATGACAGGGTCCTTGAACACCACCACCCGGGCCACCACATGGATGTCCGTGCGATGCAGGAACTCGATCATCTTCGGCAGTTCTTCTATGTTCCGTCTGTACCGCGCATTGGGACAATACTTGCCCGGTATGGGGCTTGGATAGGTGATGGCCCCCATATCGTCCTTTGCATCAAAAACAAGGGTATTCCCGCCCGATTCCCTGAGTCTGTCGGCCGACTCGAGGATAAACCGTGATCCGGCCGAGTACGAAGTCATGTACAGGCCCCTGGCACTGAAGTCCGCAGGCTTTGTAATGGTCACGGGTTTGAGGGGCTGATTCCAGGCCACCGGTATGCTCAGGGACTGACCGGGCGAGATGGGACCGGCGATCATGTTCATTTCCTTGATACCGGCAATGAGCTCCTTCTTTGTATAGGCCTCGGTATAGGGCATATACAGCTCGGCGATCTTTAAGAGTGTATCACCGCTTTTGACCATGTGGACGGTTTCCTCATGACTGGTCGCGCCCATAAGAAAAAGAGAACAAAAGACGATGACAAAGAGGTGTGTCTTCATGGAGCCCATACACATATATTTCGGTGCGGTTGTTGAAAAAGATAACACCCAGGTATTCAGAAAAGCAGGAGACCAAAAGTAATCCCCTGCCATGATAATTCACGATAAATGTAGAGCGTTGTTTTCCTGCACAAATCACTTGTATTGCCATGCTGCAAAAATCTCAGAGTCAATCAATAAAAATACTGCCGGGGGAAATGCTCGCGCCTTACTGTTTGTAGGACATTTTCCTACTGGTCTCCCTGGTGTCTGGCAAGTTTTTAATTATGTGTTTTGTTACATAATTTAACGTTTTTTTGCTCTTTTTCTTATACTGCTTCAAGACCTGCTCCCTATGCATCCAGGTTTGTCTATAGGCCTTAACCTACACCTGTCGAGCATCTCAACTTACAATATTTTCATTTTGCCGCTGATAGTGAATGGTTAACGAGTAATATTATATGTACATTGAAGCATAATAACACAAGGAGGATTGTATGTTCAGAACCTTAAAGCCATTTGAATACCTCGAGCCCAAATCGCTCGAGGAGGCAACAGGTGCCTTGTCCAAATACGGGACAGAGGCAAAAGTGTATGCAGCTGGCGTTGATCTGGTTCCCCGGATGCGCAGACGCGTCATACAGCCGAAATGCATCATAAACATTCAGAACGTTGAAGAACTGGATGATGTGATTGCAGGCAATGGAGACGGTGTGAGAATCGGTACCCTCGCAAGTAAACGCAGTATCGAGATCTCAGACATCATCAAAGAAAAGTATTTCGTGCTCCATGAGGCCATCGCCAATATCGTTTCGATCCAGGTGAAGACCCAGGGTACCGCAGTGGGCAACCTGTGCGTGGCAACCCCGGCCTCCGATGTTGCACCGGCATTGTACGTTCTCGATGCCAAGCTCAATGTGTTTGGTCCTTCCGGCCAGAGATTGATCCCCATCGACGAGTTTTACCTCGGCGTAGGCAAGACCGTCCTGGAACCCAACGAGATCATCACGGAAATACTGCTCCCGGCTCCTGCACCGAATACCGGCGGCGCATTTAAAAAGCTGGTGAGATCAGCAGAAGACATCGCCAAGGTCAATGCTGCAGCTTCCATAACCATGGAAAAGGGCGTGTGCAAGGATGTCAGGATCGCTCTCGGCTCCGTGGCACCGACAGTTGTTCGGGCCAAGAAGGCAGAGGAGGTCCTCAGGGGCAAGAAGATCGACCAGAAACTGATCGAGAAAGCCGCCAAGGTAGCCGCGGACGAAGTAACACCGATCAGCGACCTTCGCTCAACAGCTGATTACAGAAAAGAAACGAGCGCTGTGCTGGTAAAGCGCATACTGGCAAAAGCCATCGAAAGAGCCAACGGATAGGCAAGGAGGCGAAATATGAAGAAAGTTATAAATCTAACAATAAACGGCTCACCCTACGAGGTTGAGGTGGAGCCAAACCTGACCCTGAATGCGCTCCTGAGAGACAGGCTCGGGCTCACCGGAACGAAGATCAGCTGCGCAGAAGGCGAGTGCGGTGTCTGCACGGTCCTGATCGACGGCAAACCCATGCTGTCCTGCAGCATGCTGGCCGTGGCTGCAAATGGCACGGACATTATCACCATAGAGGGCCTGGCAGAGAACGGCGAGCTCCACAAGATCCAGAAGAAGTTCATAGAGTTGGGCGCCATCCAGTGCGGCTACTGCTCACCCGGCATGATGCTGGCGGTAAAGGCCCTTCTCGATGAGAACCCCAATCCCACCAGGGACGACGTCAAGAAGGCCATTGGTGGCAACCTGTGCCGGTGCACTGGTTACGTGAAGATCGTCGACGCCGCACTGGCAGCAGCAAAAGCATGATCAGAGGAGGAGATAGAGTATGACTACCGAATACAAATCCGTAGGAAATCGAATCGCCCAGAAAGATGTGGTGCTCAAGGCCACGGGTGAGGGGATATACGTGCCCGACGTGAACCTGCCGGGACAGCTGTGGGGCAAGGTGCTGCACAGCCCGCACGCTCATGCCAATATCAAGAAGATTGACAAGTCCAAGGCCGAGGCCCTACCCGGGGTCAAGTGCGTGATCACCTTCGATGACACGCCCAAGATCCTCTATGCGCGTTCCTTCCGCGACCAGCCGTTAGGCCCCAGCAAAGCGCTCCAGCGCTCCGACGAGTACATCCTCAATGACAAGTGCCGCTACTGGGGTGATGCGATCGCGGCCGTAGCAGCGGTGGATGAGGAGACCGCCGAAAAGGCCATCGGCCTGATCGACGTGGAGTACGAAGTTCTGCCCTTTGTGCTCGACCCGCGCGATGCCGTGAAACCGGGTGCACCCGTTATTCAGGACTGGTGTCCGAACAACATCCCGGTAGCCGGCCCCTGCCCTCCGTTCATTAAAAAGGGCGACGTAAAGAAAGGCTTCGAGGAGTCCGACGTGGTCGTCGAGGGAACCTTCTTCTCCATGAAGCAGGTCATCTGCCAGCTCGAACCCCAGAGCTGCGTGGCCAACGTCGATACCAACGGCAAGATCACGATCTACAGCCCCTGCCAGCTGGCACACCCCTTCCGGCGTGAGCTGGCAAAGATGTTCGGCGTGGGCTCGGGCATGATCAACGTGAACAGTACTGCCTTCGTGGGCGGGAGCTTCGGTTGCAGGCTGAGCTGCCACAACGAGCCCATCGCCATCATGCTCTCCATGGTAGCCCGCAAGCCGGTCAAACTGATCTACTCCAAGGAAGAGGACTTCTGCAACATCGACACCAGGACGCCGGACTATATCACCGCCAAGCTGGGTTTGAAGAAAGACGGAACCCTGCACGCACTGCAGGTCGACACGATGGCCTGGGCCAGCGGATACCTGAGCCGTGCAATGCTGGCAGGCAGCATCACGCTGGTCTGGGGCATGGGCCACTACCGCTGCAATAACATAGACGGATCATTCAAGGTCGTCTACACCAACACCCCGCTCTCCGGCGCCATGCGCGGCTTCGGTAACCCCGAGGTCATGTGGGCCGTCGATCAGCTCCTGGATGAGGCCGCGGTCAAACTCGGGCTCGATCCGGTGGAAGTTGCACTCAAGAACGCCAAAAAGCCCGGCGAGGCGTCGAACATGGGAGGTCTGCCCCTCGAGAGCACCTATATCGACGACTGTATCAAGCAGGGCGCCGAGGCCATCGGCTGGAAGGAAAAGCACAAGAAGAACAAGGGCGGCACCGCCACGAAGAAGCGCGGGGTCGGCATGTCCACCATGACCCACTGCAGTGACGGTTGGCCGTTGTTGCTGGCACACTCCGGCGCCATTATCAAGTTCAACGAGGACGGCACGATCAACCTCATCTGCCACCCCGGTTCACCCGGTACCCATATCTGGGGCTCACTCTCACAGGTTGCAGCAGAAACAATCGGCATTCCGGTTGAAGACGTACACATCTCCGGCATGCAGACCGACGTGACAGTGTTCGACCTCGGGTCCCATGCCAGCCGTTCTATGTTCGTAACCGGCAACGCGGTCAAGATAGCTGCCCAGAAGGCCAAGAAAGAGCTGCTCGACTATGCCGCAAAGATGATGGTCGAGGATCCCGATGATCTGGAAGTCGACGGCCGCGAGGTTTATGTCAAGTCGAACCCGCCCAAGCGTATCCCCGTGCGCGAAGTCGCTCACGAGGCTATCTTCGGTGCCCGCGGCGACGGATACACCCCCGCAGGTGTCGGCTGCTGGAACAGCACCTACTCCTCACCACCAACCGCGGCCTACTTCGCCGAGGTCGAGGTGGACACCGAGACCTACGAGGTCAAGGTTCTGAAGTTCGTCACCGCCATGGACTGCGGCAAGGCTATCAACCCCATGAGCGTGGAAGGCCAGTGTGAAGGCGGCATCCAGAACGGTCTGGGAGCAGGTCTCATGGAGAATTATGTTTACAACGAGAAAACCGGCGAGCCGCTCAGCCTCAACTACACGAGCTACAAGATGCCGGGTTCCCTCGACATGCCGGATGAGACCCAGATCATCATAATCGACAAGCCGGATCCCAAGGGGCCCTATGGCGCCAAAGGCGTGGGTGAGCCGGCCCTGGTTGGTATTGCACCGGCCATCGGCAATGCGGTTTATGACGCCATCGGAGTTCGGATCTACGATCAGCCGATCACACCGGAAAAGATCATGAAGGCCATAAAGGAACAGAAATCCAAGTAGAACAGGGGCACTGAGAGAAGAGATTACGGGACAAGCTCCGCCGTAACCATTCGAATCTCTTCTCTCTTATAACCAGCAAGGCGAAGGGCTGGGATACGAGGGTTGATTGACCATCAATTCCAGCTCTTCGCAAGTATCAACAAACGGTACTGAATATGGTGATGGGCAACACGACACAAAGAAACGGTCAAGGAAATATGGATATGGCTTTATTGAAAGCAGGAACTGACAGCATCGGGATAATGAATACCACTCTGTTCTGCCATGCATGTTCCGGCAGCAGCATGAAGCCAAAAAAATTTATCCATGAATTCCAGAATGGAATATTCCGGACCGGAAAAGGCCTGGGTGGAAAACGATGAGAAATCAGGAGACCACGGAATTTGTCGTGCTGGGAGTCCTGATGAATGGCTCCATGCACGGATATGACATCAACAGATTTATACGCGAGAACCTGGCAGGTATCTGGCGTATCAGCACCAGCCAGCTCTATGCCCTTATTCACAGGCTCGAGGAAAAGGGACTGGTGACCGGGTGCACCTCTTCCGAGGGGAATCAGCCACCGAAAAAAATCCTCTCCATTTCTCCTGAGGGCACAACAAGATTCCTCGAGTGGGTGATCAGCCCAACGCAGCATGTTCGGGATCTGCGAATGGAGTTCCTGACCAAGCTGTTTTTTCTGCGTTATCTCAAGCTTCAGGGAGGTGAAGAACTTCTTGAGGCCCAGACTGCTCTGCTGACGGATCTGAGAGAGAAAGTGGAGATCGACTGGGGCAGACAGAAAGATACATTCGGGAAAGTCGTCCTGGGTTTCAAACGGTCCCAGTTCGATGTCTGTCTGAACTGGTTGAACTTGGAAGTGACCCAGTTTATCGGGAAGATCCTTCCCAGTGGAACGAATAAGAGATGAAACCCTGTCTGCATTCACAGGAAAAGCGAGATTTCATGACTGAACATACACGGAAGAAATGTCGAATAAGCGGCGTTATACTGGCTGCCGGTCAGGCACGCCGCATAGGGGTGACAAAACAGCTGCTTCCATTCCGCCAGAGCACACTTCTGGGCCAGGCGATCGAGAATGCCAGGAATTCGAAACTGGACGAGATCATAGTGGTGCTGGGACATGACGCAGCAAGCATTCAGAACCATATCAATTTTGAGGGCATCAACGTGGTGGTAAATAACGATTATCAGCTGGGACAGAGCACATCTTTACTTGCAGGACTGCATCATCTGTCCGTGTGGGCTGATGCTGTTATGTATCTGCTGGGAGACCAGCCCCTGGTGGATGAACAGGTAATCGATACTATTATCACCGCTTATGAGGACACCCGCAGTCCTCTTATCGTCCCCATGTTTGAAGGCAAACGCGGCAATCCGGTAATCATCGACCGTGATCTGTTCAGCGAGCTTTCATCTACAGTAGAGGGGGACGCCGGGGCCCGGGTATTGTTTAAACAGCATGCCGGCGAGATCCATTTTGTGGAACTGGACAGGCGCTGTATCCATGTGGATGTGGACACCATGCAAGACTATCTGGATCTACTGGCCATTGATCATGTTCATGGGAATCCGCCAAGACACGCTTCAAGAATACAAGGAGTACAGGATGAAAACATTACCTCGTCATGATATTATCGAAGCATCGAAGGAGCAGTTTCGCGAGATCATCAGAAAAAATAACCTGCAGAATAAACCGGTCGCCATCACGGCCAAGACCCTGACACCCGAACAGGCTATCGGCAATCCAGGCAGACGCGACTACCCCATTATTGAAGGCAAAGAACGCATGATAGAGGCCGAGTTCTTCGATGCATGCGGCCATGCCTTTACCGACAGCCCCATAAATTTTGTTGGTTATCTGGAGGATGTGCTCCAGCTTCAGACCGATTCGAATCAGTACCGGGCGATCTACCTGGCGACCCTCAATGCGGTCCTGAGATATCTTGGACTCATACAGGGTACGGTTCACTGCAAGAATGATGAGCCGGAACATTGTGCATGGCGCATTGCCGGACATATCCGGGAGAACTGGGGCAGAGTGAGAATAGGGCTGATCGGATTGAACCCGGCCGTAGCCGAACAGCTGGTGAAAACCTTTGGGAGCGAGAATGTGCTCATCATCGACCTGGACCGCAAGAATATCGGCATTGAGAAGTATTCGGTGGAAATCTGGGACGGACGCTCTCGGACCGAGGAACTCATCAGACTCTCCGATGTGGTGCTGGCGACCGGGACCACACTGGGGAACGGGTCCTTCGACCTGATCTGGGAACTTATACAGGAACACGAAAAGCCCTACCTGTTCTACGGGGTGACCGTAGCAGGAATAAGCGGAATTATGGGAATTAACCGGATCTGTCCGTATGGGCACTGATGAACGATTATTACCGGCAGTACTGCCTGCCGGAGAGAAAGGATGACAACATGAGAGAGATCAGGGTTGAAGAGGCAATCGGGACCGTACTGGCCCATGACATGACACGGATTGTTCCCGGCAGATTCAAGGGAGTGCAGTTTAAAAAGGGGCACGTCATCAGGCACGAGGATATCCCTGTGCTGCTGAAGATGGGCAAGAAACACCTCTATGTCATGGAGAAAACCCCGGAGCAGCTGCATGAGGACGATGCGGCCCGGAGGATAGCGTCCGCCCTGTGCGGGGACAACCTGAAGTGGACCGAGCCACATGAGGGCAAAATCAAAATTACCGCAGCAACAGACGGGCTGCTGAAGATCGATGTGGATGCACTGCTCAGTATCAATTCCATCGGAGAGATCATCGTCTCCACCATCAAGACCGGTATGCCCTGTAAGAAGGACCAGGTCGTGGCTGCCACCCGGATCATACCACTGGTGATTGAACGGAAGAAGATTGAGCAGCTCGAGGATATCGCCGGTTCGTCAAAAGCAGTCTTACAGATCCTTCCATATACAAAAAAGCTGGTGGGCCTGGTTGTTACCGGCTCCGAGGTGTACGAGGGACTGGTCAAGGACGAATCAGACCGGTTCATTGTCTCCCGGCTCAGGGACTATGGGTGCGAACTCCTCAGGAGAATCGTGGTGACAGACGACGCTGCCCTCATAGCAGCAGCGATCAGGGAACTAAAGGAAGCAGGCTGTGAACTCATCCTGACCAGCGGAGGCCTGTCGGTGGACCCTGACGATGTGACACGCAAAGGGGTACGGGCCAGTGGAGCCCGGATCATCTCCTATGGATGTCCTGTGCTCCCGGGAGGCATGTTCCTCAATGCCCTGCTGGGTGATATCCCTATCCTGGGACTGCCGGCCTGCGTCTTTTTCAATCCGCGGACGGTTTATGATCTGATGCTGCCGAAGATACTGGCCGGAGAACAGCCGACAGTAGAAGAAGTAGCAGCCATGGGCCACGGCGGGATGTGCATGGAGTGTGAGGTGTGTCACTTCCCTGTCTGTCCGTACGGCAGATGATCGTTTTGAAATCTGCCATGAGACTTTCCGGATTGTTAGAAGAATTGAATCAGCCAAAAGGAGATGCCCGCAATGACAACATTTTATGAGAAACTAGGGTTTCATGACGGCGGCGTAATCACCCTGGTAGGTGCAGGAGGAAAGACCACACTCATGTTCCGTCTTGCCCACGAACTGTCACAGACCGATGGACCCGTACTGACAACCACCACGACGAAGATTTACCTGCCCAAACCGGAAGAATCGGAAACGGTAATCATTCTTGACCCGCTGCAGGACATGGCTCCGCGATGCAGAGATGTATTAAAACACACGCATCATGTGACGGCCGCTGCCGGATATCAGAAAAGTCAGAACAAACTTACCGGGTTTTCATCAGAGGATGTGCAGAACTTGTGGGAAACCGGGCTTTTTAAATGGATCCTGGTGGAAGCGGACGGTGCTGCACACAGATCCCTGAAGGCACCTGCATCATATGAACCGGTAATTCCGGCGTGCACCCGCTGGCTGGTGACCCTTGTCGGGATGGATGCCATCGGCAAACCCCTGGATGAGCAGTGGGTGTTCAGGTCCCAGCTCTATTCCCGTATTACCGGACTCTTACCAGGCGATACAGTGACCGAGGACTCGGTGGTCAAGGCCATCCTTCATGATCAGGGCCTGATGAAAGGGTGTCCTGCCGGGGCGAACAGATACGTGTTTTTCAATAAAGCCGATGATGATCTTTCACGGCATTCCGGTCGAAGGGCTGCCGCGCTGCTTTGCTCAGCGGCAGAAAAAAAGCTGGATGCCGTCTTCATAGGATCAGCCCAAGGAGACGCTCAACAAACTGAATACATGGGGATTCAATAGGAGACATACATATGAAAATGAAGAGAAGATACCCTGTTTGCTGGTTATTACCCCTGCGTTCGAATGCCATCATCTTCCTTGTGGTACTGATCATGCTGGCTGTGCCATGGGGAACTGCCGCTGCACAAGAAAATGATGAACTATCCATTGTTCTGGCCGTCGAGTTCAACGCTCATGCCGCCTGTGCCCATGTAGCCCGCAATAAGGGGTGGTATAAAGCCGAAGGTATACACCTTAAGTCATACGACAGCTATGTCACGGGTATGGCCCTGGCAGCCGGACTCCTTAGGGGAGATGTGGATGCGGCATATATCTGCCTGATCCCTGCCATCAACGTATATGTCAACGGCAATGTACCTCTGAAGGTTGTCGCTGGAACCCACAAATACGGGTATGCGATAGTCGTGAATCCTTCTGTTATTAAGATTCCGCAGGACCTTCAAAGACCGGGAATCCGTATCGGTTGTTCCAGGGAAGGCAGTCCTACCGATGCTATTTTGCACAAGGCCATCGAAACCTACGTCCTGGACAAACAAACAGTGACCGCCAATATCCAGAGAATGAATCCTCCGAAACAGCTCATGGCACTGAAGACAGGACAACTCGATGCTGCCGTGGTTCCTGAACAATACCCGTCAATGGCAGAGAATCTCGGGTTCAAGGTACTGTTGAAGGCTCAGGACCTCTGGAGCGATATGCAGGGCAGCGTCCTGGTAGTAACAGATGATCTGATACAAAACCACCCTGACATCGTGGAAAAACTGGTAAAGGTCACCCGGTTCTCCACCGACTGGATCAATCAGCATCCGAAGGAAGCATCTGAAATTATCGCGTCACAACTCAACAATACAGGGACCACCATCTTCCCTGAGAAGGCGGCAAAACTCAACAGTCAGTTCACCGTCACGCCGGAAGTAATGGAGACATCTCTCATAAAAGGCCTGAAATACTCAACGGATATTTGGCCTTCTGATGTCGATGAGACCATAGCGTATATGGTGAACCTTGGCTATATCAAGAATACGTTCGATTCATCGAGGATACTTGATCTGAGGTGGCTGTCCCAATGAAACCCCTGCGCAGACTGAGTCTTGTATGGTCCATTGTGCCGGTGGCATTATTTCTGCTGTTCTGGGAAATCATCGCCCGCTGCTGCGTTGACACCAGATCTCTGCTGCCGCCCTTTTCCACAGTCATACTGGAGTTTCGGGACCTGATGGCGGACGGGACACTGCTACATCATTTTACAAAAAGCCTGGGCCGTGTACTGACAGGTTTTGCCACTGGTTCTCTGGCCGGAATTCTAACCGGAGTCATACTTGGCTGGAGGCAAACAGTAAACAGGGCGTTTCACCCCATTATCAGCCTGCTGTTACCAATCCCCGCACTGGGATGGCTGCCCATATTCATGCTCTGGTTCGGCATCGGCGAGCTGCTGCCCATTGCCATAATCTTCGTGTGCAGCTTCTTCCCGGTATTGTACAATACCATCACCGGCATCCGTTCTGTGGACCGCGACTTCATCAACGTGGCAAAAACCCTTGGCGCCTCCGAGAGCACAATCCTGTTGAGCGTGTTGCTTCCCCTGGCGCTTCCGAATATATTTACTGGATTGAGGCTGGAGTCCGGAATGGCATGGCGAGTGATCATTGCAGCGGAAATGGTTGCGATCCCCACCGGCATCGGGGCCCTCATGATGAAAGCCGAAAGCCTCATCAGGGTTGATATTGTGATTGTGTGCCTTATGGTGCTGTCAATCATGTGCTTTTGCTTTGAGAGGTTCTTTATCTATCTGGAACAGAAGATGACCGGGAGGTGGTTCTAGTCATGCCGTCGGTTCAATTGCAATCCGTGAGCAACTTTATCCTGAAAAACGTCGATCTCACAATCCACGATGGAGAGTTTCTCGTGGTACTTGGCCCCAACGGCTCCGGAAAAAGCACGTTGCTCAACACGATCTCAGGGCTTATCCCCTACCATGGCGCTGTATCTTTCGACGGTGTCCGAGTTGATGAATTGCCGGCCAATGAAAGAAAAGTGGGCTACCTGTTTCAACATCTGGCCCTGTTTCCGCATCTGACGGTAAAGGACAATATCGCATATGCGATGAAAATCAGGAAGAAATATTCCCGTGACCACATCACGACAAAAACAAGGCATTATCTTCATACCCTGAATATCGAAGGTCTAGCTCACCGGTATCCGAGACAGCTCAGCGGAGGGGAAAAGCAGCGGGTGGCACTGGCACGGGCATTGTCGTCTGATCCCGAGATTCTCCTGCTTGACGAACCTATGAGCAGCCTGGACTTGAGAACGGCAAAATACCTGAGACTTGAGTTTCGCAGCCTGCAGCAGAGGCTCGGGACCACTACGGTTTTTGTTACACACAACCTGAGCGAGGCGGTTGAAATAGCAGACCGGATAGCGATTTTTGTCGACGGAGAACTGCTCCAGGCCGGGACAGCCGATGAGGTGCTCTTTCACCCGGCTGACGAACGTATTCTCAGCTTCATCGGAAAACCCAATATTCTCGACTGCGATTCTTTCAGAATCATCGAAAACGGCCTGGCCATGGTCACCTGCGGTGGATTGTCAGTGATTGTTCCGCATGAAGGCAAACCGGTGAAAAAGATCGCCATCGCCCCGGAACATATCCACCTGTCATCCACAGAGCCGGTGGGGCCGAGTGTGAACAGGTTTACTGGCGAGGTTCTGGGAATACACAGATCAGGATCGCTTACCAGGACAACCATCCAGGTGGGAGACAACCAAATTGTCTCGGAGATGCCTGCGACCCTGTTTGATCTCATGGACTTGAAGAAAGGCAGCCCCGTATATGCGATATTCAAGCTGCGATGGATCAGGGTACTCAATGGCGAATAAAAGACCGATGCAACGCACGGAGGAGATACCATGATAGGTAAGGCACAGGAATGGATCAGTAACGGAAAAGAAGTGGCCCTGGCAACGGTAATCGCGACGTGGGGATCATCCCCGCGCCCGGTGGGATCTCAGATGGTGATCGACGGGGATGGGAGGTTCGAAGGATCGGTCTCCGGCGGATGCATCGAGGGTGCGGTTATTGAAGAGGCGATGGAGGTCATCAGGAACGGAGAACCACGCCGGGTGTTTTTCGGCGTGACACAGGAGAGGGCATGGGAAGTCGGCCTGGCCTGCGGCGGTGAGATAGAGATATTTGTGGAAAAGGTCACGTGGAAATCCGTCCTGGATCGGCTTGTCGGATTCATAATCACTAAACGCCCGGCATGCCTGGTTACCGAGCTTTCCACCGGAGACAAGTACATCGTCCCGTTCGATGAAGATGAATCCCACCAGGACCTGCCTGCCGGACTCATAGAGTTCATTAAGACCCTCAAGTACAGCGAGCGCAATTGCATGGCTGCTGCAGGAGACCGTATGTACTTTCTCCACTGCTTTCAGCCGGATCCGCAGCTCATCATTGTCGGAGCGGTCCATATCGCTAAGGCCCTTGCCCTCATCGGTAGAACAACCGGGTATGAGGTGATCCTTGTCGATCCCCGTGAGGCATTTGCCGATGCCATTCGGTTCCCTGAAGTACCGGTTATAGTGGAGTGGCCGGATGAGGCCCTGGAGAACATCGGGATTCATTCAAGGACGGCTGTCGTTACCCTGACCCACGATTCCAAGCTTGATGACCCTGCCCTTATGACAGCGCTTCGTTCGGACGCGTTTTATATCGGAGCCCTCGGCAGCAGGAGAACCCATTCTGACCGGCTGGAAAGGCTGAAACAGGAAGGTTTCAGCGAAGACCAGCTGAAGCGGATACATGGTCCTGTGGGGCTCGGTATAGGGGCGATCATGCCTGAAGAGATCGCGATCGCCATCATGGCCCAGATTGTCGAGGTGAGAAGAAAGGGTGAAACACAGGACAAGGCTTCCGGTAAAACCGGACCTGGTGCTATAGGAAAGATATGCTGTTCATAAACAGGGGTGTAGGGGTCTCTTATGACATATGATGTAGATCGGGTTGCTGCCCAGTTCAGTATACTTACGCGCCTGGTTCAGGACAATCCTCTTCACTACCTGGACAATGCGGCCACCTCACAGGTTCCCGACTGTGTGATCGAGGCCATGGTCACCCATGAAACAACCAGACGGGCAAACGTCAAGAGGGGTGTCCACCTGCTCTCGGAGGAGGCCGACGAGGCCTATGAGGAGGCACGGGCAGAGGTGGCAAGGTATCTGGGTGCCGACTGCCCTGACGAGGTGGTCTTCACCAGCGGGGCCACAGCAGGTATCAATCTTCTGGCGCTGAGCCTGGGGCAGGATATGAAACCCGGAGACGAGGTTCTGATCTCGCAGCTGGAACACCACAGCAACATCATCCCCTGGCAGATGCTCAGGCAGCGCACCGGCATAACGCTGCGGTATCTCCCGGTTACCCGTGACGGCCGGATCGACCTGAACGATCTGGAACGCTGCATCACCGGGAATACCAGAGTTGTGGCGCTGACGCACGGGTCCAATGTCACGGGTGCCATCACCAATGCAGGAGCAATCGCGGCTCTCGCTCATGATCGGGGTGCCAGGTTCATGCTGGACGGTGCTCAGACAGCGCCGCATGGCCCGCTTGAAGTGAAGGCGCTCGGAGCGGACTTCTACGTGTTCTCCTCTCACAAAGTGTACGGTCCCAGCGGGATCGGCGTCATATGGGGAAAACAGGAGCTCCTGGAAAGAATGCCCCCTGCCTTCGGCGGCGGGGAGATGATCGAGCACGTGGATATGGAAACATTCACCTCTATGTCGCCACCCCACCGGTTCGAGGCAGGCACCCCGCCCATCACCCAGGCAGTGGGGCTGGCCGCAGCCCTGAAATGGCTCGGGGCCCAGGATCTCGAAGGGATTTATCGACATCTGACATATCTCACGGATCAGTTGATCGAAGGGCTCGAGCACATGGACCGGGGGCGTGAGAGGATCCGGATACTTGGCCCGGTCCGTGGAGAAGAGCGCCTGCCGCTGGTATCCTTCTCGGTGGATGGCATACATCCGCACGATATCTGCCAGATCATGAATGACCACCATGGGGTGGCACTGCGTGGCGGTCATCACTGCGCACAGCCACTGCACGATCTGTACGGTCTCGATGGAACAACCCGCGCCTCACTGGCGGTATATACGAGAAAGGGCGACATCGATGCGTTTTTCGAGGGCATGGAACACTGCCTTGAGATGTTCACATAAAAGAGAAAGAAGGAAAGATGAAGAAAGATTTGTACGGGGATCAGATCCTGGAGTGGGCAGAGCGCAGTGAGCACATGGGCGCCATCGAGAACCCTGATTATGAGGCGACAGCCACGAACCCCCTGTGCGGGGATAAGGTAACGATCCAGGTACTCATGGATGGTGATACGATCAGACAGCTGTGCTGCAAGGTCCGGGGCTGTCTGCTGTGCAAGGCATCGTGTGTACACCTCGCGCATATGGCAGGCGGTCTTGATCGTACAGACCTGAAGGATCTGCGGGACGGGTTCGAACAGTTTCTTAAGGCAGACGACGATACGATGGATCTCCCCTCTCATGAGATGTTCTCACCGGTGCGTTCCCACAAGAGCAGGTACCGGTGCGTGCTCCTGCCCTACAATGCTGCGCTCAAGGCATTGCCTGAGCCTGAAAAATGATAGTGCAAAGGGGGTGAAACATACACTGTGCGGCAATGATAAATACTGCAAGGCAAGATAACACTGACTGACCCGCACGTTTTTAATAACATGGCTGTTGACCACAGCCTGATCTTGTTACATCCTTATACCAGTATCTTCTACAATGCGAGGAACCTGACCGGACCATATCAGACGGGAGGTAAAGGAGCATTCAGTGGAATCAAGACAGATTCACGAGAAGATAACCCATGATTCGCCTGAGGAACTCGACGATATCGTGAATTCTATTTTCATGCCTGTTTACCCGGTGATCGCCCGGCAGGTTCTTGAAAGGACCCGATGCAGAGGAGGCATCTGTATCGACCTGGGCAGCGGACCTGCCAGACTGACCATTGAACTGGCGAGGATGGGCCGGTTCAGTTTATATGCCGTTGATTTTTCGCACGAGATAAACCGTATCGCCAGGAAAAATATTGCCCGGAAGAACCTGTCCGGCCGTATTCTCCCTGTTACCGCCGATGTCAGCAACCTGCCCTTTGCCGGTAATTCGGCCGACCTGATTGTGAGCCGCAGTTCGATATTCTTCTGGGAAAACCTGAAGGAGACCTTTTCAGCTATGTACCGCATAGTGAAACCCGGAGCAAAGGCGTATCTCGGCGGGGGGTTCGGAACTGCCGAGCTGAAACGATCCATCACGGAACAGATGAAGCATCGTGATGGTTGGGAGGAAAAGATCGCCCGGAGACTGGGCAGGGCGAGCATGGAAAATATCCGGCAGGAGCTCGATAATGCCGGCATCAGGGACTACACCGTCATTCATGATGATTCCGGTTTGTGGTTCTGCATTGAAAAAAGGTAAAAACAAGGGCCAGTGCTTTTAGAATCAGTGGTATGAACCCCTTGGACTTGCCATTTACTATTCCTACCGGGTTAAACTTCATGTTTCGAGAACCCAGCTCTATTATTCACTATTGAGCATAATTACTAACAATGGTATATAGAGATCCTATAGGCCTACGGCCTGAAAGAAAACATCCACGAGCAGGAGAGCACATTATGAAAGACACAAAGGATTGTATTACCCGAATAAGTGAATGGGAGCGTGGCTATAGCTGGAATTGCGATAACACAGGAGAGCCGCAAACTGCAAAGGATTACAATACCCTAATAAAGGAGTGGGAGTACTGCTATTGCGTGAATTGCGATTGCATACGATACAGCGCCGAATTGACAGTGACGGAACAAGGGATAAAATGCTCTGTTTGCGGAAGCTATGACCTGGAAGCTCCCGCCTGGGTTAACTGTCCACAGGAGTGGAAAAATGAAGCGATCAAGTGCCCACGAGGTGGCAGTGGAATCAGGAAAGGACCTAACGGTGAGGACAAGTGCATCTATTGTTGCACCTTTCGTCATACTTGATGCTCACTGTGCCACACTACCACCATCCCTATGTCAATCAACATTTTCAGCCTGACACTTAACAGGATGTAGCGACGGCATTTTTGAGAGGCCGGAAGAAAGACGTCTTCTACAGGCACGGGTACACGTCCATCTTTCTGGACGGGAAATGGCTCAAGGCAACTCCCGCATTCAATAACGAGTTCTGCGAGAGGTTCCGGCTCCAGCCGCCGGACTTCAAAGGCCCGTTCCCTTCTGTAGATGACCTGATGAACGTGAAGTCATGGATGAGAAGAAGCTTGAAGAGCTAAGGATGTACCTGTCTGTTACCACCCAGCCAAAGCTCGAATAGACAGGCACCGGGCAGAAGGGAAAGGCAAAACGCAATCCGCCGTGGCGGACTGGCCCCGGAGCGCACACGGGACACGCCTGCCTCCCCTCTTCCACTGTAGAGAGCTTTACTGCCCTAGGAGATCTTCAGCGCCTCGGTCAGGATCGGCGTGGAACTGAAAAAGTAACTGCCCTGCTTCTCAAGGTCGTCGAACTCGCCTAACCAGGCATCCACCGTCTGTGCCGGAACCGTGTTCCGTCCTGTCACATACCGCTTGATCATCCGCGCGATCCAGTAGCTGAAGCTGGCCCTGTTATAGGACATGTTTACGATTGGAACCGGGATCTGACGAAGCGGCTGCATACCGACGGATCGAAGACGCGCCGGGAGCATGGCAGGCAGGTCAGGGTATGTAGCATGTTCGTCCCAGGCAGCCAGGATCTGCTTCATGCGTTCAGGCTCGGCGGAATACCATACCAGCGAACTCCAGTTCGTGGCCAGGATGACCATTCTGCCCCCTGGCCGGAGTACACGATGGATCTCCATGAGGGCTTCATCCAGACAAGGCACATACTCCAGTACCTGTGATGCAAAGACCACATCGAACGATCCGTCTTCATAGGGAAGGTTCACGAGGTCTGCCACCTTACAGTCCACACAGGGCAGATCTGCGCAGTATTCACGGGCGGCTGCAACCTGGGCATCGCTGATGTCCGTGGCGCTCACGCTGCCGTCAGGACCTACAAACTGGGCTGCCTCATATGCATAGGAACCACCGCCGCAGCCCACCTCCAGAACCCGCTCTCCACTGCGTAGGTTAAGTGCCTGCAGCACTGCGCTGCGTCGAACCACCAGATCATGACATACTGTCAATGCGCGCTGGAGACGTGCTGTTTCTTCGTCAAACGTCAAGGTGCTCATACTCTCTCCAATGCTGTTATTTTTTTTATGCTTTGTTATGACCAATATCGTTCATGCGCTCTACTTCTCACTACATGTACTGTTGATGAACCCAGGAACAGGGATGTTTCTATGCGATGAACACGACATCTTTGGTCTTGCTCTTCGTAGCACCTCTGCCTTATCACATCGATCACAGTACTCCAAGAAGTTCATGATGCCGGGCAGAATAGATGGGGGGATAAATAATTGGAGTACCGGAGTGCTGGAGTATTGGATAAAGACAGATGACAGAATTCAGATAACAGAAGTCAGGATATATAAAGAGGCCTCTGCACATCCACCACTCCTGTCTTTGCGAGGAGTCCACCGAGGAGGACGACGAAGCAATCTCAACAAATAAAGAAGGAGTTTTCACCGGAACGATGGAGTGTATGCAAGGCACTGTGAAAGGCAAGACGCAAGACCTTGATCGAGAGCACACGGTTTCAGTCAGGAGGGAAAAGACAAAGAATAAAACGTGCTTTCCGTACTGGTCAATACTTCACAGATATCAACAGGATACCACCTGATGAAAATATGGGGATCCGGATCCGTTGATCTTTTATCCTTGACAATCCCTGATATAGCACGTAGGTCAAAGGCACACTCTGAAATGCGAGTCGGTCTTACCTGAATTTTCCTTTCATGAAGACATGCGGCAGCCTTTAAAGGTCTTCAGTCGATACTTCTTGTCTTTCAGAAAAACAGTAAAGATATGTCCCTTTTTGGGAACGGATCTGAAAGCACAGGTTAAAGGCATGGTCTACACGACAGAAACGCGATTCATTGAAGGAATACACTAAGACCATCAAGATATTCACTCACTATCCCGAAAGGGAAAACATCTGTCAAACGTCTCAAAGAATCTCAGCTGAAGAGATATCCAGCGGTTTCCATAAGACCGGGTTGACCCCAGATGATGGGAAAACCCTTGCCAGACATAAACAAACAAAGGAGCATTAATGACATTTGAACCATTCAATCTTCATCAGGACATCTCTGCCGCCATTATCGAGCAGGGATACACCAGCCCCACCCCCATACAGGAAAAAAGCATTCCGCACATCCTGAACAAGCGAGATGTACTGGGCCTTGCCCAGACCGGCACCGGCAAGACAGCGGCGTTTGTGCTGCCGCTTCTCCAGCAGCTCATGCACGGACCGCGCCGCAGGGTCAGGGCTCTGATCCTCGCCCCCACGCGTGAGCTGGCAGCCCAGATCCATGAAACCATCAATTCCCTTGGGCAGCACACCAGGCTGCGCAGCGCAGTTATCTTCGGCGGGGTGAGCATGGAACCCCAGATCAAGACCCTCACGCGCGGCGTCGAGATTGTTGTGGCCTGCCCTGGCCGTCTTCTGGACCACATGTCCCGAGGGAACATAAACCTGTCCGCACTTGAAATCCTCGTCATCGACGAGGCCGACCGCATGTTCGACATGGGCTTCCTGCCGGACATCCGCCGGATAGTAAAACAGCTTCCCGGCAAAAGGCAGAACCTTCTCTTTTCCGCCACCATGCCCGATGACATCCGTCGCCTGTCAGCAGACATGCTCAATGATGCCGTCACGGTACAGATCGATCATAAAAAACCGGTGGCCTCCATATCCCATGTTCTTTATCCGGTGGAACAGCACCTGAAGACCGCACTCTTGAAGGAACTGCTCAACCGCACCGAAACGGATTCGGTCCTCATCTTCACCCGCACAAAACACCGTGCCAAGAGGCTGGCAGAACAACTGTGTTCTTCAGGGTTAACAGCCACATCACTGCAGGGCAACCTTTCGCAGAATCAGCGTCAGCATGCCATTGAAGGCTTCCGCAACGGTTCCTACAAGATCCTCGTGGCCACCGATATTGCCGCGCGCGGCATCGACGTATCGGCGATAACCCATGTCATCAATTATGATATGCCCGACACCGCCGAGTCCTACACCCACCGCATCGGGCGGACAGGACGCGTCTCCCGGACAGGTGAGGCCTTCACCTTTGTAACGAACGAAGATACCTCCATGGCATACGCCATTGAATGTATCCTTGGTGCGGCAGTGGAACAGAAGACCCTGCCTGGCTTCGACTACAAAAAGCCCAAGGCCAAGGTTCCTTTCCAGGCAGCCAGGCCGGCGCAGCAGAGACAGCGTGGAGCACGTCCGGCAGCGCAGACTCCTGTACGGAGTAAGCGCAGAGCCGGAGACAGCTATCGCACACAGATATCTGCTCGCTGAGAACATTTTCATGCCTGTGTTTCCCCTGCCCTGGGAATGTCAGGGTATGAAGTCCATGGTCGCGGACCTTAGAAGGAACGCGACCTTTTTACTGAGAAGAAGGGGAATCGTCCTATTTTATCAGCACCACGATCGTTGTCTGAAAATAGAAACGCCCCCTTTTTCTGAACATCCCGTGCACCTGACCGGCATGACCGATTGGCCACAACGAAGAATGAAAAGTATCCGGTTTGATTCGGTTGTAGGTCATGGTTGCGAATCTGCCGAAGGCAGGTGAGCTGCCTGACAAACCCACGTGTCGGGCAGCTTACGACATTTTCAACCCGATCTACGAGCTGAATCCTGGGTTCTTTCTTTATAGTAAGTTCATGTTCCCCAAGTCCCGATTAGTATTTAGGGTCTTCCCTTTTGCCTTCTGCCTGAGATCCTGAGCTCACTGGTTTTACTGCCTCAGGTCTTGAGCTAACCGGCTCGGTCTGCCAGGGATCTTGTTCCCCAAATCTTGACTAATAGTTATTCTGGCTTCTGGATTCTATTTTCATATGAAAATGTATTTAATGCTTGACGGGTGATCATTATACGCATAGGGTGCGCGTACAACTGAAATGAGAATATGTCAAAGATGAATCTTGCCTGATGAAACGTTACCACACCGAAACTTCAACAAGTCAAAAGTTCACTGATGATGCATTCGTTTTTCAGAAATACAAACACAGATCCCTTCTTTGTGCAAAGAAGGGGATCTGAAAAAGAGGTATTCAATGGCACAAGGAACAGTAAAATGGTTTAACGATTCAAAAGGCTTTGGTTTCGTAACAGCAGACAGCGGTGAAGACGTATTCGTGCATCACACAGCGATCAAGCAGGATGGCTTCAGGTCACTCGAAGAAGGCCAGCGTGTATCCTTTGATATAGTTGCCGGTCCGAAGGGCCCCCAGGCTTCCAACGTATACAAAGTTTAAACAACTCAAGGGGGCGGGTATCCCTGCCCCCTTTCCTTTCCCCACCTTGTACTCTATTTTTGCTCTATTTTCCTGGTGCCTGTCACCCAGTTTGTCCTGGCACAGTTGTGGCCAAATGGCCATGTCGGTTACTCGGTCATGGACAAAAGGACGTGGCTGACGGCATCCTTGTGTTCAAGCAGCAGCAGGCGCGCGAGGCTTCCGGG
>ERZ795048.1127-NODE-1127-length-25307-cov-5.656106_pt1 | contig 25307 bp, 22 predicted proteins | sample MGYA00375132_ERZ795048 | MGnify/ENA primary metagenome ERZ795048 (study PRJEB30177, sample SAMN05720225) | activated sludge metagenome | isolation source: Anaerobic digester | place: Hong Kong | collected 2014-12-17 ... | reverse complement strand
TGTTATTTGTAAAACAGGGAGGCAAGATTGAAGCATTTAATTCATTTTTTATTCAAAACGAAACAGATGCCCTGTATTATATCCTTAATTTAATCAGTAGCTTTAACGATGACCTAAAAACAGAGCTTATACTTTTGGGTAAAGTTGAGAGAGCCGACAGCTTAGTTCTTATGCTTAAAAACTATTTTGAGAAAATTAGTTTTGCCGAATATGGTTCCGATTATAATATCAGTTACTTGTTAATGAATGAGAGTCAACATCGTTTTATTGAATTATTTGAGTTGTTTATATGCGAATAGTAGGTGGTAAATACAAAGGACGTATATTCAATCCGGGCAAAAGCTTTGATGCAAGGCCAACAACCGATATAGCCAAAGAAAGTTTGTTTAATATCTTAACCAATCGAGTAGATTTTGAAGAAGTTAAAGTATTGGATTTGTTTTCGGGTACTGGTAGTATTGCTTATGAATTCTTATCGCGCGGAACAACCGACATTACCTTGATTGAACTGCAATTTAAGCACGTTCAATTTATTAAAACGGTAATTAATGCTTTGGGCGAAAAGGCAAAAGTTTACCGCTCGGATGTTTTTAGGTTTATCAAACAAGAAAAAAATTCATACGATTTAATTTTTGCGGATCCGCCATACGATCATCCACAGCTGGGCGAGTTGCCTGATTTAATATTAAAAGGGTCGCTTCTAAATAAAAACGGTTTGTTAATTGTTGAGCATCCTGCCAATTATCAATTTAATAAAGTTGAAGGATTTGTTGAGTTGCGTAAGTACGGCAAGGTTCACTTCAGTTTTTTCGAAAAACAACAAGAGTAACTAAAAATAGTTACTCTCGTTATTTATATCAATATATTATCAGCTTTTACTGCTTAAGACCTGGGATGAAATTTATTAATTGCATCTTTTAAGTAGTCGCGATCGAGGTGTGTGTAAATTTCTGTAGTAAGAATTGACTCATGTCCGAGCATTTCTTGAACAACCCTTAAATCGGCGCCACCTTCAATCAAGTGGGTAGCAAATGAATGCCTGAAAGTATGTGGACTGATCTTTTTGTCTAAACCAACTTTTTCGGCCAAGCTCTTAATGATAGTGAAAATCATTACCCTGCTCAGGCTGTGTCCACGGCGATTAAGGAACAAAATATCTTCAGAACCACGTCCGATTTTCAATTTCGAGCGGTATTCTTCAATGTATTTGGTAATTTCGTCGGCAGCTTTGATGCTAATTGGAATAAGCCTTTCTTTACCCGCTTTGCCTTCAACTTTAATGTAACCTTCGTCGAAGAACAGGTTGCTTACTTTAACGCTAACCAATTCAGATACCCTTAAACCGCAGCTGTAAAGTATTTCGAGAATAGCTTTGTTGCGCTGACCTTCAGGTTTGTCGTTGTCAATTGCATCGATCATTGAATTGATTTGTTCGGTGCTAAGTACATCGGGTAACTTACGGCCAATTTTTGGCGATTCGAGCAGCGATGTTGGGTCGCTATTGATTTTTTCTTCGATTAACAAAAACTTAAAGAATGATTTAATACCCGAAATAGTACGCGCTTGCGTACGAGGGCTTACACCCTTTTTATTCAACATTTCGAGGAAATCTTTCAAATGTTGTAGTTTAACTTTATTAGGAGTAATTCCTTTAAAAGTGTTACGTAAAAACTCGCTTAACTTGTTGATGTCGTTTATGTAAGCGTTAATAGAGTTTTGCGATAATCCTTTCTCAAGTCGCAAATACTCTTCAAATCCTTTAATGCTGTCTTCCCATTTCATATAACTAAATTTATTTGTTTACTAACTTTAACAAAATTCTTTTTAATAAGTTCTGCAAAGTTTATAATTTTTTATTAATTGTTTTAAAAATTTTTATATTATTGTTGAGCAAGTTACTAAAAAAAAATTAAAATGAAAGTTATTATCATAAATGGTCCTAATTTAAATTTATTGGGGGTTCGTGAAAAGAGTATTTACGGTGATTCCAGCTTCGAAACATATCTCAAATTATTGAAAGATAAATATCCCGAACTTGATATTGATTATTACCAATCGAATATCGAAGGTGAGATAATTGATAAGTTACACCAAACTGGGTTTACGTACGATGGAATAATTATAAATGCCGGAGCTTACACTCACACTTCGATAGGCATCCGCGATGCTATTTCGGGCATAAAAACGCCAGTGGTTGAGGTGCATATTTCAAATATTTTAACCCGCGAAAGTTTCAGGCACGAATCGGTAATCGGACCGGCTTGCCGTGGAAGCATAATGGGTTTTGGACTCGATTCGTACCGATTAGGCCTTGAAAGCTTTTTGGTTTAACGCATATCGATAACGGTAACCCCGGGGTGTTTTTTCTCGTCGAAAGTGAAAAAACTTTCGGGGTATTTTTTGCTCGTTTCCATGTTTTTAATGGCAATAGTGTATTTGTTGCCGTCGGTTCCAAACATTGTGGCAGTGCTTATTTGCAGCTTGTCTTTGTCGATATTTAGAACAATGCGTGAAAAATCTTTGACTTCGGTTGGCTGAAGGTCTATTTTATAGATTTTTTTGCCATTTTCGTTGGTTTCACCTAAAAAAGAATAGGTGAACCCTTCTTCGTAAATGGTGAAGATTGTAGCAGGGTTTATCATCCCTTCTTCGTCGAAATTGGCTTCACTTATGCTTACTTCATTTGCATCTTCGATGTAAGTCCATTGATCGATGCCATTACTGATTAATTCTATTCCGCTCACTTTTAGAACAAATTTATCGTTCTGCAAAACTAGGTTTCCTTTGTTCGATTCTTTAAGGTCAACTTCAGTATTTTCCATAGTAAAATCGAAATCGCTGGAAATGCTATTGTATTTTCTGGTTTTTTCAGAAACCTGATCAAGAATGCTTTTTGCTTTTTGATCGACTTGTGCGTTTGTTTGCACCAAGGTTAAAATGCTAATAATTAAAATGAGTATTTTTTTCATTTTTTCGAATTTTATCAAAGCGTGTTCAATAATTGTTCCAAACTATATTCGTCGTATAATAATACTTTACGGGCTTTACTACCATCGGCAGGGCCAACAATGCCAGCTGCTTCGAGCTGATCCATAATTCGGCCTGCCCTGTTGTATCCGATTGAAAATTTGCGTTGTATCATCGATGTTGAACCTTGTTGATTAAGTACCACAAGGCGAGCTGCATCGTCGAAATATTCATCGCGGTTGTTCAGATCGACCGAGCCGGGTGCATCGCTCTCATCGCCAACATATTCGGGTAATAAGAATGCTGTGGGGTAGGATTGTTGTTTTGCAATATGTGCACAAATATTTTCAACTTCGGGGGTATCAACAAATGCACATTGTAAGCGTATAAGTTCACTGCCAGCGGCAAAAAGCATGTCGCCCTTTCCAATTAATTGGTTGGCTCCCGATTGATCGAGAATTGTACGTGAATCGATCATCGATGCTACCTTAAAAGCAATGCGCGACGGGAAATTCGCTTTAATAATACCTGTGATGATATTTGCCGATGGGCGCTGCGTGGCAATAACCATGTGTATTCCAACTGCCCTTGCAAGCTGGGCAATACGTGCAATGGGTAATTCAATTTCTTTGCCGGCAGTCATAATCAGGTCGGCAAACTCGTCGATCACAACTATGATATATGGTAGAAAACGGTGCCCTTTTTCGGGGTTTAGTTTGCGTTCAATAAATTTTTTATTGTATTCTTTAATATTTCGGGTATGGGCTGTTTTGAGCAAATCGTATCGGCTGTCCATTTCAATTCCTACCGAGTTGAGTGTGGCTTTCACTTTTTCAACGTCGGTAATAATTGCTTCTTCGGCATCGGGTAATTTGGCCAAAAAGTGTTTTTCGATTGATGAATACAGGTTTAATTCAACTTTTTTAGGATCGATAAAAACAAATTTTACCTGTGATGGGTGTTTTTTGAATAATATCGAAGTGATAATTGCATTTAAACCAACCGATTTACCTTGGCCGGTAGCACCTGCAACCAACATGTGGGGCATTTTAGTTAAATCGAACAAGAATGTTTCGTTAGATATGGTGCGTCCCATCACAACCGGTAACTCTGCTGTTGTTTCCTGAAATTTTTTCGAAGCAACAATAGAGCGCATCGATACAACTTGTGGGTTGCGGTTGGGAACTTCGATGCCTATGGTTCCCCTGCCAGGAATAGGGGCAATAATACGGATGCCTAATGCTGAAAGGCTTAGGGCAATGTCGTCTTCGAGATTTTTGATTTTGGATATTCGGATGCCTTGTGCCGGAACAATCTCGTATAGCGTAACTGTTGGGCCAATGGTGGCTTTAATCTTGGTTATTTCAATTTTGAAATTACGGAGCGTTTCAACAATTTTATTGCGATTTTCTTTAAGTTCCTCGTCGCTTACTTCATTTTTTAAATGTGAATAATCTTCAAGCAAATCAATTGGTGGATATTCGTAGTGTGAAAGGTCGAGTGTAGGATCATAGTCTTCCATTGGCTGGTTTTCGTATTCGCCAATCAGTTCTTCTTTTTTCTCAACGGTCATTTCAACATCGTCGGTTTCGTTTTCGGGTGCTATGGTTTTGGTCTCAACTTGCGTTTCGGTTAAACCATCAATTGAAGTGTTAACTGTTTCGTTTTGTTCAGTTGTTTGTTTTGTGCTTCTTTCGTCGCGTTCAATTTCAAATTCTTCTTCGAGGTCATCGGGTAATTGATCGTCGCTTTCCTCTAAAATTACTTTTGTGGGTTCATTATTTGGATTTTCAGATAAGGCATCAGAGCTATTACTGTCATCAATTAGACTGCCTTCGGGATTTTGCTTTGTTTTTGGTTTGTCGGATTTAACAAATAATTGAACAAAACCCTCAATTGCAAAAACTAAATATGCTAGTAAGGCAAGCAAAAGAATAAAAAATGTACCTACTTTACCAATGAATGAGTTGAGCCATAGTGAAATATGAAAGCCATAATTGCCTCCTGGGTAAATGTGTACCTTTTCGTAAACATTGCCAAAAATGTACCCAAGTGTAACCGATAACCATATTATAAGAAGTAACGATTTTAAGGTTTTACTGTAAAGATTCTTGATTGGCCGGTTTAGAAGTTTAAAACCATACAATACACTTAAATACAATAACAAAAACGATGGAATGCCAAACCAGCGGTTAATGAATACATCAGCAATCCATGCACCGGTTTTTCCGGTTATGTTTTCAACTTTAATGTTTGGATCGCTTACAAATTTCCACCAGTTCAATGAAAATTTACTTTGATCGGCTTCGGCATTTACCAAAAAGCTGCTAAAGGCAAAGAATAAATAAATTGAAATGGCTAATAATGCAAAACCAAATACTAAACGGTATTGTAGCTTTTTGCCGCTGTTTACTTTTGGTTTCGAAGTATTAGTAGGTTTTTGACTTGCTTTCTTTTTAGTATTTTGTTGTTTTTTTACTGCCATGTAATTCTTCCTTATTACTTATGCTCATTTCATTTTTGAGTTGCAAATTTACAAAATTGATTGAATCGATCATGCCGATTCTTATCAAATTGGTAAGTAGTATTATGGAGTTGTAAATGTGTAAATTAAGCCAGCTGAAAAACTGAGTGCCTCAATTTTTATGTTATGGTCAATATTGTTGATTTCTTCGTTCAAACTTGTTGAATTTTCATTCACATAGTAACTTACGTGTTTGTGGTGCGATTTAGTACTATAATAACCTGCTTGAATTTTAAATTGTATTTGCTTGTTAATTTCAAGCCTTAAAGCTAAGTCGGCCTTTAGAGGCACCGAATAATTTGTTTTCGAAAGGTTTTGTGAAAAAATTGTGCGCTTGTTTTTGGTATCAATAATTTCCATGTAAAGAGTAGGTATGGTTGATATGTTTAATCCGCTGTAAACCCCTGCTTCGATGTAAAACTTGTTGATAATTATTGGGTAGTTGTATTTTGCACCAACTAAGGGTGCCGACCATTGCCAGTAACCTGCGCTAAAAATCAAGGAATCATCGTTAAAGTACTCGCCCAAAACCGATTTGGTCCAATTGTATCCTTCGTTTTTATTGATTGGAGCCGAACCAAAATGGAAGCGCCCGGTAAGGGCAAACCTGTTGTGTAGGTAGTAATCGCCATCGAAAGTAAGTGTAAAGCCTTGTTGTGCAAAGCCAGCATCGTATTTGATATTTTGGTAGCTTTTAAATTGCCCTAAGGGTAAGGTGCTGCCCATGGCAATTCCAAATTTTAATGGCGATTGAGCAAATGTTTGCAAAAATGCTCCAGCTAAAAAAAGAAATAAGAGTGGTGAAAATATCAGTTTGTTCATTATTAGTAATTTCATTATTTCGAGCCAAAGTTAATTTTTTGTTTGCCCAAATTCATTCTTCATTAACGAAAAAGTTTAAATTTTATTAGTTTTGATCAATACTTAGATGCTTAGCTTTGCTCGCGCATCAAAACACATAAATATATGGCTTTAAATTATATTTGGATCGCTTTTTTTCTGATTGCTTTTGTAGTAGCATTGGTAAAACTTGTTTTTTTTGCCGATTATGGTGTTTTTCAGCAAATGCTAACTGCAACGTTCGATATGGCTAAAACCGGTTTTGAAATATCGTTAGGGCTTACCGGAGTGCTTACTTTGTGGATGGGTATTATGAAAATTGGTGAAAAAGGAGGGATTGTTGCTATTTTGTCGAGAATTATTGGTCCTTTCTTTGAAAAGATTTTTCCCGAGTTGGGTAAAAACCACCCGGCCTATGGTGCAATAAGTATGAATATTGCAGCCAATATGCTTAACCTCGATAATGCAGCTACCCCAATGGGTTTACAAGCAATGAAAGAAATGCAGGAATCGAACCCCAAAAAGGATACTGCATCGAATGCCCAAATAATGTTTATGGTTTTGAATACTTCGGGGCTTACAGTTATTCCGGTTTCAATAATGGTTTATCGTGCGCAACTTGGCGCAGTAAATCCAACCGATATATTTATTCCGTTACTTATTGCAACATTTTTTTCAACTTTGGCCGGGTTAATAGCTGTGTCTGTTTATCAGCGAATTAATTTGTTTAATAAAGTTATTTTGGGATGGTTGGGCGGATTGTCGGCATTTGTTGTTGGGCTAATTTGGTATTTCTCAACACTTGAGCAGGAGCAAATTGAACGTATTTCGGGGGTGGCCAGTAGTGTAATTATTTTTACACTTATTGTTGGTTTTATTTTGTTGGCAGTGCGCAAAAAGCAAAATGTTTACGAGGCATTTATCGAAGGTGCTAAAGATGGTTTTAAAGTGGCTATCAAAATTATACCTTATTTGGTGGCCATATTGGTGGCCATTGGTGTGTTCAGGGCATCGGGGGCAATGGATTATCTGGTAGGAAGCATAGGCAGTATTATTGGATGGTTTGGTTTGAATACCGATTTTGTTGATGCGCTTCCAACTGCATTAATGAAACCATTAAGCGGTAGTGGTGCCCGAGGAATGATGATTGATGCCATGAATACGCATGGCGCCGATTCGTTTGTAGGACGTTTGGCCTCGGTGTTTCAAGGTTCAACCGATACTACTTTTTATGTGCTGGCCGTTTATTTTGGTTCGGTTGGCATTAAGCGAACCAGACATGCTCTTGCTTGCGGTTTAATAGCCGATTTTGCTGGTATTTTAGCTGCAATATTTGTAGCCTATTTGTTCTTTCATTAAATCTTTAATAAAACATAGTGATAGCTCTAAGGGTATGTCTATTTTTTATTGCAGCATGCTGTGATTTGAGCAATGGCCCTTTCGCCAAGTTGAGTTTTCCTTTCGATATGAGAAAGAATTTCGCTAACAAAACTGTTCGTTTCGAATTTTCCCCTAACCATTTCAAAGTCGGCCATTTTTGTTTGTGCATCACCATCGGTTCCAAAGCCAGTCATGGCACTAAGCTGGAATTCTTTTTTGGCGTCTTCGTATAGCATTTTGTCGAGTTCAATTACGCTTTCACGCCATCTTTCAACTAACTTAACTAAGTCGGCCGGTGTAATTTCGTCGATTGTTTTACCTAAGCGCTTTTCAAGCAAACCCGCCGACCAGTTCCATTCTATGTCGTAATAAGATTTGTGTAACTTCTTGAGATAAATTTCAATATCGGTTAAATTGTTAAGCTTGTTGTTTTCTATATCGCTCAACATTTTTTCAATTTCACTTTTGGGCGCAATAAGCCCTGCAAGGTCAATCCATTCGCCTTTTCCAATATCGGAGTTGGGTTTCAGATAATTGCGAAGTTCTTCAGCCGATTTGAATTCCTTTCCATTGATATGCGTAATTACCGAGTTCCCCAAAAACTTATCGATACCCATGTTGTATAGCTTTATTGCGCGGCGAAGCGAGTTGTCGGTAATTGAAGTATTTTGATAAATGTATTCGTTTGAAGCTTCACCCGAAACTTTTTTAAGGGTATCGAGTATTTCAATTGCTTTTAGCATTTTTTGAATGGTGAAAGGGCTCAGCAAATTAAAGTTGATGCTGTCAATTTTATTGCTGTCGGCTCGTTTGTCGCGCTTTGGCCATTTCATTGCATCGCGAATTGTTCCTACACTTCGTAAGTTTACTGCAGGAGCCAACCACGATTTGTCGTTGGCTTCGATAAGGTATGAAAAAGGAAGGTTCGAGGTGTCTGAATTTTTGTAGTGGCGCCCCATTACCAATGTGAAAGGGCCAATTTTGGCCGGCCACAGCATGTATGAGTCGCTGGTGGTTTTCGAACCTCTTTCAACAATGCCTTGGTGTATTGGGCCAAGTTTGTACATGTGGTTGCTTTGGTTCGATCCGGAGCCTGCATTCAGAAATGAATACATGCCTGCTATAAGTAAAGTCGATTTGTGGTGGGTAACGGTGTAGGGGCCGGCAAATATTGAACAAGCTTCGCCATGGAAACCTTGGCAGTTAGCAAAAAATACAGAATTTTCGGCCGAGTAGCCTTTGCCCAGTTCGCAACCCTGGCCTATGTAACATTTGCTAATAATAACGCTTTCGACAACCGACGATCCCGATTGAATAATAAAATCTTTCATTATTACATCGTTGCCAATTTTTACAGGAGCTTCGTGGTTACTGTTTATCGAGCCGTTTTCGATCAATCGGGCTCCTTCGATATTAACCTCGTTGCCAATCCATACATTTTTTATGGCACTGGTATTGGTTATTGTACTATTGTTGCCAATATATCCTCTTTTAAAAGATTTTTGGTTGGCATATTCATTAATTAATGATTCGAGTTTTTGTATTAACTCGGGTCGGTGGCGGTATAAGGTCATTATATAAGCCAGTGGTGCCGAAAGCTGATCGTATATTAAAATCTCGCGGCCGCCCGATTCATCGAGCACAGCAACTTTTTGCCCATTTCCAAAATGGCTTATTCCATCGTTGGCTATTAGTTGTACGTTGTTTATAATTACGTTGTTACCAATATTGTAATTCGAAATATGGTTTTTAACGTAGTTGATAAAACAGTTTTCGCCAATACTGCAATTGTGTAAAGTAGAGTTATAGATGCCTGCTTTGCGTTTTATGCCTCCGTATAGTTTAATAGTAGCAGTTTGAGAGGCTATTTGAATTACACCGTTAAAGTGTACGTTAAATATAGTATCGGTACTAAAGTCGGGTGCTACAAAAATATTGCTCCACTCGTCGCATGTACACATTTGTTGTTTTAATTGTTCAATTTCGGTGTTTGTAAGATTGCGGTAATTCATAATTGCGTTTTTATATTATTGTTAGTTCTGCCAAATAATCGTAATGGGGGCCGTATTCTATAATTTTTGTTTTAAATCCACAGCTTTCGGCAATATCACTTAAAAAAACATGATCGGCAAATAACCATGAAAAAGGTTTGCCTTTTTCAAGCTTATAGCTTAATTGATAATCGATTTCGCCATAGTAGGTTTCTGCGTTGATATCGAGCATAAACGAACCGTCATCTTGCTCGTAAAGATAAATCAAATCGGATGAATCGAGCAAAATTTTTCCGCCTTGATTCAATATTTTTTTAAGGTGATTTAATAAATTGATAAGCCCGTTTGGGGTTCCGGCAATTCCTATGCCATTCATTAATAGTAAAATTGTATCGAATTGTTTGTCTGAATAAAGCATGATGTCGCTGTTAACAACTTCTTTAATTCCCCTGTTTTTCATTACTTCACAACAAAGCGACGATATTTCGAGGGCCGAAACGTTATAGCCTTCATTTTGCAACCATAATGAATGAGATCCAGCTCCTGCGCCTACATCGAGTACCTTGCCTTTGCACTTTTTTAAAGCCATGCGTTCGAGCATTGGCATATTCTTGTAATTGCGAAAGAAATATTCGGGGGGAAGCTCTTCATCGTCAACTATCGACGATGAAACGATTATTGGTGCATTGTCATTTGAATAAAAGTAATTTGATATTGCTTGTCCTATAGGATCTGATGTGGTTTTACTATTCATAAATTTGTTTGAAATATTATTCAAAAATAATAAATCAAACTGAAACCGGTTGATTAAATTCAACGCTTGATGAGATTAGTTTTAAACAGTTTTGTTTAATCTTTGAATATATGTAGAACCCTTTGTTGAGTCCTTTCGAAATAATGAAAATACGGGAGTCGTTAAATTGCTTGGCAGTTTCGATTACAAAATCGAGATTGATATTTTCTTTGTGAAGCCACAGGTTGGCGTCGAGGTTGCCCGGTATGAGTTTAAGTCCGTTTCTTTCGGCTTGTTCAAAGAATATTTGAGCCGTTTGGTATTCAATGTTTTCAGTTAAATTCATAGTTTTCAGTTTTTAATATATCCAAGTGGGTTGCTTGTTGTATTAAATACAATTTAGAAAGGGCTTCCCCCCCCCTCCTAAATTGCATTTATTTTTATATTAGAAACGAAAACCTAAAGTAATTGTTGCTTGGTGGTTGAATTCGTTGATTTTAGCCAATGCACTTCCGTTATTCGGATTGGTGTAAAAAATTTCGTGCACTTTTTCAACATAGCTCAGTTGGTTAAGCCGGTAAGCAAAATCAATAAAAAAGTGCTTTTGCCTGAATCCTAAACCTCCGGTGTATGCCATGTAAATGTCGTTGCTGTTAGCTATGTCGATACTGCTGCCATCGCGGTATTCGAAAGTTGTTTGCCATGGATTACCATAATAATTATAACCACCACGGAGGCTAATATTGGGTGACACACGTACTTCGGCGCCTACGCGTAAATTGCCGGTTGCTTTTAGTGCATTGTTTATATCTGAATTCTGATCGGAGTAATCATATCCGTCGCCTGCTTCTCTTATTTTGGCTTTTGCATAGTTCACCATTTCATAATCGACACTGAACAGGGCTTTGTCTGATAAACTGTATGCTGCGCTCAGGTTAATTTTCGATGGTGTTGCCAGATTGTAATTGTATCTGATTGAGTTGCTCGATTCCCAGTTGTTTTTGAAACCTAATTCTTCGTTTCCTATTGCCTGATCGTAATTTGCTTTTACAGTTTTTTCTTCATAAAAGGTCATTTCATAGAATGTTGGTGTGTGGAAAGAAGCACCTAGCCTTAATGATTTAAATGGACGGTAAATTATACCTGTTTTAAAGTTGACACCAACGCCCGATTCGGTAGTTTCGGTATTTAGTTTATAATCACTAAGGTAATCGCTCTTATTGAGGTTGTCGATTTCGGTATATATAACACTTGTCTGATAATTTAGATCGGTTAATCCCAACGAGGCTCCAAGGTATAATTTGTGGTTTATGTTTAGGCCAATCGACATTAAGTACTCATCGATGTAACCTTTACGGCTACTGATTCTTTTTTGTTGGTGAGCCCTTATGCCGGTAGCTTCGTATCCAATGCCCAAAAGGTTATTGTTACTGTCGTAAATTTCGTAGTCGGCATAGTCGGTTAAGTCGTTATAGTAAACACCTTCAATAACATTTGGATCGGGATCTTCGTCAATGAGCCAGGTGTCCCATACAAGTCCCTCGTAATGACCATTAAAGCTTTCCGGATTTCCAATGTCGTTGGCATAATCTGTATAATAGCTAAGTAGCGATGTTTTAGCCTCGAAACCTTGGATATACGAATTTGAATGAAAGTTTTTAAGTCGGTTAAGACCGGCACCAAAACTAATGCTTACAAGCCCGCTGTTCGAGTTGGTGTTAACGGTTGCAACATAACTTAAGTTGCTGATTACAGCACGATACCTGTCTTCCGATTCGTTATTGCCTAAATACGACGAATTTATTTGATTGATATTGAGCGATGGTGTAAAAGCAAATTCACTTGCCCGATAAAAGCCCAACCCGGCAGGGTTAATGCTTGCCGAAGCAAAATCGCCACCTAAGGCACCAAAGGCACTACCCATGGCTATCGAACGGGCCGATCCACCATATTCGGTTTGTGAATATCGCAACGCGTTGAAAAAGTCTTGTGCCGAAGCAATATTTAGAGTTAGTAGTGCTATTATTATTAATATATTACGTTTCATGACTATCTGGTTAATGTGTTTAAACTCATTCAATAAATTTAACAGGTCAACAATGTCGTTCTTTTGTACTAACGTCTGCCACCCGAAGATGATGACGACGATGAACTACGGCTGCTCGATGAGCTGCTTCCCGAACTGTATGAGCTTGAGCTGCTTCCACTTGAATAGCTACTACGTGAGCTGCTTCCGCTTGAGTAACTACTGCTAGAACTGCTTCGCGATGGTGCCGAATAGCTACTACTGCTACGACTGCTCCTTGAAGATGAACTGCTACTACTTGGTTGGTAGCTACGGCTGCTTGAGCTGCTCGATGAACTGCTTTTGTAGCTCGAACTGCTTCCCGAACGGCTTGAACTGCTCGAAGGTGCAGTATAGCTTCGCGATGAACTGCTAGTTGACGGAATGGTATAACTGCGGCTTGTGCTTCGGCTAGTGCTGCTTGGAGCTGTTTGTGTGCTTTGGCTACTGCGGTTATATGTTGCTCGGGTATTGCTTCGGGGTGTGTTGTAGCTTTGGGTGTAGCTGCGTGTTCCGGTTGTTGTACTTTTTGTGTCGCTAACAGTTGACCTGTAACTGGTATTACTGCTTGAGCGTGCCCTTGGCGCAGTACTTGTGCTAACACTACCTGTGCTGCGATTGGTGTTGCTATTGGTCGTATTTACCCTTGTGTTGTTTTCGGTGCTTCTTGTGCCCGTATTTCTGCGTTTTTCGGTTAATACTTCACTTTGCGGTGCAGTACGGTTGGTCGATGCCGATTTTTGTGCCGAAGCAACCATGTTGTCGGTACCAGATGCTCCACGGCGGCCACTTACTGTTGCCGATTTGTTGACTGTTTGTCCGCTGCGAGCGTAAGTTTCGCCAGCCGACGATGAGCGTATTCCACCACCTCCGCTATAAGAGTTGGGGCGGCTTGAGCGCCTCTCGCCATTATAGTAATCGGTTTTTTTACCTGCATAATAGGGGTAATGATTGTAGTGATATGGATAGTGGTGATAATAATATGGGTAATAAGAATAATAAGGCGAATAGCCCCAATATGAGTAAGGTGAATACCATGAGTTGTAACCGTACCAACCACCGTATGAATAGTATGGCCTGTACCAGTAACTGTCATAATACCAAGGATCCCAGTAGCTGTAGCTCCATCTTGAATAGTATGGGGAATAACCCCAATTAAAGCTTAAATTCCAATATGGATCTGGATCGTAGTAATATGGATTGTGGAAACGACGAATACGATCGGCATACGAGTAGTCATCGTCGATGTAATAATTGTTAACAACATAAGAGCCACTTTCTTCATCCGTGAAGAAAATGGTATCGTTGCCTTCCGATTCGATATTATCAAGGTTATAAGCTTGTACATCGTTGAACCACGATGGTTCTTCATCGGCGTAAATGTAGTTGTTAAGTGTTTTTGTACCATCGTTTCCTTCTTCTAACTCGCTAACAATAATAGTATTGCCGCCAGGTTGTGTGCTTTCGCTCAGGGCAGTTAGCTCTTCACTACTAATTTCGGGAATATTATCTCCCGGCCAGTAGTATAAGTCGTCAATGTAATTGCTTCCGGTTTGCAAGCTGGTGCTGCATGCCGTTGCAATTAATGCGACCAATCCGATAATGATTACTTTAGGTTTCATAACTTGTCCTCCTTAGGCTTTATATTTTTGTTTTTTTGTGCTTTATTTGTAAACTTTTTTATACGATCAAAAATAAACAAATACTATACCAAAGGATAGAAAATGGCAAAGGAATTAACTTCGAAAAGTGAAAATTATTCACAATGGTACAACGATTTGGTTGTGAAAGCCGATTTAGCTGAAAATTCGGCAGTAAGAGGATGCATGGTAATTAAACCTTATGGCTATGCAATTTGGGAAAAAATGCAGGCTGAACTCGACCGTATGTTCAAAGAAACCGGGCACGTAAATGCATATTTTCCGCTTTTTATCCCAAAATCGTTTTTCAGTAAAGAAGCCGATCACGTTGAGGGATTTGCCAAAGAATGTGCCGTTGTTACTCATTACCGTTTGAAAAACGACCCCGATGGGAATGGGGTAGTGGTCGATCCGGCTGCAAAACTCGAAGAAGAACTGATTGTTCGCCCTACTTCTGAAACCATTATCTGGAATACTTACAAAAACTGGATACAATCGTGGCGCGATTTACCTATTTTGTGTAACCAATGGGCCAATGTTGTACGTTGGGAAATGCGTACCCGCTTGTTTTTGCGTACTGCAGAGTTTCTTTGGCAAGAAGGTCACACCGCGCATGCAACAAAAGAAGAGGCTATTGAAGAAACATTTAAAATGGTGAATGTGTATGCCGATTTTGCCGAAAACTTTATGGCTCTACCGGTAATTAAAGGTCATAAGTCGGAAAACGAACGTTTTGCAGGTGCCCTCGATACGCTAACTATTGAAGCTTTAATGCAGGATGGTAAAGCTTTACAGTCGGGTACTTCGCACTTTTTAGGCCAAAACTTTGCTAAAGCTTTCGATGTTCAATTTGCAAACAAAGAGGGTAAACTCGATTATGTATGGGCTACCTCGTGGGGTGTTTCAACCCGTTTAATGGGGGCTTTGATAATGGCACACTCCGACGATAACGGCTTGGTATTGCCTCCAAAACTGGCTCCTTTCCAAGTGGTTATCGTGCCAATTTATAAGAACGATGAACAGCTTGACGCTATTTCAGTAAAAGCAAACGAGATAGTTGAAAAGCTTAAAGCTAAAGGTGTTTCGGTGAAGTTCGATAATAACGATGCCAAAAAACCGGGGTGGAAATTTGCTGAGTACGAACTGAAGGGTGTGCCTGTTCGTTTGGCCATGGGACCACGCGATTTGGAAAATGGTACTGTAGAAGTTGCCCGCCGCGATTTATTGACCAAGGAAGTAGTTAATATCGATGGAATTGATAAGTATGTAGCCGATTTACTTGATGATATTCAACAAACAATATTCAAGAAAGCTTTCGACTACAGAACCGAACACACAACAAAGGTTGATACTTGGGATGAATTCAAAGAGGTTTTGGCCAACAAAGGCGGATTTATTTCGGCACATTGGGACGGTACCCGCGAAACCGAACAACTCATAAAAGATGAAACAAAGGCTACTATTCGTTGTATTCCGCTCGATGCTGTTGAAGAAGAAGGCAAATGTATATATTCAGGTAAACCTTCAAACAAACGAGTATTGTTTGCAATAGCCTATTAATTTCGAAAAAAATATTCTTACTTTTGAGACTGTCTATTCATTGGGCAGTCTCTTTTTTTTAACTATTAACCATTTTATTATGAAGGTATTGTTTATTGGTGGTACGGGAAACATTTCAACGGCTAGTTCGCGTTTGGCAATCGATAGAGGAATCGATTTGTATCATTTAAACCGGGGCATTACAAAAAGAAATATCCCGGGGGTTAAAAATATTGTGGCCGATATGGCTAATTCGCAGCAAGTTGCCGATGCATTAAAAGAACATTTCTTCGATGTAGTGGTGAATTTTATTGCTTTTAAACCCGAAGATGTTAAACGTGATATTGCTCTTTTTAGAGGAAAAACAAAACAGTACATTTTTATTAGCTCGGCTTCGGCCTACCAAAAACCCGGTGGACATCCTGTAATTACCGAGTCGACACCACTATGCAATCCTTATTGGGATTATTCGCGTGATAAAATTACCTGTGAAGAAATACTGAATAATGAATTTCGCAACAGTGGTTTTCCAATAACAATTGTTCGCCCATCGTTAACTTACGAAACGGTTATACCGGTAGCCATTGGCAGTTGGACCGATTTTACTATTGTTGAACGCATGAGGCAGGGGAGGAAAGTTATTATTCATGGCGATGGAACTTCGCTCTGGACAATTACCCACTCGGCCGATTTTGCAAAAGGTTTTGTAGGGCTTTTGGGGCACCAACAGGCTATTGGACACAGTTTTCATATTACCTCGGACGAAATTTTAACATGGAACCAAATATACGAAGCAGTTGCTAATGCGGCTGGTGCAAACCTTAATGCCGTTCATATTGCATCGGATTTTATTTGCGATGTAGCCGATCAAATGGGCTTGCATTGGATGAGGGGTGGGCTGCTTGGCGATAAGTCACAAAGCGTTATCTTCGATAATTCGAAAATTAAACGTTTTGTGCCCGGCTTTACTGCAAACATTCCATTTTCGGAAGGCATAAAGCAAACCATCGAATGGTTCGAAGCCGATCCGCAACGCATGGTAATCGATCAATCGAACAATGATTTTATCGATAAAGTACTTGCTCGATATGGTACATTATAAATCTTCTAATTTTTCTTCGAGCCTTTTTATTCTTTTTTCTAAATCGGCTTGCTCTTTTTGAAGTTGTTTCTTCTCTTTTTCGAGCTGTTTTATTCTTGCTTTTTGTTCGTCGGCAGGAATTGAATCGTAATATTGAGAGTCGCAATCATCGAATTCAATTTCGCTTAGCGATCCTAAAACAGCCGATACGCCGTTTAATGCCGATGAAACAATTCCTTCAATGTCGAGGTTTCCTACAACATTTGCTGCAACATCGAGCCCAGTAATTGCAGCCGATACAGCAGCATCGATAATTTCGGGGGATATTCCTTCGGCTTCCATGTCGCGACGCATTTCGTATTCAACTTCGCGGCGTGCCTGTGCTATCTCGCGTGATGCTTCGCGCATTTCGCGATTGATATTTTCGTTTTTAAGCTCGCGGCGTGCTTGTTCAACTTCATACGAAGCCTCTTTAAGGGCAAAAGCTGCTTCTTGTAAAGCTTCTTTTACTATTCTGTCAACATTGATTTCTTGCATTGTGCGATCAATTTCAGCTAAAATTTCAGCCGAAAGTACAGTGTCGTTTTCCGAAATAGCAACTTCTATAGCTTTTTCAAGTTGACGTAATTGTTCTTCGTTGGGTTGTTCCTTCGCTATTCGTTCTTCAACAACAAGCATTAGGCTGTCGCGATCGGGAATGTAGCTCGTTGATTGAGAATTGACTGCGTAAGAATCAGATGTTATTCCACTTGGTGTGTTTGCGAGGGTGAATGAGGCCAGTATAAGGCCAACAATGATTACCGCTACGGCAATCAATCTTTCCGAAATGTTTGTTTTCATGGCTATTTGTTTTTGTAAACGTTTAATGCGGTAAAGAACACTGCCTTTTTTGCCACTAAAGGCCAAGGAAACATTAAAGGCTTCGGCTTGCTTAATTTGCATGGTAGCCAGTGTTCTGATGTAATTATTCTTGTCACCGGTAATTTGTATGGCAATGTTATCGCAGCTATTTTCTCTTTCAATTCTTACTTGGTGCGATAGAAACCAAACTGCAGGATGATAAAAAAATATAAGCTCAACAATCGATTGAATTATATTGAATAAGTAATCGTTGCGCATGATGTGTGCCAGTTCGTGGGCGATAATGGCTTCAATTTCTTTTGAAGTTAAACCTGTAAAGGCCGAAATTGGAATTAATATTACCGGTTTAATTGTTCCTATTGTTAAAGGGATTTTGGTAAGTGGCGAAAAAAATGCTTCAACTTTTCGTTTGAGGTTTATTTGCTTAGCATACAATTCAATTTTATGTGTCCATATTTCAGGAATAGGGGTGATTTGGTGCTTTCGCAGACGATGAGTATATAATAATCCAGTTATCAAACGAAGAATGAAAAAGATCATTCCCAAAAGCCATATCGAAAAAATAAGATAGAAGTTTTGTTGGAAAAAAGCACGTGTTTTAAGCATATTGATGTTGATGGTGCCTTGATATTCGATTGCTGTGGCCGTTTTGTTGTAATTGGTGTCAAGCATCGATTTTAAATACCCGGGATCAGATACCATTTGATTTTTTAGTGCTTGTTTTTCTTTGGCGTATTGATACGAATTTACAAAAGTGTTAGCAGCCCAAACACATATTCCCAAAAGAGCAGCAAACGAAAGGAAGTATTTTATTTGCGCACTTTTATTCTTTAACAGTAGCAATAGTAAAGCTGTTAATAAAGCTATAGCTGCTCCCTGCCACAATGAATGAACTATTGTCCAACCCATTGCTTCAATCAACTCAAGCGAAAAATAATGCATTATTAGCTTCATGATTGTTCTTTTTTATCCATTTCATCAATAATTCGTTTTATCTCCTCAATATCGCGAGAGCTGGTTTTTTTGTTTCCGAGCAATTGCATCACCAAACCTGATGCCGAGCCCGAAAAAGTTGATTCTAAAAAACGATCGAGCAAATTGCCACGTGTTTCTTCTTTAGGGAAAACCGTAAAATATAGATGGTTTTTTCCATTAGGTTCACGTCGGAGTAAGCCTTTGAGGGTCATGTTTTGCATTATTTTTAAGGCAGTGGTGTAACCAACATCTTTCGAAATGCACAATTTTTCATGTATTTCTTTTACTGTAAGCGGTTCGTTGTCCCATAAAATATTAAGAATTTCCAATTCGGCAGCAGTAGGTATTGGCTTTTGCTTTTCCATTTTAATTTTATTACGATTTATGTCGTACAAATATATACGATAGATGTCGTAATTGCAATTTTTTGGGTGATTTTTTGAGTTTTAATGTGTAATGTATTGAAATACAACAACTAAAAAAGAGGTCTCCTTTGTGAGAGATCCTCTTTAAATTTTATTTTTTGATGTATGTTATTGAGCCGTAATTGAATTTTTTAGGCGAATATCGTTGATCGAGGCTCCAATTTGGATTTCGAACCGGCCGGGCTCAACCATGTTTTTCGGAACATGCTGTTGTTGTAGCCAAAATCGACTAATGGATGTAGCGCGAACAAAATGTTTTTTTCTTCGCCTTTGGCCAGCGATATTCTTTCGACGGCACTTAGCTTTTTATAGGCATTGCTTTGGTCAATTCAACATTGCGTGTATAGAGCTGAACTACTATGTGTCTGAAATGTTAGTTTTCTATTTGGTGCATTTCATTGTATTTTTTAAGAAGTTCGGCCATTACAAATTTGGCTGAGGGCTTGATTTGGTCTTCGATCCAGCCGCCTAGCGAATCGGCATTTTCGATAAGTGCTGCTGAGGCTTCGCTTTTGTCGGCAATTGACCAGTTGCAATGGCTAATATGGTGTTTGTCCATCCAGTTAAACCATTCGCGGGTTTCTTTTTCATAAACATCACCGTCGCCATTTGCTTCGGTAGTTCCGTATTCGGTTACAAAAAGGCAAAGCCCTTTTGAAATGGCAATGTCGCCACGTTGACGAAGTTCCTCACCATGGGTTCCAGCGTAAAAGTGTAGCGTGTAAGCAATGTTCTCACCATCGATTGGGTCTTGTGCTGCTTCATCCACAAATTGCGACCAAATAGGTGTTCCGCAAACAATTATGTTATTGGGTGCATTTCTTCTGATTACAGCAATTACTTCTTCGGAATAAGGTTTAAGCACTTCGCTCCACGAAACCCTGATAGGCTCGTTGTAGATTTCGTAAATGATGTTGGGATATTTACCGTATCGTTCCGAAATGATGCCAAAAAATTCTTTGGCCACATCGGTGTTTTTTTCGGCCATGTGTGAGTGAAAATCAACAATAACATAAATGCCAAGGTCGATTGCAGCATCAATAACATCGGTTACTTTCTTGAGTTCTGTCTCTGGATTGCCCATGTATCCATCGCGTTCAACGCCCATAGCGACTCTAACAACAGAGCATTTCCATTCGTCGCGTAGCCATTTTACGCAATCGTAATTGTAGTATTTACCAATCCATTGGCTCCAAAATAACGACATGCCTGCCAATTGAACTGTTTCGCCATTTTCGCTAATAATTTTGGTTCCTTCAATTTTGAGCTGACCATATTTTTCGACAGGTGTTGGAATTTTTTTAGTACACGAGGTACTTAAGAGTAGGATAGTTACCAATAATGAAAGCAATAATTTTTTCATACGATTAATAGTTATATGGTTGGAATAATTGTCTAAATATAGTTTTTTGTACCGATTTAGAAAAAAAATATTTAAAATGACTAGAATAAAAAAAATGAGGCTGCAACTTGGCAACCCCATTTTTAAACTACACAAAAAACTGATGAATATTCAAGCTTATTCTTTTTTGTATTCAAAGCCGTATGTTTCATTGTGTTGGCTTAAATCAAGGCCAATTTTTTCTGAATTAGGTGTTACGCGCATTCCAATAATTTTGTTTGTAACCCAATAAAGAACAAACGAGCCTCCCAGGGCAAATATGGTAACAATTACCAATGCCAGAATGTGGTAACCAAAAGTTTCGAATTCGCCGTAAATAAGGCCAACTCCGTCGGCAAACACTGCTGTCAGGATCATGCCGGTAATACCACCTACGCCATGTGCCGGAAAAACGTCGAGCGTATCGTCGATGTTTGAACGATGGCCAAAGTAGTTAATGGCGATGTTGCTAATTATTGACGCAGCAACGCCAATGAAAATACTTGATCCTACATTAACAAAGCCGGCAGCAGGTGTAATTGCTACCAAGCCAACCACCAAACCAATAGAAGCGCCCATGGCCGATGGTTTTTTGCCTTTTGCAGCATCGAAGAAAATGTAGGCAAGCATAGCTGCTGCCGAGGCGGTATTTGTATTGAGCAGTGCAAGGGTTGCTGTTGCGTTTGCGCCCAAGGCTGAACCTGCGTTAAAACCAAACCATCCGAACCACAGCAATCCGGCGCCTAGTAAAACAAATGGTATGTTGGCTGGTTGCATGGGTTTGTTGTAGTCTTTTCGTTTGCCCAGAAAAATTGCACCTGCCAAGGCGGCAAAACCGGCCGACATGTGAACAACTGTGCCCCCTGCAAAGTCGAGCACGCCCCAGTTGCGGAATAGGCCGTTTGGATGCCATGTCATGTGTGCTAACGGGGCATATATAAATATTGTGAACAAGCAAATAAAAAGCATGTATGCCCTAAAACGTACGCGCCCGGCAAACGATCCGGTTATAAGGGCCGGAGTAATAATGGCAAATTTAAGTTGAAACATGGCAAATAGGGCCAGTGGAATGGTTGGAGCAAGGTCGGGGTGGGTATGCCCATGTACGCCCCTGAACATGAAAAATGTTGCAGGATTACCAATTATACCTGTGCCGGCACCACCTATGCTGTCGCCAAAAGCAAGGCTAAAACCAACAACCACCCATAAAACACTTACAATCCCCATCGCAATAAAGCTTTGTAAAATGGTAGAAATGATGTGGCGAGGGTGTATCATCCCCCCATAAAAGAAGCCTAGCCCAGGGGTCATTAATAAAACCAAGGCCGTGGCTGTAAGCATCCATGCTGTATCTCCCGTGTTAAGTGCCGGATCGTCGGCAAAATGCTCGCTTCCTGGAAATAAAATTCCTAAAACAGCTGCAATAACTATAAGGCCCAGTATTAAGAGCCAACTACTTTTCCCTTTCATAGTTTAAAATTTACTTATTTCTTATGTAATGATCCTTAAAATATCAAAAAGATTAAAATAATGGCAAATATATATCAAATAATTATTTTTAGATGATCTTTTATAAATAAAACTGAATTTTTTTGTGTGAGTTTACAATGGGGTAATGATATTCAAATAAATGTTGGTTTGTTGTAGAATATCTGTTTGTTTGTGGCTTGTGAATATATTATGTGTTGTAAATTGATTATAACCCCCGTTTTTGTTTAAGGTATATGTATTGACAAAAAGATATTTGAGATTTTTAATGATAAAAATTGTAGTAATTAAAAAAAGCTTAGGGTTTAGGTAGGTGGTTTTGTGTATTTAGTTATTTTTGTGAAAAAGATAGTAATTTAAGCTTTTAACCTTGCAAAAATTTATAACCATGTCGATTAAACATCAACTTGACGAGATAGACCTTAAAATTTTAGATATAATAACCAAAAATGCGCGTATGCCATTTAAAGATGTTGCTGCTGAATGTGGAATATCGAGGGCAGCAGTACATCAAAGGGTTAACCGTATGGTCGATATGGAAGTTATTATCGGGTCGGGTTATTATATCGATCCGAAAAAAGTTGATTATCATACATGTACTTATATAGGTATTTTTCTCGAAAAGGGTGGTATTTACGAAGATGTTGCCCGCAGGCTTGAAAAAATTCCCGAAGTGGTTGAGTGCCACTATACCACCGGGCAATATGCCATATTTGCAAAGGTTTATGCTCGCAACAACGAGCATTTAAAAGAAATACTTAACGAAAATATCCAAAAAATTGACGGTGTTTCGAGTACTGAAACTTTTATCTCATTAGAAGAAACTTTTAAGCGCGAAGTTCCAATTAATTAGCCTCGTTGTTTAACTACTTCAAACATAACTACTCCGGTAGCAACTGAAACGTTTAACGATTCAATTTTTCCTTTTACGGGTATTTTTATTAATTCATCGGCAGTTTTGAGCAGTTCGGTCGAAATGCCTGTGTCTTCAGCTCCAGATACAATTGTACAGGGTACAGTGTAATCGCATTGGTGATAAAGCTGATTTGCCTTTTCTGTAGCAGCGAATATTTTTATTCCGTTTTCCTGAAGCTTTTTTAAGGTTAAATGGCCGCTTTTTACTTTACAAACCGGAACAACATGTAGTGCACCAGCCGAAGTTTTAACAGCATCGGCGTTAATTTGAGCTGAGCCTTTTTCGGGAACGATAATGGCATGAACACCTGCGCATTCGGCACTGCGAACAATTGCACCAAAATTTCGTACGTCGCTTACCTGATCGAGGTAAACAAAAAACGGACTGTCGCCATTTTCGTAAGTACGTGCTATTATTTCGTCGAGATCATAAAATGGTACCGGCGAGAGAAAAGCAACTACTCCTTGATGGTTTTTACGCGTTATTCGGTTGAGTTTTGGCTCAGGAACCGATTGAACATTAATTGAGTGCTCTTTGATTAGCTCGGCCAATTCTTTATACAGTTCACCTTGTAAACCCTTTTTTACCAGTAGCTTGTCGATTGTTTTTCCTGAATTGATGGCTTCAATTACAGCCCTGATTCCAAAAATAAAGTTGCTTTTTTCCATGTTGTAAAGTTACCAAGTTTTTTTGTTTTGCCATGCTTCGAGTTGCTCATTCGACAATTCCCATTCGTACATGGTTTGATCGAGTTGCCTTTTTATTTTTTCGTATTCGTTGTACAAGTTTTGGTCGGCATTATCGGGATTGGCCAATTGCTTATCCATTTCGGCCAATTTGCCCTCTAAATCAGCTATTTTGTTTTCGAGCTCTTCGACTTGCTTTTCGGCTTTTTTAATCTCCTTGTTAATTTCTTTCTGTTCTTCGAAGCTTAGTTCAGTGCTCTTTGTGGTTTTATCTTCCTTTAAAATAGTGCCGTTATTACCGGTTTTTCGTTCGAGCTCTTTAAGCGATTCTATTTTCTTCTTGTTAATAAAATCGTATATGCCTCCCAAGTGTTGAATAATTTTTTTGTCTTTGAATTCATAAACACAATTAACCAAACCATCGAGGAATTCGCGATCGTGCGATACCAATAATATTGTGCCTGTAAAATCGTTTAGTGCTTTTTTCAGTATTTCTTTCGATTGCATATCGAGGTGGTTGGTAGGTTCGTCCATTACCAAAAAGTTTACCTCCTCGAGCATTAGCCTTACCATTGCCAGCCTTGTGCGTTCGCCTCCCGAAAGTACTTTTACTTTTTTATCTACCTCTTCGCCTGAGAACATGAATGCGCCAAGAATATCGCGAATTTTTGTGCGTACGTCGCCAACTGCTACCTTGTCGATTGTTTCAAGAATGGTGAGTTCGCCATCGAGCAAATCGGCCTGGTTTTGGGCAAAGTATCCAATTTTAACGTTATGGCCAATTTTCATTTTTCCACTGTGCTCCAGTTGATTCATGATAACTCGGGCCAGAGTGGTTTTGCCTTCTCCGTTTTTACCAACAAAGGCAATTTTTTCGCCTTGCTCGATATATAAATCAATGTTTTGCAAAACTTCGAGTTGCCCGTAGTTTTTGCCTACACCTTTGGCTTCGACAACAATTTTACCCGAGCGGGGTGCCGGTGGAAATTTTATGTTCAGGCGTTTGTGGTCTTCTTCATCAACTTCAATAATATCGATTTTTTCGAGTTGTTTAATGCGCGATTGAACTTGCACAGCTTTTGTGGCTTTGTACCTGAATCGTTCTATAAAATCTTCGGTATCCTGAATCATTTTTTGTTGATTGCGGAAAGCGGCCAGTTGTTGTTCGCGACGCTCAGTTCTCAGTTCAACATATTTCGAATAGTTGGCTTTGTAATCGTAAATTCGGCCCAGTGATATTTCAATTGTACGATTGGTTACGTTGTCGAGAAAAGCCCTGTCGTGCGAAACCAATACAATGGCATCACTGTAGTTTTTTAGAAAATCTTCGAGCCATTGAATCGATTCAATATCGAGGTGGTTGGTTGGCTCATCGAGCAGAAAAATATGTGGTTTTTGTAACAGCAATTTGGCCAATTCGATGCGCATGCGCCAGCCTCCGCTGAACTCACTTGTTTGGCGGGTAAAATCGTTACGATTAAAGCCCAACCCGATTAGGGTTTGTTCTATGTTGGCATGAAAGCTATGTCCTCCCAATAAGTTGAATCGGTCGGTAAGGTCGGTTGAACGCTGTATGAGCTGGTGGTATTCTTCTGAGTCGTAATCGGTTCGGGTGGCCAGTTCAATGTTGAGCTTTTCGATCTTTTTTTCCATGTTGAGCAGTTCGCTAAAAGCAGTTTGGGCTTCGTCGAAAACAGTGCGGGAATCTTTTAATATCATGGTTTGCGGCAAATATCCAACAATTGCATCTTTGGGTGTGATAATATTCCCCTCGGAAGGCTGTTGATGTCCGGCCATCATTTTTAACAATGTGGT
>ERZ795048.1126-NODE-1126-length-25307-cov-6.318430_pt1 | contig 25307 bp, 26 predicted proteins | sample MGYA00375132_ERZ795048 | MGnify/ENA primary metagenome ERZ795048 (study PRJEB30177, sample SAMN05720225) | activated sludge metagenome | isolation source: Anaerobic digester | place: Hong Kong | collected 2014-12-17 ... | reverse complement strand
TTTTGGAATTCGTCAACGTAGGAGTCCATGCGGCCGGCAGTGGTTGGTCCGAAGCTCCCCGATGCCATTCCTTTAGGGGTTTTGGCAGGGCCGGCATAATAAACCGGATGTTTTTTGAAGTATTCGGGCATTGGTTTTCCTTCGTCGATCATTTTTTTGATTTGCGCGTGTGCAATGTCGCGTGCTACTATAAGCGTGCCTTTTAAGTTGAGGCGTGTCTTTACCGGATATTTCGAAAGTTCGGCCAATACTTCGTCCATTGGGCGGTCGAGGTCAATTTCAACCGGAGCAGCCAATTCGGGAGCACGTTCGGGCAAAAAGCGGCGTGGGTTTTTCTCGAGTTCTTCAACAAAAATACCTTCTTTGGTAATTTTTGCTTTAATGTTGCGGTCGGCGCTACAGCTAACGCCAAGGCCAACCGGGCACGAAGCTGCGTGACGTGGCAAGCGAATTACCCTTACGTCGTGTACAAAATATTTACCGCCAAATTGAGCGCCAATGCCACTTTCTTGGCATATTTTCAATACTTTCTCTTCCCATTCGAGGTCGCGGAAAGCTTGGCCGCCTTCGTTGCCTTGGGTAGGTAAGTGGTCGAAATAACCAGCCGATGCCTTTTTAACAGCAGCTAAAGTTGCTTCGGCCGAAGTGCCGCCTACAACCAATGCCAAGTGGTAAGGAGGGCATGCCGATGTTCCAAGGTCTTTAATTTTTTCTTTCACAAACTTGGTTAAAGCTTCATCGGTCAACAAAGCTTTTGTTTGTTGGTAGAGGAATGTTTTGTTGCCAGATCCGCCACCTTTGGTAATGAACAGAAATTCGTATTTGTTACCTTCTTCGGCATAAATGTCGATTTGAGCAGGCAGGTTGGTCCCTGTGTTTTTTTCTTCCATCATGCTGAAAGGCACTACCTGTGAATAGCGAAGGTTGCGGTGCAAATAAGTATCGAAAATACCTTTTGACAGATGCTTGGCATCGTTAACTCCTGTATAAACGTTTTCGCCTTTTTTACCAAGAACGATGGCTGTGCCTGTATCCTGGCAGGTAGGTAGTTCGCCTTCGGCCGATACTACCTGGTTGATTAGCATGGTGTGTGCCACAAAGCGGTCGTTGTCAGTGGCTTCGGGGTCGCTTAAAATATCTTTCACCTTTTGCAAGTGGGTTGGTCTGAGGTAGAACGAAACATCGGCAATAGCTTCGCGAGCCAACAGCTCCAAGCCTTCGGGGGCTACTTTTAGTATTTCCCTTCCGTCAACTTCAATTGTCGAAACATGTTCTTTTGTAAGCAAACGATAAGGTGTGGTGTCTTTTTCTATCGGAAAAGGTTTTTGATAAATAAATTCTGCCATGATATTTATGTTTTATTTATGATTGTTTGTTAATCAGCAAAGTTAAAATGCTATACAAATATAACGATTGAACAATTGAAACTAAAAATTGATGGTTTGAAAAAGCAAAGGTTAATAAGGTGGTAACAAATTGCATTTAATGATGTTCGTTTTTATGTTTTGTTTTTCTTTTGATGTTAAAAAAATAATAACAAATAGATTGCAAAAAAGCTAAAAAACTACCAAAAAGATATATGTTGTGCAAGTATTATTACTTTTGTGTATTATTTTACTTTAGCTAATAAAACCATGTTAATTTTAAACCTTATTGTGTTAACGCTTGCCATTGCTGCGGTAACATTACTTGCTCGTGTATGGAGTAAGCTGAAATCGAAAGAACGTATTTTTTCTGATGAAATGGAGCAAATTAAAGCTGAAAAGCTTGTGTTACAGCTCGAAAGTGAAAAACTTCAAAAGGGATGTTTGCGTTCCGAATTGTTAGCCCGATTGGTTTTGCAAAGTCCAAATGCTATTATGTTGATGGACAAAGGAGGCAATATATTGTCGATAAACGAAGGGTTTACAAATATGTATGGATATACCTACGAGGAGTTTATCCGCGCTTTGGGCAGCAATTACCGCCAAACATCGTTTAGCCCCGATGTTCAACACCGTTTGGATACAGTTGAAGCGACCAAATTGCCTTATCGATATGAAGCACTGAATATTACAAAAAATGGTCGTGAAATATGGACACAAACCGCACTGATGCCTGTTTTAGATGACCAAGGAGAAATTACTCACCTGGTTACAATTGATACTGATATTCACAACCGTGTTACCCAAAGCGACCAGCTTATTGATGAGATGGAGCGATTAAACGAGAAAATTGATAGTTTGGGTAAACAAAACGATAAGCTGAATACCGATTTTGCTTCGCTGTTTGTTGCCATTAATGAGCTCTATCAGTTAATTGAGCAAACCGATAAGATTTTGCGCTTTGTAAAGGGAATTTCAAACGAAACCCGAATATTGGGTTTGAATGCATCGATTGAGGCTGCCAGGGCAGGTGAGCATGGAAGGGGCTTTCAGGTTATTACCAATACCATAATCGATATCTCAGATAAAACCATAAACAGTATTAAAGAAATTAATGCCATACTCGATTCAATAAATGCCAAGCAAAATGAGCTAATTGAGAAGAAGGTTGACTCAGAAACCCGAATGGTAAAATATCACGATTTAGTTGTACAGCTTAAAACCGATGTGTCGGAAATAGAAAGAGCAATTGAGCGCTTCAAAAGTTTGGCATAGGTGGAGAAATTCCAAAATCCAAAATCCAAATCACAAATTTCGAATCCCATCTGCCCCATCATTCTATTAATCCAGAATAAAGTTTTGGTGCTCCGCATCTTTTTCTCAACCTCAATAAAATGTTTCGGTGCTCCGCACCTTTGTTAATTGAGCGTTTTACTAATTGCTACAAATATTTTGGTGCGCTGCACAATTTGCAGTATGATAATTTCACTCACAATTTTGGCCTTATTCTCAGCTTTAAGCGCCATCGACATAAGTAAACCTGAAATCAGAATCGACGCAGAGATCAACGTGGCATAATGTAGTTTAATCTGTGGCTTGTAACTTGTCAAACCTTTAGTTGTGTGGTTTTATGATATGCTTGTTGATGAAAACGAGGGCTGTGAATCCCGGAGGGATTACATGTTTGTAGAAAAAGCAAATGATAAGGGGTTTGACCCCGGCTGGGTCGAATGTTGGTATTGGTTTATGGGTCTCTATAATCCTGCGACCTCGCAGAGGTCGATGATGCTTTACATCTTTTTTTTGTTTTAGATGTTTAAATGCTGCGTTCCTACGGAACTCATCTGGCGAATTGGGCAGCTTAGCCCCCGGATTGAAATCTGGCATTATAAAATTTATCGTTCCTGACGGAACTATGCAGTACCCCCCTCAATCCCCCCAATGACCAAAATCCAAAATCCAATGACCAATAATCAATAATCAATAATCAATGAACAATAACCAATACTCCAATGACCAATAACCATTCCATTATTCCAATATTCCAATAATCCCAGCACGCCAACATCCCCATTTCCCCAATATTCCACCATTCCATTATTCCTTCTAAAAATATTCTTACTGCCAAGCTGTCATTCCTTTTTCAATGGATTGCTTTTTGTTGTAAATGCAACGTTAATCGACAAAAACTTACAGCTTATCGATTTGTAAGGTACTAATGGCTTAGGTTTTTGTTTACTTTATTCCGGTTTTAAAAATTAATAAAAATGAAGAAATCAGTAATAGTTTTATTAGTAGTTGGCGCAATTGCATTATTGCTTTTTGGTAGCGTGCGCAAATCGTACAACAACATGGTGATGATGGAAGAAGGTGTAACCGCCCAGTGGTCGCAGGTTGAAAACGTTTACCAGCGCAGGGCCGACCTTATTCCCAATTTGGTAAATACAGTTAAAGGCTATGCATCGCACGAGCGCGAAACCCTCGAAGGGGTGATCAATGCAAGGGCAAAGGCAACACAGGTTACTATCGATCCGTCGAACTTAGATGCTGCAGCATTGCAAAATTTTCAGGAAGCACAATCAGGGCTTAGTTCAGCTTTGAGCCGTTTAATGGTGGTGATGGAGCAATATCCCGATTTAAAAGCCAACCAAAATTTTCGCGATTTGCAGGCACAGCTCGAAGGTACCGAAAATCGCATAACTGTTGAACGAATGAAATTCAACGAAACAGCCCAGCAGTTCAATGTTTACATCCGCAAGTTTCCGCAGAATATTATGGCCAATATGTTTGGTTTCGAAAAGAAAGCGTATTTCGAAGCTCAAAGTGGTGCCGAACGTGCTCCCGAAGTTCAATTTTAAAAGATAATTACATGACGATACCTTCAAAATTTTTTAACGAAGAAGAAAAGAAACAAATTGCCGAAGCTATTCAGACTGCCGAGTTGAACACTTCGGGAGAAATAAGGTTGCATGTTGAAAGTAAGTGTGCAGATAATGAGCTCGATAGGGCTGCTTACTGGTTTGCTGAATTGAAAATGCACAAAACCGAACAACGTAACGGTGTGCTTTTTTATTTGGCCATCGACGATAAGAAACTTGCTATTTTAGGCGATATTGGTATTAATGCTAAGGTCGAAAATGGTTTCTGGGATGCAACCCGCGACCTGATTATCGGTTTTTTCAAAGAAGGAAAGTATGCTATGGGGCTCACTACCGGTATTATTCAGGCCGGTCTGCAGCTTCAAAAACATTTCCCATATCAAACCGACGATGTGAATGAGCTTGCCGACGAAATTTCTTATGGAAAATAGAATACAATGAGAAAACTATTATTAATTATAGCATCATTATTGGCCGCTATTTTTGTTGTGGCCAACGATTTACCACAAAGGCCAGAGCCGCCTGTTTTGGTAAACGACTTTGCCAATGTGCTCAGTCGAGATCAACGAGCTGCTCTTGAACGTAAACTGGTTGATTATTTTGCTGCCACATCGACACAAATTGCGGTGGTTACCGTCAACTCCCTTTCCGATTATCAGATATCCGATTATGCTTTTCGTTTGGGTGAAAAATGGGGTGTTGGCGGAGCTAAATATAACAACGGTATTTTAATGGTGGTAAAGCCCAAAACATCAACATCGAAAGGTGAAGCTTTTATTGCTGTTGGGTACGGGCTCGAAGGAGCAGTACCCGATGCTACGGCTAATCAAGTGGTCGAAAATGAGTTGATACCTCGGTTTAAAAATAACGATATGTATGGCGGTATCGACAGGGGAACCTCTGTGCTGATTGATTTAACCAAAGGAGAATACAACTACCAGCAATATGCAAAACATGTCGAAGGGCAAGGTGGTTTTAGTCCCTTTTTGATTTTCTTACTCATCTTTGTGGTTTTCCCAATATTATTTGGCCGTAGGCGCAAGTCGTTTTATTCGGCCGGTGGACGTAGTAGTTTGCCGTTTTGGCTGGCCATGGGGATGTTGGGTGGTTCACGTCGAGGTAATTCAGGCTTGTTCAACGATTTTAGCAGTGGATCGGGCTCGTTTGGCGGAGGCAGCAGCTTTGGCAGTTTTGGTGGCTTTGGCGGAGGTAGCTTTGGCGGCGGTGGTGCCGGCGGTAGCTGGTAATTTCCTTTGTTAAAGGAATCGTTTTATAACTTGCTCGTCGGGAACCATACATTGCTCTTTTTTTCCAAATAATCTGTACCGATATTTGGCTATTAAGTTGTAAATCGGGTTCCTTATCCATTGAGGTAGATAAATCAAGAAATATAGGTGCCTGAAATAGTTCAGTTTGCGGGCAATCATCAGTGCTGCGTCCGATTGCTGATAAAGTTTTCCGTTTTCGATAAGCAAAACCGAATCGCTTATTTTTTCGTTGGAAAAATCTTCAAGGATGCTTTTAGCTGCGTTGCTTTGAAGTGCTGCAAAACGAAAGTTTCTGTCACGTTCGTATTTTAAAATTAATTGAACCGAAGCATTGCATAAGTTACATACACCATCGAACAGGATAACAGGTTCGTTTTCCATTTTACTTGTTATTTGAAAAATCGTTCTCAAGTCCCTCGCACAGCCAGTTGGCCAAGGCTTGCCGGTTATCGTCAATAATAATTCGCCTTAAGTCGCGCTCGTGGTTAATGTTGCCCAGTTCGATAAAAGTGGCAACAGGCCACGAATACTTTAATAAGTATAAGTTCCGATCCGAAACTGTGCCGTGATAACCTCTTCCGGGTTGGTGTTGGCGATATTTGCGGTCGAATGTGTTGCGTAGGTTGGTAGCCAGTTTTTTCCCCTTGTCGCTACGTTTGTCGTAATAAAAAAATACATCAATGTTTTCGCCCTTACTGCGCGAATCAACATGCACAACAATTAATCGTTGGTATTTGCCTTTGTTATGTTTGTACAATGAATTAACAGCCTGGGTGCGTTGCTTTAAACGTGCGTTTTGATTAATTGGAATTGTGCGGTTGGGGTAGCAAACCTCGTCTTTGTCGGCAGGCAGGTGCCAACCATCGCGTATGCCATCGTTATTGTCGCGCGTTATCATGTAAACTGTTGCTCCTTTAGCCAAAAGGTTTCGTGCTAACCGAAGCGTAATGTCGTAAGCATATTCATCTTCGCAAAGGGTTTTGCCGTTGTATTTGGCAACAGCTCCCGGATCGGGGCCGCCATGTCCCGAAACCAAATAATAAACAGCACCGTTCAATTCGTTGCTTTCAATAACAACATCCTGGTATTTGTCGCCAAATATTTCAAAACGTTTAATTGCCTTTCCGCTATTGTTGTTGTCGTTTTCGTTTTTTTGTGCTGGCGCCGTGCTTTTGTTTTCAATAATAGGAAGTTTGTATTTGTACCCACTTTTGAGTTCTTTGCTACCTTTTAATGTTGATTTATTTAGTTCTATAAATTCATCGACATAGGAGGCGGGAATATTGTTATCGCGCAGTACTTTGTATATTCCATCGCCTTTTTTTGCAACAATTGTTTTGTGCTCCTGGGCCTGTGCAAACTGAATATGGAAAATAAAAAATCCAATTAATATGATGAACTGAATGTTTGATTTTTTTATAAATGAAGCGATATTTCTAAAAGCATTTTCGGGCATAAATTAAAAAACTTAATTTTACACTCATTATACAATTTGAACGTTTATAAATAAAATGACGATATTTAAAATTTGCCATTTTATATTATAAGAAATGTTGAACAGTTTAAGCGCTTAAATGTTTTTAAGCATAACGTTCAGCCAAAATAAGATAATTTCTTTTCAAAAAAAGAATAATTAAACGTGAAGTAATGAACATTCGACTGTTAATAGCTGGCTTTTTGATTTTTTTCCTGTTTTCGTGCCGTACAATAAGCGAAACTACGAGCTATGGTTACAAAAACATGTCAATCAACATTAATACCGATTCGATAACCGACGAAGCTTTTAATCAAATTTTGGCTCCATACAAAATCGAAGTGGATCAAAAAATGTCGAGGATAATTGGTTATACCGAACAGGGTTTGACGAGCTACCGGCCCGAAAGTCCGCTTAGCAATTTTTTGAGCAATTTAATTCTCGATGTGGGCAACGCTTACTGTAAGCAACATGCCCCTGAGGTTCAGGTGCAATTCTCGTTATTTAATCATGGAGGAATAAGGGCTTCGTTGCCGCAGGGCGAAATTAAAATATTGAACGCCTACCAAATTATGCCCTTCGAAAATCAATTGGTAATACTTCAACTTACAGGTAAACAGGTGATTGATTTGGCCGATTATATTACAACACGAAAAGGTGAAGGAGTGGCCGGCATTACTTTTGGTATGCTCAACAGTAAAGCAATTGATATTAAAATTGAAGGTTTGCAGGTTGATGTAAATAAAAAATATTGGATGATTACAAGCGATTATATAGCTAATGGCGGCGATGGGATGAAGGTGTTAACCTGGGCCGAGAAACGTATCGATACCGGCTATTTGTTGCGCGATGCAATTATCGATTATATTGAAGATTTAAACAATAAAGGTTTAAAAGTGAATGCCAAAGCCGATGGGAGGATTTATTATGTCGAGTAGAAGAATGTTTATCAGGAATATGGCAGCTGCCGGTGCCGGTTTGTTTTTTTTACCCTCACTGGCTTCTAATGGTTTCGATAAAATAACCATAATGCATACCAACGATTTGCATTGCCATTTTGAACCTTTCCCCGATAACGACCCTAAATATCCGGGTAGGGGAGGCATGAACCGGATTTCGGCTTACATTAAGAAAATGCGCACTTTCGATCCCGATTTGCTTTTGCTCGATAGTGGCGACTTTTCGCAAGGCACACCGTATTACAATTTCTTCAAAGGCGAAGTGGTGCTTAAGTTGATGTCGGAAATGGGTTACAACGCTTCTACAATTGGTAATCACGAGTTCGACAGTGGCCTCGAAAGTTTCCGTAATGTGATGCAGTATGCTAATTTTCCGCTTATATCGTCGAATTACGATTTTTCGAAAACCCCACTGGCAGGTGCCATAAAGAAATACTTGGTTGTTGAGCGAAAAGGCATACGTATTGGTATTTATGCGCTTGGTATAGAGTTGCAGGGCTTGGTTGGTAAAAGCTTGGCAGGTAATACGCAATATCTTAATCCGCTCGAAATTGCTGTCGAAACTGAAGAACTGTTAAGGAACGACGAAAAGTGCGACATGATTATTTGTTTGTCGCATTTAGGTTTTAAATACGACAACCCTAAAGTAAGCGACATTGTACTTGCCAAAAATACCCGCTATACCGATTTAATTTTGGGGGGCCATACACATACTTTTCTCGAAGCTCCTTACGAAGAGCTGAACAAAGCCAAAATGCCTGTAGTAATTAATCAGGTGGGATGGGCGGCCCTTATGTTGGGCCAACTTGAGTTTTATTTCGAAAAGCAAAAGAAAACGCATGTTGAAATGAATAACAATAGGAAAATTTAAACATGAATTGGAAATTGCCGGCATTGTCGGTTTTGTCGGGCTTGCTTTTAGCTTTACCCTGGTTGGGCGTTTCGGGCTTATTACTTTTGGTGGCTTTTATTCCCTTGTTCTACATTAACAATTACTTTGCTGAGCGTAAAAATGCTTATGTGCCAATTGTTTTTTGGGGCCATGCTTTTTTGGCTATGTTGGTTTGGAACCTTGCCACTACATGGTGGATTGGACATGCAACATTAGCCGGAGCCATATTTGCGGTGTTTGCCAATTCGTTATTGATGTCGTTGGTTTGGCTATTGATGCATTATGCCTCGCGTTACAAAAAAGAAGGTTTTGCCGGTTTGATATTTATATTTGCGTGGCTTTCGTTCGAAAAAATGCATTTTCATTGGGAGCTGGCATGGCCATGGCTTACACTCGGCAACGGTTTTGCAAATAACGTAAAGCTTATTCAGTGGTACGAGTTTACAGGTGTTTTAGGCGGTTCGTTATGGGTGTTGATCTCGAATTATTTGTTATGGAACGTGCTTAAAAAATGGTGTTTGCACAAGAAATGCATTTCGCCGTTTCAAATTACAATTGTTGCTGCATTTTTGTTTCTGCCTATGGCATTTTCGTTGTTCATTTACAAAAACTACGACGAAGAAAGTGATCCTGTAAATATTGTGCTATTGCAACCAAACATCGATCCTTATTCCGATAAATTTGATGGCATGCCAATTTGGCAACAACACAATAAGCTGATTGCTCTGGCTCAAAATTATACCCACCAGCAAGTCGATTTGTTTGTTGCCCCCGAAACAGCCTTGCATAACATTTGGCAAAACAAGGTTTATGATGAAGATATTGTGAACCAAATTTGGGGGTTCTTGGATAAAAAACATCCCGAAGCAGCGTTTATTACCGGTGCCATGACCTATCGTTTGTATGAAGACGAAAATATGGCAACACCAACCGCCCGAAGGCTTAAAAACGGAACAGAAATGTACGATGCTTTTAACTCGGCTTTGTATCTAAATTCGAATCGCGAGGTTGCATTTTACCATAAATCGATGCTGGTATCAGGGGTCGAAAAAATGCCGTTTAAACGTTATTTGCGTTTTCTTGAAAAATTTGTTGTCGATTTGGGTGGTACAACAGGTACTTTGGCAACTCAAAACGAAGCCGTGGTATTTAAGCATAATAATACAACTATTGGTGTGCCCATTTGTTATGAATCGGTTTTTGGCACGTATAACCGACAATTTGTATTGAAAGGAGCCGAAATGTTGGCTGTAATTACCAACGATGGATGGTGGCGCAACACCCCCGGTTATCGTCAGCATTTATCCTTTTCACGAATTCAGGCCATACAGTTCAGGCGTTCGGTAGTTCGCTCGGCAAATACAGGTATTAGTGCTTTTATTAACCAAAAGGGAGATGTTCAGGAGCAAACGCCTTGGTGGGTCGAAACAAGTATATTTGGAAAAGTGAACCGTAACAAAAAACTGACTTTTTATGCCCGGCAAGGCGATTACATTGCCCGTGGCAGCATTTTTATGTTTTTGTTGATGTTGTTGGCTTTAGTGGTTGGTGCAGTGAGAAAATAAAAAAACCGCATTACCCCGATTGAATAAAACCCCGAATTTACAGGATTTGAGTGCCTAGTTAATCTGACTTCCACCGGTAGTAAAACTACTCATCCCGAATAAATCGGAACTACAAGGCCTGCCATTATAACCAAAAGCTTTCTCGTTTTAAGTAGACTGTTGAGTTTACCAAGTTCAGGAAAGTAATGCGGTTCAACATTATTTGTTTTCTAAGAACGTCTGTTTTGTATCTCAAATTTATATACGAACATTCAAAAAAGCAAGCTTTACGGGCTATTTGACAATTTTTATTTTGTTTTTATTGATTAATTACGACATGTTCAATCCGTTATGAAGAAAGTTTTTTTGAACATTTTACAGAATACTTCAATTGTGGCTTTTTATGTTTTATGTGCTGATGTTCAGTTGATTGTAAAAACAAATTGCTTTTTTCGCGATTTTTTTGCGAATTATTTTGCAAAAGAGACGAAACGATATATATTTGCACGCACATTTGACAAAGCACGTTGGATGTACAAAGTTCTAACGAAAGTTAATTTTTACAAGTAGGAGATTTGGTCTCGTGCCTGACTGGAGAGGTGGGTGAGTGGCTGAAACCACCAGTTTGCTAAACTGACGTACGGGTAACCGTACCGGGGGTTCGAATCCCCCTCTCTCCGCACTTGACATTTTTTCGGGGTATAGCACAGTCCGGTAGTGTACCTGGTTTGGGACCAGGGGGTCCCAGGTTCGAATCCTGGTGCCCCGACAAATTCAAAAAGGAATCAGAGAAATCTGGTTCCTTTTTTTGATATGTAGAATTTGTATTGATCAGGTAGCGTATCTTATTTCTCCAAACAGTGCCCCTGTTAAAGGTTTAAAATATACCATTTTTGTATCGATTTGCTAAAAAATGCTTTTTGAATCATTTATCTTCCAGAAAAGGTGAAGCTATACTGATGTGAACCAAAGTTCTTGAACTAAAGTTTTGGTGCGAATTTACTCCGTAAAAACAAAACCCCCTGATTATTAAATAATCAGGGGGTTTTCAGTACCCGGGGCGGGAATCGAACCCGCACTTCATTGCTGAAACTGGATTTTGAATCCAGCGCGTCTACCAATTCCGCCACCCGGGCGTTTTTGTGAATCGGTGTGCAAATATAAAACTTTTTTTTAATCGCAAGAAAAAAAAATCAACTTTCAAAAACCTCAATTTGCATATTGCAGATTATCAGTAAATAAAAAGTAAAAAAATGTTTGATTGTTTTTTCTCTTAAAACCAAAAAGCCCATAAATGTTGGGTTAGCTAATTTTTGGTGTATTTGCTTCTTTATTTAAAGCACGAAAAATAAACCATACAATTAATGACAAAATAAATAGCATAAAGCCATACATTGGTACAATCATCGTAACTTTAAAACCGCCTGCCATTAAGCCTAATGATACATCCCCGGCAGTTTCGATGGCATCTAATGCTGCCATAATGCCCACTGCCTGCCCTAAAAGCCCAATTAAGAATGCCAAGCTTCCAAAAAAGAGAATAGCTTCGGTTAACTTTTTAGCATTTCTTATTTGCTTACGAAAGAAATTTGTAATTAAAATAATAACAAGCGTCAAGTTAACAGCATACAGCACATAAACAGGAAGCATGAATGAAACTCCCCCTTCAATTAAATGTTTAAACATAATGGTAAATTTTTAGTTAATAATAACCAAAAATGAAGCGTTTGAAGGTAAGTAAAAAATTAATTCGGTCAACAACATGTATTCAACCCTAAAAAACACATTGCTTATTGTATTTATACAAAATGTCGTTAAGGGGTGTAAAGTGTGCATTTGCCGAAAAAAATTCTTTGGTCGTGCATTTATACATAAATGCCAATATCTTTGGTGTATCAATGAAGGTCAAAATAAAAAATAGTCAATTGCCTGCAATCTTAAAGTGGTTTTTGCAACTTTTTTACTGGTTGTTTGCCGCTCTTGTGCTGTTTTTGGTTTTTAGTAATAAACAAAACGATATGAGCATTCGATTGATGGTTGTTGCAATTTTAACCACCATGAGTTTTTTGCTTACCCAACTAATTAACCGTTATTTCATACCCAAATTTTATTTCGAAGGTCGTTTATTCCTGTTTTTTTACCAACTAGTGTTTACTTTTATCGCTTCAGTCTGGTTTAATGCTATATGCATTATGCTGTTGCTTCTGTATATGGCTAGCAATACACTTCATGGTTCCTTGCCCAATAAAACCGATCTGATATTGATGTTATCGGGCAGTTATATTATCATTCTTTTTGCTACTATCGTTCACTTTGTACAGGAATCGTACCGCCGGACTATTGAGCGCGACCGCATAAGCAGATTGAAAACCGAAACCGAATTAAGGTTAAACGAGGCCAGGTTGCAACTGTTGCAAGGTCAGCTACATCCGCATTTTCTGTTCAATATGCTGAACAATTTATATGGTTTGTGGATCGAAAAATCGGACACTACACCCGATGTTATCCTGAAACTTTCGGCATTGCTCGATTATATGCTTTATAAGTGCAACACAGACAGAGTGCCCCTAAACGAGGAGATATGGTTTATACGTAATTATATAGAATTGGAAACCATTAGGCACGACAAACGGCTTAAGCTCGATATCGACTTGCCCGATCAAGCTGAAAATATACTCATAAGCCCTTTGTTGTTGTTTTCGTTTGTTGAAAATGCCTTTAAGCATGGCGCCAATAAAACTTCGGGCGAAAGCTGGATAAGAATTCGCTTGTCATACATCGAAGGAATGCTTCAGTTCAATGTTAAGAACAGCTTTGATGCGGTGGTTAATCCTTCTGAAAAGAAAGGCATTGGCCTAAAAAATGTAAAAGAACGACTGAATCTGCTATATCTTGAGAAACACAGACTCGCTATCGACAAAGCGAATGGAGTTTTCAGTGTTGACCTAAGTATCGAAATTGAATAGAATATGGAGAAGAAAGCAACATACACCTGTATCATCATCGACGACGAACCGATTGCTATACGCGTGATTCAATCGTATCTCGACAAACTCGATGGATTTGTTGTGGTAGGAGCATTTACCAATGCCCTCGATGCCTTGAAAATCTTTCATGCCCAAGCCGTAGATTTGCTTTTCCTCGATATTCAAATGCCGGGCATAAACGGTATGGAGTTTTTTCGGACCATCAACCACCCGCCTAAAGTGATTTTTACTACTGCCTTTCGAAATTATGCTGCCGACGCTTTCGATCTCGATGCACTGGATTACCTTGTTAAGCCCATTCCATTTGACCGTTTTCTGAAAGCCATCAACAAATTTCTCGATCAAAAAGCAGCCGAATCGATTCAGGAGCATAAAGCCGAAAACAATGAATTCATTATTGTAAAGTCGGACAAAAAGAACCATAAGCTTAAAATCGCTGATATTCTTTACATTGAAAGCTTAGACGATTACATCAAAATCCATCTTCAAAATAAATCGTTGGTTTGCTACCTGCGTTTAAATGCCATTGAAGAGCAACTCAATAACACCCTTTTTACAAGAATTCACCGTTCGTTTATTGTAAACATTAGGCATGTTTCGGCGTTTTCGCATTATCAGGTCGAGATTGCAGGAAAACGAATTCCTGTTGGAAGGAAGTTTAAGGATGAAACGATAAAAAGGCTTAACGAAGTTGGAGATAAAACTTGATTTTATGGAAATTTGGAGTTCAATTCCACATTTGCATAATTTTCGACCAAACCATTATCTTTGACATCAACAGATTCAAATAGAAATTATGCGCGCACTCATACAACGTGTTTCTCAAGCTTCGGTAACTGTCGAAGCAAAAATTACCGCCAGCATTGATCAAGGCTTACTGGTTTTATTGGGCATTGAAGATGCCGATACCGACGAAGACATCCAGTGGCTTTCGAAAAAAATTGTACAATTGCGAATTTTTAACGATGCCAACGGGGTAATGAACCTCGATGTTACAAACGTAGGTGGCGAAATCATTGTGGTGAGCCAGTTTACCTTACATGCCATGACCAAAAAAGGCAACCGCCCCTCGTACATCAAAGCCTCGAAACCCGACTTTGCCATACCCATGTACGAAAAGTTTTGCCAGCAATTATCGGCCGATTTGGGCAAGCCAATTGGCACCGGTGTGTTTGGTGCCCACATGGACGTATCACTCGTAAACGATGGTCCGGTAACTATTTGGATAGATACAAAGTGTAAGGAATAATTTCATAAATTTGCTTCTATGAATGTAGATAAAACTAAAATAGAATTGTTTAGGATGATTGATGCTATGCCAGCCCCGATGATTGAAGATTTATATAATAAGCTCAAAGAAAGTGGCACAGTAGTGGCAGAACCCATGCTAGAATGGCAGAGACTAGATATTGAGCAGGGAATCAAAGATTTAAATGAAGGAAGAAAAATGGATTTTGATGATTTCATTTCGAACCTTTAGCCATGAACGAAAATTACCATGTTTCTATATCGCAACGTGCACAGGATAATCTAATTAACATCCTATTTTATCTTGAAGTAAATTGGTCAGACAGAGTTAAAACTGAATTTTCAAAACGATTGATAAAATTGATACGCTTCATCAGTGAAAATCCATACCTTTTTCCAATTTCTGAATTTGGGCAGGATGTTCGAAGATGTATGATTACCAAGCATAATGCTGTATATTATCGAATTAAAGCCAATGAAATTGAAATCATAACCATTCATGATGTAAGGCAAAATCCTGATAACTTTCAAATTTAACAATGAGCGAGATTACCATTAAACAAGCCCAATCGGAAGTTGACCAATGGATACGCACCATTGGCGTACGATATTTCAGCGAACTTACCAACATGGCCATCCTCACCGAGGAGGTGGGCGAACTGGCCCGCATTATGGCCCGCAAGTACGGCGACCAATCGTTCAAACCCGGCGAAAACCCCGACTCCCTTGCCGACGAAATGGCCGATGTGCTTTGGGTGCTCATTTGCCTGGCCAACCAAACAGGTGTCGATCTGGAAGAAGCTTTCCGAAAAAACATCGAAAAGAAAACATTACGCGACAAAGAAAGACATGCTTCGAATGAGAAGTTGAAGGATGAATCTGTTAAAAAGTGATTATTGCAAGCTTGTTTTCAATGCTTTGTTTTTGTAGTTTTATTCTTCCAAAAAAAATCGCGATGGAACTTGACGTGATCATGAACAAGATTTTTGAAATACGCGGGCAAAGAGTGATGCTCGACTTTCATTTGGCCGAACTTTACGAAGTAGAAACCAAAGTGCTTAAACAAGCTGTGCGTAGGAATATCGATCGTTTTCCAAAAGATTTCATGTTTGAAATTAGCTTGGATGAGTACTCAAATTTAAGGTCACAATTTGTGACCTTAAACTGGAAATCAATTAAATACGCTCCATTTGTTTTCACTGAGCAAGGTGTTGCTATGCTTTCGAGTGTTTTGAAAAGCGACACCGCCATTAAGGTCAACATTGAAATAATGCGGGCATTTGTTTCAATTAGAAGAATGGCTTTGAATTATTCTGATTTGGTTTCGCGCATCGATTCGTTAGAAGAAAAATTCGATGACCAATTTACCGAAGTTTTTCAAGCTCTGCGTTACCTTATTGAGCCGCCCCAAAAACCACGAAGAAAGATAGGATACATTACTGACTAAAAAAGATTTAAGTGATATGACAACAGAACAATTAAATTTCGACCACGCACAATTAGAAAGTGATTTAAATACCATAATCACCAATGCGAAAACAATTTACAACAACGATGAAAACAAAAAGCTGGCCTTTTCGTTGATCGATCTTACCACCTTAAACTCAACCGATACCGAGGACAGTGTGAAGGCTTTCACCCAAAAAGTGAACGATTTTCCGGCTAGCTTCCCCGATATGCCCAATGTGGCGGCCATTTGTGTATATCCGAATATGGTTAAGGCCGTTGAGGAAACGCTGCAATACCCCGAGGTGAATATCGCATCGGTATCGGGTGGCTTTCCATCTTCAATGACATTTACCAAAGTGAAGGTAGAAGAAACCAAGCTGGCGCTGAAAGCCGGTGCCGACGAGATTGACATAGTGCTGGCATTAAGTCATTTTTTGGCTGGTAACTTTCAAGCAGCCCACGACGATATTTTTGCCATTAAAGCAGCAATGGCCGATGCCCACTTGAAAGTGATTCTTGAAACCGGTGCGCTCGAAACTCCCGAAAACATTTGGAAAGCTTCTATGTTGGCTATCAATGCCGGCGCCGATTTTATCAAAACATCGACCGGGAAAATGAGCCCTGCGGCGACTCCAATGGCTGCTTATGTTATGTGTTTGGCCATTGCTTTTCATTTTGAAGAAACAGGTGAAAAAATTGGCTTCAAACCTGCTGGTGGCATTGTTACCTCCGAAGATGCTTTGATTTACCTTGCCATTGTAAAAGAAGTGTTGGGCGACGAATGGCTTAATCCTCAGTTGTTCCGATTGGGTGCCAGTAGGTTGGCCAATAACCTTTTGAGCGATATTTATGGTAAAACCGTAAAATTCTTTTAATGCTTATTGTTCGATCTTTATCAACTGAACCTGCCTTTAATTTGGCTGCCGAAGAATATTTGTTCAGGAATTTTAGCGACGATGTTTTTTTCTTGTACATCAATTCACCGGCTGTTGTGGTTGGAAAGCACCAAAATGCCATGGCCGAAATAAATCCTTGGTTTGTAAATGAAAACAAGGTTCAGGTGATTCGTCGTTTATCGGGTGGTGGTGCGGTGTATCACGATTTGGGCAACCTCAATTTCTCGTTCCACCAAACGGTGGCCGATACGGCAATGGTCTCGTTCAAAAAGTTCAATCAACCAATTGTTGAGGTGCTTGCTCAAATGGGGATCGATGCCGAAATTGGCAAGCGAAACGATATTTTTGTAGATGGGTACAAGGTTTCGGGGCATGCCGAGCACGTTTTTCGTAACCGTGTAATGAGTCATGGTACCCTGCTTTTTAATGCCGACAGAAAGTCTTTGTCGTTGGCTATCAAAAACCCGTCGTTCGAAAATTTTAAGGGAAAGGCCATTCAATCAGTACGCAGTAAAGTGGCCAATATTGTTGATTTTTTGCAAGTGCCTGTTTCCATCGATCAATTTATATCAAAAATTGAGAGTCACATGTTCGGCACTGTAATCAATTCAAAAAAATATAGTTTTACTGAAAACGATGTTCGCGAAATTGAGAATTTGAGCGCTGAAAAATACAGTACATGGAACTGGAACTTTGGGTATTCGCCAAATTACCGCTTCGAAAAAAGTACAAGTACAAAATTTGGTAAAGTTGATGTTGTGCTTAGTGTTGAAAAAGGAATTATTGTTGATTGTTCAATTTTATTGAATGGCGTGCAAACCTACGAAACCATAACTATACAACAACTGCTTTTGCAGTGCCCTTATAATATTGAACAGATAAGTGTAAAATACCTCAAGCTCGAAGATAAAATTTTCGAGCTTGAGGTATTCCTTTCGTGTATTTTTTAGTGTTGCTTAATTCTTTGTTGTGAAAAAAAACTTTTGACTATAAGGAATCCCATCGGGCGAAAGGGCATCAACCTGAATTACAAAATCGGTTTGTAAGTCATTCAGTATAACATTGCGTTCAATTTTGCCTTCAGCGTTGGGTTGTACATTGGTTTCCCAGAAAATTGTCGATTGGTATTTGAAAATTTCTTCAGGCATCGAGTTGATATCTAAATTTTCAATTTCAGGCTCTTCGGGAGTGTCATTATCGGCTCCCAAACGGCTTTTAAAACTGCTGCCCCTGGTGCTTATTTCAATAATACCTACAGTGTTGAACGCTGTGTATTGCTGTATGTCAACAGGGTTGGTACTAACGTTGATGGAGACTACATCGTAAGGGTTTATTTGAGTAAGTACCGTCATGCTGGTTCCCATCTTTTGACCATCAACAACTATCAAAGCGCCATCTTGTGCCAAAAATGAATTATGCCCGCCTGAAAAAATAATTTTGTCGCCCGAAATGGTAAAAGGTTTAATCATGCGAACAACATCGATAATTGATGTGCCCGATTGCAGCATTTTAACGGTGTTTGAAACCTCGGCAGGTTTGCGGTCTTTGGTTTCGCTGCCGGCCAGTTTAAGTAAATGTTCGTTAGTATTGAAGTATTCTCGTATGTTTTTGTTTGAGTATGGTTTGAAGTTTTTGAAGGAAGTGAATAAAAGCATTTCTTCGAGCGACTCGTACAAGCTTCGGTGCAAGTGAACGCTGTAATTCTTTTTCCCATTTTCGCTAACTGCTTTTACAATTATATCGTTGTTTTTGGCAAGATCGTAAAAATAGAATTGTCCGTTACTGTCCGATCGGGTAGTTGCCAAAGCAGGGTTGTTGGGGTGAACCACCATTACCATTGCATTGGGTATGCGTTGTCCATCCTTGTCGGTTACATAGCCGCTCAAACAGTTTGAGTTTTGCTTAGGTGCGTAATCAATGTTATTTATTACATCTTGCACCGAGTAGTGCCGGTATTTGTTGGCAATCATTTCGGTGTTGGTTATGTAATGTTCGAGCATGTTTTTGGGCGCGGGTGTCGAAAGCGGAAACTCAAGTAAGTTGTACGAGAGCGATTCGTTTTTTTCGAACAGGTTGTTTGCATCGGTTATTTTAATGTCGTAAGTACCATTGCCAAATTGATTAATAATACTGTTCAGGTCGATATTTATATTGATTTCTTTTGATGCATTATCGGGGTTTACGCTTATTGGTATGTCAAAATCGAGGTCTTTATTTGGATAGTTGTAATACAAGCGTTCCGAAAGAACTTGTGCGTTTTGATCTACAACAATAAAATTGACTGTTCCTAAAGGCAATTCGTTGGTGGTAATCATAAAGCTGTTTCGTTGTTCGGCTTTAAAATCGATGGCAAGTTTAACTTTCCCTTTGGCCAATGCAACAAGGTTTAAATTTTTTCCGATATTATCGCCGGTGTTTAAAATTGCCACCCTTATTGCATTTTCTTCGGTGCGGATAATGGTAAAGGCAGTGCCGTTGCTAACGGGTTTGGGCAATTCAAATTGTTGTCCCTTGCCATATTCGCTATTAATTTTGAAAATGTAGTCGTGATCGGGCAGTGGAACCAAGCTCAATATACCAATTCCGGTTTTGAGTGCTTTTCCCATGCCGGCGGGACTTCCATTTTCATCGTACACTTCGCCCGAAACTTCAACAGGTGCGCCAAACGGGTCGGTTGCCCTGTAAATAATACGTTGGTTGTTGTTTAGTAGCAGGTTGTTGCCTTCAACATAAAACGAAACGTTTATTTGATCTTTTGTGGTTCGAACGGGTATTTTTTGGCAAAACCCGTTTTTCCCTGCCGACTCAATTACTAAGTATAGACCATTTTCAATTTCATCGGGGAGTTTGAATTTTAGCAGATTGGTTTGATCTATTTCAAGGTTTTCTTTGCTTTCGCTTATAATTTTGTGATAATCGAAAAGCTTTATGTTTACACGTTCTTTTTTTGAAGTATTACTAATTGGTGTAAGTTGTAAATGTAATTTTAGCTCTTCGCCGGGCTTGTATAGTGTTTTGTCGAATTTTGCTTCAAGTCGGTAGTCGTTACGTTTAAGTTGATTAATTAACACCGGTTTTATTGCGGCAAGAGAAGCGTCGTTGGTAGTAGGCGCTTTAGGGTCGTAGGCAATAACAAATGCATTTCCTTCTGGCACCCAACTGGGTACGGTTATGAAGTTTGAACACAGTCCGTTAACGATAAAAAACTGGCCGTCGGCAACTACATCGCCACTTGCTGTTCTGATCATTACTACCAAATTAGCCTCGCGTGTGGTACGTTGGCTGTAAATGTTTGCCATTTCGGCTTTAAACCAAATTTTTTCGCCTGGAGCATAAATGTCTTTATCGGTTTTTATGAATACTTTGTTGGCCAAAATATTCTCGTTCCGTTTATCGAGCTGTGTGGTTAATTTGTCGATAACTGTTTGTTGTGCAATTACTTCGGAGAAGATATTTGCTAAAAAAACGGCAATTAATAAGATAATAGTTCTCATATTGTTTTGTGTTTTTAATTTCGATAAATAATCATCAGGTTTTGTTTGTCGAAGTCTTTTATCGCCTTTTCGAGGTTTTCTTCGGCTCTTATGGTGTTGTAATTTTCCCAAAAAGCCTTATCGTAGCTTATTATTTTATCGGTGAAAATCTCGTTAGACCTGAAAATTTCTTTGTGGCTGAACTTTTGAAAGTCACCTTTTTCGATATTGGTGGTTAACAGTTCGGCAATACTGTGGAAACGTGTACGTTCTCTTTTTTCGCGGTTGTTGATGCGTATATGAAACGAGCTGCGGGCTGTAAGTAAGTACCATTTTGCGTTGTGGTATTTGTATTGAATAACGTACGATAACTCATCTGCAATTACTCGGTGTTTTTTGGGCTCTTTTAAAATGAGTGAGTTGTGCGAAGCTTTAAGCCCTTGTTTGGTATATTGAAACTCAACCCTTGCAATTGCGTAAGTTTCAAGGTCGATGTAAAGATTGCCTTCAAAAAGTATGTCGCGAAGGTTGCTGATGGGTTTAAAGCTGATTATGGCTGCAGGCAGGTTGTCAATCGAAGTTGTTTTTTCGAATTCGAACGTGTACAAATGGCGCAACTCGCTGTTTAGAAAGCTTTCGCGGTTTTTTACAACATCGAGTTTCGTAATGTAGTATGGGCCTCCTTTCAACTTGAACTGTATATCGTTCAATGGTTGTTGTTTTGCTGCTTTTCGTCCTTTTATAAATTTAACATTGTCGTTGCTCGACTTATCGTCATAAGGGGCCTTCATTATTTGCAATACTGCTTCCGAAATGTCAACATACTCAGTGTTCTCGCGGGTTAATTCGCGATAAAAGGTGGTGTAAAGTGTGTAGTCGGTTTCGTAATTTTGAGTGTAATTTTTGTCGGCTTTTTCAAGCAAGGTGTAGGGATCGTACCTTACCACGTCGATACTGCGAAGTTTGTAAGTTCGTTTTTTGAGTTGAATTGTTTGTTCGCCGCTTATTAATTCGGCAATAGGTAGGTATTTTGTTTGGTAGCCCAACGACGAAAAACCCAGAGTATCGGTTTCGTATTCGTATGGAATTTTTACAGCAAAACGACCTTCGAGGTTGGTAATGGTTCCCAATTGTTTACCAACTAGTGATATGTTACAATAAGCAACTGGGGTGTTGTTGTATGCTTCATTTACAATTCCTTTTATAATTAAATATTTAGCATCGCTTTTTTCGACTTCTTTTTCTTCTTGAAACAATACAATCTGATTATCGAAAACCTTGTAAGACAATTGGGTTTGTTCAATTAACAGTTGAATTGCCTCGTAAAGCGGCAAGTCTTGTCCTTGTGTGCGAATAGCTTTACTTGCGTTTAACTGTATCGGATTGTATGAAAAATATAGCTTGTAGTTTTGGCTGAGGCTATCAATAATGTTGCTTTTAGAATATTCGCCTATTGGCAATTTAACCCGAGTATTCAAAACAGGGTCGCCTATTTGTGCCATCGACGAAAACCAAGCACAACAAACCAACAGGCAAATATTTAAGCAAGTTTTTAACATTGCGGGTTTAAAAAATTTCGTTTAGGAAAAATTGAGTTGCAATTTTCTCTCCATTGCGTAAAACAGTCATTTTTATTCGTTTATTTTCTTTTTGACGTAAAGATAGGTTAATTTCATTAAGCGTCATGTCTTTGTGAATTTGGTTGTTCAATGAAATGATTTGATCATTTTTTCGAATACCGGCATTCCAAGCGGGTGAGTTTTCAATAACATTGTTAATGGTAAATACCGGAACACCTGGAACAGGATTAATGATTTCGAGACCACTCATATTGTAATAAAATTTTTCGTTGATATTGCTGTTGGGCCTTAAAATAAGCCTGTTGTTGTAATAATCGAACGTGGCTGTAAAGCGCCTAAGTATTTCGCCACCAATTGATCCGTGCCTTTGTTCGCCTATAATAATGTTATTGATGTAATCGGCATCGGGAAACGAAACAATAGGCTGTGGCATTGGTTTTCCACCCAGCCATAGGGCATCGAGCCGACCTTTGTAACCATATAAGTCGCCGTTTAGTCCGGCACCCAAATAGGCGTACATATTGTTCTCGGGCACTTTTATGCTTGTGTCAACCATGGTTGTGAGCCACATTGCATCGCTGGCTCCTTTATCGATAAGCAGGTTTACCGGTACTACCGAGCCATCGTTTTGTACAATTTCAGATTTTATTACCGGTTTGTTGCGAACAAATGTAAGTGGCAACACTATATCGTTCTTTCGTGGTTTATAGTTAAAATATTGCGGATTATACAGCCTGATGCGCTCGGCAGCATAATCGACCGATACAACGTAATGCCTGAACATGTTAAACCCTATTAGGCCATGAACAGGCATGCCCAATATTTGCGAAATCTGAAAACCTTCGTCAAGAACAACGTTAATCCGTTGGTTTTTAGTGGTGAGCCCTTTAAGTTGAATGGTGTTGTTGCCCGATTGGTATGCTTGGGTAATATTTTGATCGCCTAATCCGCGTAATTCTATGGCGTTAAGGTAGTTAAGATTTAATTTTTCTACAAGTGTAAGCTCGGTTATAATCGGGTCTTTTACACCAGTGTCGAGAATAAAATTCATCGTGTCGGATCCGTTAATGCTTACCGGAATGATAATCAGGTTGCTGATCAATTTAAAATCGACGTACATTGATTTGCGTTTCGGATTATCAAACAAAAAACTAGTCGAAGGGCTGTTGTACAAGCTGTTCATGTCGATTTTTTTGGATAGGGGGATGTAATCGCGAACCATCAACAGGTTATCTTGAATTTCAAAAATCAGGTAATAATCTTTCATTAAACGTTCAAGCACTTCTTTAACCGATTTATTAGAGATGCTAAGGTTTACACGTTTTCCTTTAATCAATTTCGAGTTGTAGTCGAAATCGAGGTTGAACTGGTCGCAAATTTTTCGGATAACACTTTCGAGCGGTTCGTCTTCGACATACAACGATATGCCTTGGTCGAGTACATTGATTTGCTTTTGCGCCATCGCTTTGTTTGTATATGCAATGCCACCAAGCAACAATGTACAAACTACAATATGAAATATTATTTTTTTCATGGCTATGTGTGTTTATTTGTTTTGTATTGAATATGAATTATCTCCATCTTTTTTAATATCGAGTTGGAGGGTGAGTGCTACTACGTCGAGAATGTAGTCGGGTTCTTGTTGGTTAAATGTTGCTGTAATGGTCTGGTTTTGATCAACATCGTCGGTAATGTTCAGTGTTAAGCCAAAAGTGTGCTCAAGGGTTTCAATAACTTCAGACAAACTTGCTGATTCAAAAAATATTTTGCGGGTTTTCCAAGCAAGATAATTATTCTGAAGTACTGCTTTTTTAACAATTTGATCGCTGTTTTTTTCTAATGTAGCCTTATCGCCTGCAGTGAGCAATACAATGTTGTTCTCGTTTTGTTTGTTGTGCATGGCAACTTTTCCGGTTTCGACATATACTTCAACTTTCTTGCTTTGCGGATAGGCGTTCACATTGAACGATGTACCCAAAACTTTTACACTTGCATCGTTGGTTTCTACAATAAATGGCTTTTCAGGCATACGTTCAACATTAAAAAAAGCTTCGCCTTTGAGTTTTACCTCTCGAATTTTGCCATCGAATTTCTTTGGGTACTTTAATGTGGTGTTGTGGTTGAGTGTAACTTGTGAACCATCGGGTAAAACATACGTTTGTGCTTGCAGGTTTTTGCCTTTGGAACTTATGTGGGTATAGTTTATGCGGTCGTTAATCAGAAACGCAAAAAAGGCAGTGCTTAACACTACAACAAAAATGGCTGCATAGCGCAATAAATGATTGAACGAATAACCAATAAAACGATTTGTTTTGGTTTCGGTATTGAATTTTTCCCATGCAGCATTGGTGTCGAATTGTTTAAGCTGGTAATAGTTATCGGCATTTTTTAAAGTGTAAGCCGAATCAGCAATAAGTTGTTTTAACTCCTTGTTGTTTAAAGCTTCCTCAATGTATGTGCTTTCGTTCTTGTTAAGTGTTTCGCCATTAAGGTATTTGGCAATGATATCCCATTTCGCTGTTTCCATCTCTTCTAAATCATTTAAAACCAAAAAATGTTTGTGTTTATATTATTGACATTTGTATGTGTTTTTACCCTTAAGCCAAACCCAAAAAAAATGAGATAATTATTTTTCGATATTCTTTTAACGATTCGCGTAAGGTTTTAAGTGCCAAGCCTAAATGTGTTTCGACAGTTTTGACCGACAGGCCAAGCTTATCGGCTATCTCGTGGTATTTTAAGCCTTCTTCGCGACTGAGCCTGAAAATTTCGCGTCGCCGCGGTGGCAATGCCTCTATGCTTTTTTCAATTTTCAACATTAATCCGGGTTCAGGGAAATCGTCGTTGATTATATTTTCGTTTTGGTTAATGTTGAGTATGTAGTTTTGGTGTTGTTGTTTTATTTTTTGATGTTGAATGTGATTGATACATTGGTTGCGAACAGCAGTGTACAAATAATTGCTTGCCGATGAATTGATTTTAATGCTTTTCCGTTTTTCCCAAATTTTCACAAAGACTTTTTGAACCACATCCTCACATTCGTCCTTATCGCTCAGGTATTTCAGGGCGAATAAACACATTGGGGCGTAATAGCTTTTAAAAAATTGTTCGAAAGCTTGTTTGTTGCCCATTTGTGCTTTCTCAAATAATTTTTGTTCGTTTTGCATTCCTGTATATTCAGCCACAAATTACAATTTTATGTGTTCGAAAACCAATGTGTTTATAAAATAACTGTAAATATTGTTCATAACTTATAACAGTTCATGATTGGTTTTCACCCAATGGATTGTTTTA